>Ga0307513_10011161_pt1 | contig 11189 bp, 5 predicted proteins | sample 15_EM_MG_FD_202174 | JGI IMG/M metagenome (GOLD analysis project Ga0307513, IMG submission 202174) | Populus trichocarpa ectomycorrhiza microbial communities from riparian zone in the Pacific Northwest, United States - 15_EM | ecosystem: Host-associated > Plants > Roots > Unclassified | place... | reverse complement strand
AGGAAAGTTAAATAAAAAAGCTAGAAATTCAAAGTCTATATCTCTCCCCCTCTCTGCTTAAAATTCAAGCAGTCTTTCGCGCATATATAAATATAAATTATCCTCTCTCTCTCTCTCTCTCTCTCTCTAAACTGTTCGCTCACTACAACGAACATAAAACCCTTCCACTTTCTCTCTCTTTTTTCCCTCTCTAGAAACACCGCCTTCCCGTTTAGTCTCTCTCTTAGGGTTTGCTGGTCGAAGTAGCAGTGGTGGAAGCAGCGAGGGTTTTTGTGCGGGTTTGAAATCCAGTAATAATGGCTTCTTTGGTTATGGCGGCAGAGAAATTTAGGGATTTAAGTCAGGCGATTGATGTTCCTTTACTGGATGCTACTGTAGCTGCCTTCTATGGCACTGGATCCAAAGAAGAGGTCAGGTTTTCTTTATTCCATTTCAAATGCGAAGGCCTATATAACAATTCAACTCTTCTTCAATCCTAGGTTTAGGGTTTAGTAAGAGTGTTTCTACTTAGCTAGTCAGCAATGGACTTTATATATTTTTTTAGGGTTTAAAGCTCTCTTAAGAGGGATTTTGCTATTTATGTTGTATTTGGTACTGCAAAGTGTGAAAATAAACGGACGAAGGAACGGGCGAGCGACCTGCTTAATTATTATTGAATGGAAGTGTATTATATTTTGTTTCAAAGATGGGTTTATTTCCATTTTGAATTTGAAATGCGGTAATAATGATTATTATTGTTGCTCAAATTGTCTATTGCACCGGGGGTTGGTGTTTCTCATTTTTTACTAGACGTCTTCGAATTTGGTTCCTGTTTTTGGTTGTTTTGGTTTTGCTTGCAGAGCTAAATTTCTCCCCTCTCTATTGTCTACAGAGGGTAGCTGCTGACCGTATTTTGCAGGACTTGCAAAACAATCCAGATATGTGGCTCCAAGTGGTGCACATTCTACAAAATACAAAGAACCTCAACACCAAGTTCTTTGCCTTGCAGGTTAGTTGTTATATGATGCATTGAAATTTTGTTTTTTTATTTATTGCTTAGGAGGATATTCTTTTTGTAAATTATGAAGCAAGTCATCATGGCTTCAACTTTGTTGTCTGTTGTTACAGATATTTAAGTCATAATTTGGCATCTAGCTGTAGGCATTACTTGTGAAAGCTCTAGAACACTTTTATATATATTTGTTTAAATCTAGCTGAGACTGTTGCATTCATCTGTTGTGACTAAGCTAGTATTATGGTAGTTGGTGCTTGATGACTTGTTTTCTTTTTATCAGTTTTTGAGATGTTGTAGTAAAGAGCCTAACAGAACTTAGCTCTAATTCTCACTTGTGCAGTACAACCAATCTTTTATCTACCATTGTAGTGATAGAAAATGATGTTTCCAATTTGTATGAAAGAGGCATGTGTGTTTCAATGTGTAGAAGAGAGTCATGTGCCAACTTGAGCTTTTGACCTGAATCCTGTTTTCATTTCTACCATTCCTGCAAAGAAATTGCGCATTGCTTGATTGTTATACATGCTTATAGGAATTGAATAGAAGGTTAATTTAGCCATTTGGATGATGCTGAAAAAGATCTTTCAGAAACATCATGGGGCATAAAGACATCTGCTTTGGTCAAATTACCTCCTCAAGAACTTTCAAGATGGTCTCTCTCTTGTCACTGGTATGATACTCCTGGATATATGCCCAGGTGCTAGTACTATAGATGCACCAAGATCCTGCAAGGACATAGGAGGGCAGCCTCACATACCCTATCAGTGGTTGGATGGACTATGCAGAGTGTAGACACGATAAAATGTTTGTGGATGAGTCTGTATGCCTTCTCAGGGTCGGAATTATGGATGCTCATCCATTGCTTACACATCTAATGATCTACTAAAATAGATATTGTTTGAGGTACGGCTAGAAGCAATGGAAATAAACATAAGAATACCCTTTTCTTTTGGCTTTAGCCTAGGGGATTATTTTCTTGGTTGTGTTAATAAAAGGAACAACCTAATGACTGATGTCTACAAAACATACAGGAAGCTTATAGACCTCAAAGGTGATGTCTGGCATATGTATAGGAAGCCCATTACTCTCAAGGGAAAAGGCACAAATTGATGATGTTTAAAAGGCTCAAGACTGATATTAAATAATGTTTTTTCTTCATCTGCAATAGAAATTAGGGAGAATATATGTCCTTTTGCTTTGACTCTTCTTCTGTATTTTTTCTAAAATAAGTCCATAGCTACCCTTTTCACATGAAAGGGGAGTTCTGTAATTTATGCAATGTAATGCATACATTATGGAGTATTAATTTATTCATTTATTTTTGTTTACTCATATCTTTGAGGTGATGATTTTACAAGAGATTACTGTGTTTTTTCTGTAAGTCTTGTCCAAGATGTGGATTGATGCATTTACTTTTGTGGTATTGGCAATTAACTAGATGATGATTTAGTGCTTTGGAGAACCAAGTGACTGAGCAGCTGTTTTTGGATGTTTTACATTTTTATGTAGGTCCTAGAGGGCGTTATAAAGTATAGATGGAATGCATTGCCTGTTGAACAACGAGATGGAATGAAAAATTACATTTCTGAAGTCATTGTACAGGTATTTACTTCTCAAAGCTGTAGTTTTGGGAATGATTGAGCTTCACTATGTTCTTTCATAACTTGAACTTCTTGTTACCTGTTATTGATAATTTTACCATTTTTTTTCTCTTCAATAGCTTTCAAGTAATGAGGCCTCTTTTCGGATGGAAAGGCTATATGTAAACAAGCTCAATGTTACTTTGGTTCAGGTATGATTAAAACTAAGAATCCATTGATGGTTAGTTTTGGTGATTTTTTGGATATCCTATCTCGTGCCATGCACTATATTATAGCAATTGGAGACACTTATTTGGGATTGCTTTTTATTTATAACTAGTCACTCTAGTGTGGTTTTTCAAGTTTTCATTTAATTCAAGAAATCTTTAATTCTCAGTTATTATTCGGATTAAAATTTTAAGTTTTCTATTTATATTTTTAGCGTTAATTAATGTAAGTTTTGGTTTGGTTTATTTGAACACATTTTATTACCTTATTATAACATGAATAATTTCTGTACTGATAGTTAATGCTAGTTTTGGTTTGTTTTATTCAAACACATGTTATTACCTTATTATAACATGAATAATTTCTGTAACTGATCATATATAGATACTCAAGCATGAGTGGCCTGCTAGATGGCGAAGCTTTATCCCTGATCTTGTTGCTGCAGCAAAAACTAGTGAAACTATTTGTGAGAATTGCATGGTTATATTGAAAGTAAGTCTCTCTCTCTCTCTCTCTGTACATAAACACATATTTGGATGATACTTTGTTTTGCAATATGTAGCTAATATAAGCTATTGCAGCTTCTTAGTGAAGAAGTTTTTGATTTCTCACGAGGAGAGATGACTCAACAGAAGATCAAAGAGCTTAAACAATCATTAAACAGGTAATTGCTTTGGGCTTTCACTTCTCTAGGTGCTGTAGTGCCATCTATTTCCTTGTGGAGGTTTGAAGTTACAGGATAGTCACACATAAAAACTAGTTGTTTTTGCATGGCTTGTTTTTCAATTTGGATCATCATTTATAAGTTTCTGAAATCCCTCACTTCACAGAACCAAAATCCATGGTGTTTCAAAATGGAAACCATTGTAAAAAAAAATTATAAATAACAATGTCGATCATTCTATGAGACATTATTTCTTTTATGTGAAAAACACTTTAATTAACCATGCATATGATTTGTGTGATATAATGCCAAAGACCGTATAATTGAAATTTTCTACTAAAACAACTCCAACTAAGCACCTTTCTTATGTTTCTTGATCATAATTCCAAGAAAATAAAATACAATGAACACTTTAATATTCTATATGTTTATCCAAATGGAGCTCGTTCTTGTTCACATGTCAGCCCTAAACATAAAGCTCCCCCAAAGCTACTCTATATGTGTTTATTGTGTTTTTGTGTCTGTGCACACGAAGGCAGTTAATATTGGCAGCAGGAGCTGCTGAAATCTACAGGAATTCTAGTTGTTTGATTTTTTTGAGTTTAGTTTCTAACTTAAGTTGGAAATGGTGGGAGTCATCTTGACCTAGTGATAAACACTGAGACAAATATCACTTGTTTTTCATTCGAGTATTTCTTGAAATGCTTTGTTTTCTTGCTCGATTCTTGACAGTTAGCTTATTGGTAAATGGTGTGCCACTATAACTTTGTAATGATTGTTTAGAGTGTGCTGCTTCCCTAGTCTTGGTGTGTGTATTGCTTGGACTTCACTGACAACTTATGTTATATGAAACTGCAGCAATTCTTCTTGACCTCTTCTCTGTTATCATACTGTCCCTTTTTTTGTTATGTATTTGTGCAATTTATTTCACTAAGAGTTGTGTTTGGTTGTTTACAGCGAGTTTCAACTCATCCATGAGCTATGCTTGTATGTCTTGTCAGCTTCCCAAAGAACCGAGCTTATTCGAGCAACATTGTCCACCTTGCATGCTTTTCTTTCTTGGATTCCTTTGGGTTATATTTTTGAATCTCCCTTGGTATGTAATATTGTATGTAAAATCTTCATCAATAGCTTTCAGACAGAAAATTTCATGAAAAGAATAGTTATTACAGAAACAATTGGATTTATAGGTGTCAACTTGCATTAGTTATTCTTGTTCTCATGGTATGTACTTACATCACATGTTGTCTTCCTGCTATGCTTTACAGCTTGAAACACTTCTGAAATTTTTTCCAATGCCATCTTATCGGAACCTTACCCTTCAGTGTTTGACAGAGGTATTGCTGTTAACATTTCAAAAGAAGAATGTTTTCTCTTGGACTGTTAAGTGTTGATTGGTTTATTGTCTGAAATTTTCAGGTTGCGGCTCTTAATTTTGGGGATTTCTATAACATACAGTATGTTAAGATGTATAATTTTTTCATGGTCCAGTTGCAGGTACAATGGGGCATCTTAGTTCAGATATGGGAACTCCAACCCAATTGGGATATGCGTATCAATTTATATAATTGTGATATCTGTTTCTAAGCTGCTTCTGTTTCCTCTTCTTCTTTTTTTTTTAAAATTTTTTTGTAGGCCATTCTTCCACTAACCACTAATATCCCAGAGGCTTATGCAAATGGATCTAGTGAAGAACAAGTCTGTGTTGCTAATAAAATGCAATTTGTTCTCTCAAGGATTAATGTTCGATACTAATTTTCTCTGACTTTTTTGTTGCATGCTTAGGCATTCATTCAGAATCTGGCGCTGTTTTTCACCTCGTTTTATAAGGTAGTATTCATTTCTCAGCAAGTTAATAATTCCTCTTGTAAATTCTTAAGGGCTTAGCCTAAGAAATGCTAATGTGAATATTAGAACAAAGAAAAATTATGGTTTTGTAGTTTTTGTTTTGATTGCTTCTTGACAATAATCACCTTTTGTTCTAAGTAGTTTTAACACTCATATGTTAGATATAATTAGACTCTTAGATGTCAGTAATGGTTAGCAATGTGGTTGTTTTGATTAGAATGGAATCAATGGACAATGAGAGCAGAGGAGGGACCTCTGTTGGGGTGGGTTAAAATTGTAAGAGATGATATGGTTTCTGAACCTCTCACAAAATGTGGCCCAAGATAAGGACATGTTTGACATAGAAATGTGATGCAGGATAGCTTTGAGGGCTGTTCTGGATCTGCATTTCATGGCTGTTTAGGGCTATCAACAGTGGCGTGGAAAGTAATTTTAGGAGAATTTAGGCTGAATCTTTGATGGGTAATTGTTGTAGGGTTGATTAGGTGTGTGTGAGAGGTTGTTTAGGGATTATTGGTAAGTGTTTTAAGGTTAGATTGAAGGGTTTTGTATGCTGGGAATTGTATAAACTATTAGTCACACTAATAGGGTTTCTAGGAGTAGGAGTCACAACTAGAGGACAGAAAAACCTAAGCTTCAGACCTAGGGTTTTTAGGAGTCACTCCTAAGGGAGATTGAGTAACACAATCAAAAGCAAATTGCTGAAATTTTATTCATCAACTGTAGTCAAAATATTGGAAGATTACATGCTTATTTATAGAGTTTTAGCATTCCTAATCTAATAAGGACTTGGGATCCTAAACCTCCAACATAACCAGTCCCGGTGTTGTCAAGAGGTGCCGAGGCGCTCGCCTAGGCGAGGCAAGGCCCCAATGCCTTTATTAGCCTTAGGCATTGGATTTCAATGAGGCGTCGCCTAGGCGGGCGCCTTGTGAGTGGGTGCAAGGCACTAAGGCTAGTGCTTGCTTGAAGCTCGTCCTTTTTTGTTGGATTTTTTAAAAATGATTTATGTTTTGACCTATTTCTCCATTTTTTTTTAAATTTACCACAAGAACAACTTAGGGTTTTTTTTTTTTTGTTTTTGTAAAAAACAAAGATTATGGTAAAAAAATCATTAAAGTGGGAGGCAAACGGACAATGAAGGACACTTAGAAGAGAAACACCAACCACACTTTCTTTTTTCAACAGTGGGAGTCAAAGAACAACACATCTGTACAGTTAATACTTTAATTTTTTCTAAACAAGTGCTATATAGTTTGAGAGATGAGGAGTTTGACTGTAATCATGAAATGGAGAATATGGAGGATTCAAGTGAAGGAGAGGAAAGCATGGATGGAGATGTTTTCGAAGATTAATGAATAATGATGATGATATTTAATTTTGCTTTTAATCTATTTGGTACTTTCTACTTTAAATTATCTTATTTTGTTTCAAGGGTGAAAAATATGACTTTATATGACTGTAATGGTAATTTATATTTTCTTTTGATTTTCTACTGATCTAATCTTAATTGGGAAGATACATATTTTAGATTTATATAATATAATATAATATATATATTTTTAACTTATAGCATATCGCCTTCGTTCATTCGGGCATGCGCCTAGCTCCTCGGGCTTCTTACAAGCTTGGCACCTTTTGCCTTTGACAACACTAACTAGTCCTATTTAGAATAGGAAAACCTAATAACTTTAAGAGAACTAAAATACTAGACCTAGACAATTTTCCAGTAAATCTGGAAATTTACTGAAATAACCTTGTCCAGAAAAAGACAATTTCTGCTTTTGTTGTCCCCATCAAAATGATTCCAATTTGTTTCCAACTGCTGTACTGTTGAATTGAGGAATCTCTGTTATGTTTCATAGAACAAGACAAAAAGATGACTTAAATGTGCTATCATTCAGAAAAAAAAAAACAGCTTAATCTCATATGTGAGCTCATTGCTTGTTGATGGAATATTTTGAACTTGACTGTTGATGACTGCAATTTTGGGTCATGATGAGTTTGCAAAGTAGATCCATATGGTAGAATTTGTGTGCTTAGCTTGAGATATTTTTGCTTTCTCTGTATTTTGCATCAAGGCCTCTAGGCATTGTCTCAAGATTGCATGTATATCCTGTTAAAGAGATGAAATTACAGATGCCTTCATCTCTTTGCAGTCTCATATTCAAGTGCTGGAGTCTACGCAGGAGAACATAACTGCTCTGCTAATGGGTCTCGAGTATCTAATTAACATCTGTTATGTTGATGACACAGAGGTTTTTAAGGTGAAGTTATTTTCCTTCTCTTGCTCTCGTTCATCTTTCTCGATGTGTATGTGTGGGTGCACACGTGTACTGGTGTTGTAGTATGCATGTCTGTATATGTGAATTATTATGTAATTCCAAGTCTGATAATATGACTAGTCTTGCTGCCTTGCACGCTTTATAGGTTTGCTTGGACTATTGGAACTCCTTGGTTTTGGAGCTTTTCGAGGCACGCCATAATTTGGACAACCCTGCAGTGGCTGTAAACATGATGGGACTGCAGGTAGAATGTATTTATTACCAGATGGTGGTTGGCAAGTGGAGTAATGTGGTGTTCAGCTATTGTGTCATTCTGCTCATTGTGGTTCTCCTTTTACTAATTCTGACTTCTGTTTTTCGTTGCCTTACAATAACACATACCATTATCCCTTTGCATCTCTTGTGAAATACACCATATTTCAGACAACCCTGAAGTAGCTGTAAATTTTCTAGGAGTCTCTTTAATGGATCGATTTTTATATAGATAGTATTGTCATGTTTTATTGATGTTTTTTTTTTTCTTGTTTGTTGTGGAGGATATCCATTACTATGTATTTCTTCTCCTCCCTTTTTCAAAATGCCTTTTCCCATGTGGGATACTATCTTATCCCACATATTTTTCAGTAAAAAAATGTGGGTAAATATCCAATAAGAAGTGTGACAATATTTTAGATGTTTGAAAATTTTCTTGTGTATTTTGTTCGATGTCTTGCACTCTGCTCATATTTTTAGACAATCTTATCTGCTTCATGTAGTTCATTGTTTTCTCATTTTACATATATAATGTGCAGATATTAGAAATTCTTGCATTTTCATCATTATGAATCGGTTACAAGTTTCTTGTTTAACACTTCCATTCTTCCATGGAGATTACTGATTCTAGACTATCAATTCTCGGAATCTGCAGATGCCTTTGCTACATGGCATGGTTGATGGTTTAGGGTCACAAATTCTGCAGAGGAGGCAGCTTTATGCTACTCCAATGTCCAAGTTGCGAATGCTTATGATCTGTCGTATGGCTAAACCTGAGGAGGTTTTGATAGTTGAAGATGAAAATGGTAATATTGTTCGTGAAACCATGAAGGATAATGATGTTCTTGTTCAATATAAGGTGATATATCGTTACTTGGCTGGTGCATTTATGTAATCATTTCTTATTGGCCTTTGAATATGGACATGGAGCATTTTTTTGAAATCAATTAGTGTATTTAGGGCCTTGTGCTAGCTCAAATAGAGTGTTGATTAAAGTGTGTACCGGTGATTATTTTGAAATTTTGAAAAATGAAACTTTTATGTCCGTGATTGAACTGTGGATAATCAAGATATAGACTTGAGGTGCATAGGGCATGATTTGTGGGTGCAGCTTCATTTTACATGCTGAAAAAGATCGGTTTATATATAATGTGCATAATTTGCCGTGGTACTGTAAATTTTTTTAATACAAGATTTCAAAACATTTAACATTTGGTTGTTAGTTTTAATGCTTGCTTTAACAGTGTCCAAGGCTAGGCCTATTCTGTTAATGGGCAGGATGTCAAATTTCAAACTGCTTTTCAGTATCAGTATGTTTTTGTTGTGGAGATCTTATGTTTTAGTAGATATGCATTGGCCTTAATTCTCTGTTTTCGACTATTTTTTGACACCAGTTTCTAAGGTTAATCAAAATGCAATTATGCAGATTATGAGGGAAACACTAATCTATTTGTCACATCTTGATCACGAGGATACTGAAAAGCAGGTAAGAGCTTGTCACTGAACTCATTGACTCTGGAATTTATCTTAGGAATACTGTCACATCTTTCAGCTATTTTCTTTTTAGTTTAAAGCTTTAGATTCATAATGTGTGATTAATAAATGAATTAATTCGTTTAGCTTTCTTTAGAGCTCTGATCTGCTCCAGTATTCCTACTATGTATAACGGTTAGCCTTTTCAAGAACTTTGCTTTGTGAAAAGACAACTTTCTTTGTAATTTTTTTCTTTTCTGCCTTGGGTTTCCTTTTGTTGTGTTACCGATTTGTTGCATGCTTTCACAGTTGTAATATCTTCCTTGCTTCAGCTTGTTTACTTCTTAACCTCTCTTTTGTGAAGTACATCAAGATATTCAGATGAAAAAACGAGTATAGTGAATATAGTACATTTAAGGTATCAGATGAGAGAACAAGCATATCTTTAGTGAATGTATATTGGTTTTTTATTTGCTTCTCTTCTATACGATGAAGTGTGGTATCTTAATATAGATGTTGCTGTCTTCCCTTTTTGGTGCCACATAGATGCTGAAGAAATTAAGTAAACAACTGAGTGGTGAAGATTGGAATTGGAACAATTTGAATACTTTATGCTGGGCAATTGGATCCATATCTGGTTCCATGATGGAAGAACAGGTAACTGCCTTTTCTGGATCAATGGAGGCTTAGTTTTTTGAAATATCCTTACTGGAAATAGGAAAGTTTATCAATTAACACTCGGATCTTTTTGTAGTTGCATAATGCCTTCAAGACACTTAAGTTTTTGTATGAAATTTTGTAGCGTGTACAAATGGAAATTTTTTGAAGCATGAGGACACATTGTTTTTAACCTGGACCTAATATAGAAGTGATGGAATTCTAGTTTCTTATTTGCTTATAACTCCTTGATGATGATATACCAGTGAAATGTCCGTGAATTTTGTTCTCATGATTCAAAAGAAAAAATTGTGTTCTCATTGTCTTGCCATATTATAGGATCCTTCATTATAAATCATTCCATGACCTCTTAATTTCTTCCATGGATACTAATTGTTTGTTGTTCATTGCCTAATGTTTTGGGATCTCATATATATGAAAGAGTGTGTTCCATGCCCATATACTAAACGGTTGCAATTTATGTCAACACTTGTTAGCATGTCACATCACCTGTTCTAATTTTTGGTTTAGTACTAGCAAGCTTGCTGGTGATTGTTTTTTTGCTTTTCTAAGATTGTAGTTTCATCCTGGTTGTCAAATCTTTTTAATCTCTGCTCTGTTTTTTGCAACTGTTTCATACCTTTTCTCCCTGTTGCCACTTCCTGTTTGATATTATTTTTGGTTTAGTACCAAACAATTCAATGACAATCGGTCGAGCACAATCCTTTAATGATGTATTGTTATATAACCCATCCATTTCAGATTTTGAAGATTTCTTAATTGGCTAATGCTTACTTGTTTGTTGCAATGATCATATGTTCTTCAATAATGCATTGACACTTTTGACCATCTTTGTTCTGTTGCAGGAAAACAGATTTCTAGTGATGGTCATTCGTGATCTACTGAATTTATGTGAAATCACGAAAGGGAAAGATAACAAGGCTGTTATTGCAAGTAACATCATGTAAGAATTTATGATTGCAGAAGGTGTTCGAGAGCTTCTTTTGTGGAGTTATACGTCTTCAATTCTTTTTGTACCTCATAGTTATCACCAATTTGGGGTTACCACTTTCCGATGTTTCTCCAGCACACAATTTTTTTTAAAAAAGAAAAAAATAGGGAGAGAGACAGGTAGAACTTTTCTACGGACTGTATTTCAATTTGACTACACGCTTGTTCCTTGACAAGGGTTGTACCCACTGAGATTG
>Ga0307513_10011160_pt1 | contig 11189 bp, 9 predicted proteins | sample 15_EM_MG_FD_202174 | JGI IMG/M metagenome (GOLD analysis project Ga0307513, IMG submission 202174) | Populus trichocarpa ectomycorrhiza microbial communities from riparian zone in the Pacific Northwest, United States - 15_EM | ecosystem: Host-associated > Plants > Roots > Unclassified | place... | reverse complement strand
AAAAGGCAGGGAGATAGTACTAGTTATTGCCCAGAGTGCTGGAAAGGTGGTCTTCCATCAAATTAGATAGGAACAAACACATCTTGTTCCTATCTAATACGACCAAACAGGTGGGATTCACAGGTGACTATATTTCCAGTATATACTACATTGAGCTCAAAAGTACTGAAATACGCAAAAGAAATAGTGAAAATTGCTTGCATGTTCAATACATGCTGCCAATATGACCCCTAATTTTGCCCTAATTGGTATCCATTTGATTTGGGTATTTACTCCAGTACCTTACTTACCTTCAAATAATGAGCATCATCTTGTGTCTCACATGTGTGGAACTTGAAGAAATTGGGTTTCCAAAGTTTGCCGGTCATTGTGAGGAGGGAAAGGTGATGAAGTGATGTCATAATTACCATATATAGACATGTGCCTGAATCATGTGGGTGGTTGGTTCAGCAAAACTCAGCGAGATAAAAAATTCGACCCCAGGTATTGGATTAAATTTCTGGAACCCCCTTGGATTGTCCGCTGTTTCCGTCCACATTCAGGTCCGGCTCACCATTTTAGAGACCCAATTCCATCCGCACAAAATATAGGATGGGATAGCTTGCCAGTGGCTGTAGCTTGGGCATGGCATTTGGGGGGAAATATTATGTACGCATCAAACAGAATTAGACTGAACAATTGGGAGGCTATGTATGATTCTCTTTGAAACTGCCTTTATAACAATATCTGCCAACGCAGCATGCACAAATTTAAAGCCTCTTGTTGTTCACGAACCTTCTCTTGCTTTCTGAGCTGATGAGTTGTGCTGCCATGCCAAATTGGTTAATCTTTGATAGCAACAGGTGGCCCACCAAGTAAGAGGGCTGGGTCGCAGAACATGATGGGTAGTTAAGGTTTTGTACGTTGAGAAAATTTCGAGGTGGCAAGGTTAAATTGGGCGACAAACGTACTCAAATCAGAATCCAGATCAGACCTCGCTACCACCGACTGACCACTTATGGACTAAGGATCGAAGATGAGATGATGGTAGGCCCATTTCCATCCACATAAGGATCGGACATTCTGCCTAATATATGAGGGTCCCGTATTAGTACGTTAAAATAATTAATAATTGTCATATTATAAGCAACTTGAAATTATAAGGCCTTACGAGGGTGATAATTCCGAAAAGGTAACACTGACGACACCTGACAATGCCCACTCACTTTTCTCTCTAGGCTGTTGGAAAAGCAAGTCAATAGATCAATGTTAAGATAAAATTTGTAGTTGAATGACAAGCTCCAGCTGATATCACCACATACTTATAAGGCAAATATGACAATTTACCATGACATTATAGAGCACTTTTATTTTCCAACAATCCAGTGAGACTTTTTATAAAAAAATATTCAGCCCGTGGCAAGGTTGGCGGGACGTCCACAGCTCATTTGCACTTTGAGCTTCGCCTTTGGTATGTACATACACATGAGTAAATGTCATTTTGTTGAATTGTGGCCTTGAACTCGCATTCTTGCTTGCATTGGTTCAGGCGCTATGGGACGGAACTCATGCAGTAGGCAAAGCTTCTTCGCCACTATTTCAAAGCAATTTCTCAGTTGAGCAGGGATGAGTACCCATTTTCTTTGCATTTTCTGTGACCATAGATCCCAGCTTGCACCATGGAGTCTGAATTCAACTTACAGTATTACAATATTTTTACGACAACGGTGGCCACTGGACGCAAGCTCATTGGCAGGGAGAAATTGTGTTGGTGGAGAGAAATCTAAGGAAATATATATATGGTATTGGGTCGATGTGCCCAAAAGAAGTCACTGAAAAATCGCCAACACATGTCAAATTTTTTGTATCATTTCGGCCGGAAATCCCTGGAGGTAGGAAGGCACTTTGTGTGTTTCGTACGGTCTGGAATTTATCTGGTTAACGGCTGCCCATTTGACTCCCTCGACTTTCCCTCCTACTTACGTAAGAGAGTTGGAGATGTCGTAGGGTAAATTCAAGCTGGCATTTGAGCCGGCTCCACCAGCTATGGAGCGGTGTTTTACGACAGGGATGATAAATTTAATTGTCAGAAAATAGGGTATTATACAAACAGTGTAAGGATTGCACTCAAGTACATCCGAGCTTGTCGTACATTAAGCATACACAACGAGATGGTATGAAACGTTTAGTCTGGAGCCACACTACTTAAATGGCGGTTTCACATCCACGGGCCTCAGGCTGAAGTTCAAAAATGGCATGCTCCAACATCGATGCGGAGGCGCCATCCGGGACAAGGGTCTTACTGTCGTCCATGTCTCGGTAGAACTGGTCGATACACCCGGCCGCTCCTGATAAATGAGCAACCTTAGCGCATGCAGCGTGGATAGCAAGGTAGTTCGGAGACGGAACAGGAAGCTTGTCCTGGTCTGGCGTCGTGAATGTGACAATTTTTGGGTAGTCCTGTATGGTATAGGAATGTGCCGCTTCGAGCTTATACTCGTTCATCTTTCCCTGATACAGTAAGTCCCATGATATAGCAAGTCAGCAGAGTAAACCTATCCGAGGTGAGATTGATGCACAGTAGCAACAAACCAAAATCTTAATTGATCAAACTTCAAATGACATCCAGGAGCCAAGGTCATCACATTTTCCAAGCGGTGGATTTGGGGACCGTTTAATTCTTGAGGAAGTGATTCATACCCAAAGCGCTCCATGACCGCCCACATCGAGGCAGCATAGTCCCGCTAAACACAAATAATCGTTATTTGTTAAGCAGAAAGCGAAATAATTAAAAGGAGGACATACTTTGTCTGAGCCCGGTTCAATTTTGTAGTTAGTGGACTCCGAGAATATGTGGGCGCACTGCATGGGTTCCGTCCCTGCACTGGGGTCCGACGTGACCCTCTCCTCCAACTCTTGGATCTGTGATACCGAGGTCTCATCATATTTCTTAGTCACGACGCAACGATATCCATCACAGATAAGGGCCTGATTAGTATTCATGAGCGACTATTCATGGAAAGAGAGGACAAGACCGACATTCATTTTGGCACCAGTATGGGATTGAGGCGCCTCCACCAAGGTGTCATTGATCATGTCAGTGCACGTATCGAACGAAGGGCGAGACGCATGATTGGAGGGTGTTGGTATGGGACCCTTGTTGGATCGAACTGGTGAGCGTGCTAGATTCAGATCGCATGTTGAACGAGTAGATTTGGAAACGCACATGCCCGGATATAATGATCAAAATACCTCTTCCCAACTTCAAGAAGGTCGGAATCACGGACAGCCGAGATGATCTCGGTGACAACGTGTCCCAGTCCATGATCTGTGGGAACATAGTGTATAAGATAGCCAAGGATTCGAATGTAAATCTGTTTCCTCCCGACGTCGTCGCCCTTGTCGACATCTTCCTGTAGAGATCGTTCCATTCTTAAGCATATATTATACGTGCTGACGATTTTATGAAGATTGGGATGTTGCTGAAGACCTGCAGGAACCTGGAGTGGCAAGGGAGTCATGTTCATGTGTTGTGGTTTGTTCGTGTTTTGTGGTTGTAAACTTTAAGGGCGGGAGAGGGAAAACTGCTGGGGAAATATTCAGGTTTTTATAGAGGAGAGACACCAGCATGTTCTAGAATTCAATTACCGCAGTCACCTACAAACCAAATAAGCTCTTGCCTGTCCCTGCCGAGCGTATTAAATGTATTGAACAGCTCAACTAGAAAGAATCGTGCGCTGCAAAACAAGAATTCTCGGATTCTCCATGGGTCACAATACCATGCACAACCCACAAACTAAATTGGGACCTGTCGTCTTTTCTAGGTACGCGGAGAATAATGGGTGATTAGAGGTAAGCAAAACAGGGAACAAAAGAAATGTGAAATTTTCCACAGACCAAAATGGTGTTCTCGTTGTGGGCTAACATGTGGATAAATTGATTCCCTATTCCTTTCCAAGTAGTGGCTTTCCTGAACACGTGGGGCCTGGCCATTGTTCTACACAAGATGACTCGAAGGGGGCATTCGGCAGTTACCGATTCCTCCCCTTAAACTGAACCTCCTGTTATTTCTACCATACTACTCATCGATCAAATAGAAAATTTTTGCATCTGCTGACCCAATGAAGGGTTCTTAGTTCGGAACCTCATAATCACCGCAGGAGTCCTCGTCATCCACAAGGAAACCACAATGGTCGTCGAACTCGGCCCATCGCCCCGCTGCAGACAATGACCCTCTTCGTCATGCTAAACTTACTCAGCATCGGCAATAGTTCTTACTTCAATTGGAACCACCACCCCCAACCGGCCTTCTTCCACTCATCCTTCAAAAAGATTTCGATAGCTTGAACCTCAGTTTCATCACGTGTTCTGGGAGTAGAGGTCAAGCATATAGGTCTGATGAAATAGGGGAATATTTCTTGTTTAAAGGACTTATAAAATCTATCTATGCATTGACCAATCTGGAGTGATAATAAATCTTAAACGATACCATCTTTTCCCGCCCGTGAATTCCCCCACCCTACATACTCATGCCTCTTCAATGTACACCTCTAGTTCGTCAACCTTTGCCGACGACATAAAATCCTCATGAACTCAGCCACTTTGCGAGAGAAATCAAGGACATATAGTTTCCATTGTTGAGGATGTGTCCAAGTTGTGTGCAAGAACATTTTTCAAGACATTTTTTGGGAAGTAATGTTAGTCTCGACGCAGCCTCTCTGGTATGAAGATATCTCAATGGCTACTCGGAGGAGATAGCCAGACTCTACAAGAAGTTTGAGCATTAATAAATGCAGAAAATCTCGAGTTCATCTTTTAGTATATTTATATGGCATCAATACGCGTCTCCGAGTGCTGACGCAAAGGAGAATCTCAGGCTGCGAGTTTTGTTTTGATCAAGCCAAGATCAAGCAACAATTTTATGGCCACTCACAAATGGGGTAAAGAACAAGCTCGACCAGAGAAGTAAAGACCAGGTTGCTCGTATGAAATAGGTACTGACATATCCCTGGTGTTGTTTTGCGGAGGCTCTTTCTCTTGGTCCTCTAAAGTCTCAGAAGAATGATGACCTTGCTTCAGGGGCACTCAATTCAGATTAATTTGTCTGAGACCGCTGCGAGGGTCCAACATGACAATGCCCGTAGGAGCAGAGGGATAAAGGCGAAGGCCTTTTGTAGGTACTCCTCTTGATCCGGTACCACCACCACCTCACTTCTTCCCACGCCTACAGAGCAGAAGAAACAGAGACTCAGGTGAAGGACGGCGTCGAGTAAGAGTAATATATCCCTTTTTGCACACTCAGAGCACACAAGAAACGTACCCAACAACTAACACACACACACCACCCACACAACATCACCTAAACCTCGCCACGGAGCACACAAACCCCAACACGATGGCTGATATGACGAGGGTCACCCGAAAGGCCAAAGAAGACCTACTCAGGGACTCGCAATCGACCATCAAAGGCCCCGACTCCGCCAAAAAGTGGCTAATCGATAACAAGCTAACGCTCAAAGGAGAAGACCTCAGCATGTCCACCCTAGCAGCAGCACTGTTCCAGCTCTGCTCTGGCAAATTCACTCTCCCGAAAGACATGGTCAGCGGCATGAGAGCCATAGCCCTATGCATGGAAGAGATTATTCAAATAAGGTACACGAGCGACGCACTGGACACAATCAAAGAGCAGGTCGAGGACATAGTAAAGGAAGCGAAGGAATCAATAGCGGAACTGGTAGGAGGTGTGAGGATGGCGATGAAGGACACGGAGGAACGGCTGAAGAAACAATCAGGCGAAGCCAATAACGACGTGGAGAAGATCATTGAAAAGGCAGTACAATCAGCAACGAAACCAACCTATGCGCAGGCCCTGGGCGCCGAACCCGACACTCACACAGCAAGCAGGGACCTCCAAATTAAGAACGACGCCAAAATTCATGGACAACTCCAGCGAAAGCAAATAATTCTGGACAGCGATGATGCAACAAAAGAACAGACAGCAAAACTCACCCCGAAGGAACTTGTCCTGAAGGCAAACCTGGCACTTGAGAAGCTCGACAGGAACATGGCAGATACCTTGCACGAGGATAACAACGAGAGACCCGATGGTACAAAATTCGTAGCGGCAAGAATCCTCAAAAATGGTGGCATATTATTCCAAATGGACTCCGAGGATGGAGCCAACTGGCTCAAACAAACCGAGGTAACGAAGGGTTTCGAGAATTGTCTCCCTGGAGTTGTAACAGTCAAAGGGAATAATTATCAGGTGGTCGTACAGTTCCTCTCTACCAGTCTTAAAAATCGCCTTGAAGAACTCTGCACAGTGATCGAGAACGAGAACAGCCTATCCAAAGGCTCCATCGTCAGTGCCAAATGGCTCAGAAACCCCGCCAACTGGGGTGCAAATCAAACGAAAGCGCACGCCGTCTTCTCCATCAAGTTCAGAAACGAAGCGAATGACATTATTAATCGAGGTATGCTCATTGACGGATCCCGCCACGATGCCAGGAAACTCGAAGAGGATCCCAAACGCTGCTTCAAGTGCCAGTTAATCGGTGCAGGTCATACCGCAGCAACATGCAAATCGAAAGAAGTCTGTGCCAACTGTGCAAGGGACCACCTCACTGGAGAATGTCAGGCTACGCGAGCAGAATTCAAGTGTGCTACCTGCAAGAAGGACAAACGACAAGACGATCACACCGCTTGGGATAGGCAATGCCCAGCGTTCGTCAAAGAGAAAGCCCATCTCAGAGACAGAAAACCCGAGAATCATTTCAGGTTCTACCCTGGGGAATACGAACCCTGGACATGGGTAAGATATGACGACAGCTTGGCTGATGGTTTCACCAACAGATGGATGGGCAACGACCCTCGAAAAGGGCCTCAACAACCTCGAGATGCAAGATGTGACGATGGATGGGGCAGATCACTAGGACACGGCACCCAGAGAACGACCGACACCTGGACTCCGAGAACGGGTGACAGTTACCGCCCTAACAACCAGAGGCAACTCTCGGGCAACAGGGAGAAAAGTCGCAACCGAAACCCAGCACCAGCACCACAAAGCACCCAACGCCGAAACGATAGAAGCCAATCTCGAGGCAGACCCTCTCAGCAGCAATCCCAGAAAGGCAAAGACCCAAGACAGCATAGCCTAATTCACTGGGTAACGCCGGGTGATAAGTCTAGAGAGAGAAGCGGCGTCGACGGGACATCCTCGGAGAAAAGCCGACCTGACAACGAGTATCGCTCCTCCCAAATATCCCGCAGATGATTGACGAACCGCACAAAACACTCAAGATATGGCAACAAAACATGAGAAAATCCCAGAGCCTCGGTCTGAAGATATTGGGAGATGAACAAGGAATGGCAACCTCACTTTTTCTCTCTTTTCTTTTCTTTTCCTTTCCTTTCTTTTCTTTCCCTTTCTTTTCTTTCTTTTCTTTTCTCTTTTTCTCTCCTACTTTATTTTGCATTTTACTTTGCATTTTATACTACCTATGATACTACACTCTACTTTACCTTACATCACCAACACCACATATTCTGTGCACATGTCGCACTTGAGCCACCTCAGGAGGCCAACACAGTCGGGGTTAGATAAAAACACGGACTCTATAGACACATGTAGGCACTGGTACATAGGCGACGCTCGACATAGGCCACTGGCCCAACGAGCATAATTGGATCAAAAAAAAAAAAAAAAAAAAAAAGGCCTTTTGTAATCAGAAAATTAAATGATTATCAGAATAAAAAGAAGGGAACTTGGACAGAACATGGGATAAATTACTGGGGATTCCATCACCCATAGCCTCTCTCCTTCGGCTGTATCTGTATTGACAATGTGAACCGTGATCCTTGTGCGCCTAGCAGAGTCTTGAATCCAGTCTCTTCGACAACACCGCAAACTCCGGATTAGGAACAGCGGCTTACATGGCATATAATGAAGAAGATTGCACTAACATGGTGTGTGGTTTCTCCTATCAATCTAATACCTAATCACCTCACCAATGAGTGTCCTACTCCAGGAAGAGATACATGCCTTTTGTAACAAGTAGCATGAGCGTCCTAGTTCATCCCTTCTACATGACCACGGAAGCGCAATTGTGTATGGATGTACAGTGGCCAGTCAGATTGATTCATACCTATGGCTATTTCGATATGTCATGCGGCCTAGGTGTGAATGGTCGTCGGTCAATTCAATTAGCATGGAATGGTGGACGAAGAACTCCAGATAGCATTTACCCATCAGGTAGGTTACCTTGATCCTTGATCACCCATGTTAATCCAACTGATGGTTTCGCTTTGAATGAACTTCCATGCGACTCGGGCGCCATTCAAAATAGATTTTCTTCCTGCCGTGTGTTGTCTGTGTGGTGCTTTTGGGAAATGCGGTGCATATCCACTCTCAGAGTAGAGCGCTGAAGGACAAGTGATGATCCTAGAAGCGGCGTACTAGTATGGGCCGATGGCCAAACACTGAACCAGAACAGCGAAGAGACCAGAGATACAGAAAAGTATTTATGATCAATTCCAGTGACAGAGGAGTGAGATAGATGTGAATGATGTTGCGAAATAACAAGATAACCACCGGCTCGGTACACTAACTAATGAGATGACATCGGGCAGGTGCAATGATGGCGGAAAGATTCCTTGACTCCGATTGATTTCCCAAGACAATGCTTGCTGCATTTCTTCATAGTCTCATAGAATGATTCGAAGTGGTGGGTCTTTATGGCGCGCTCCCATTGACAGAATCACCCTTAAGATTCTTGAAAGCTGAATCGTCTGCTGTTCTATCAACACGCTGGATCAGTGGATCCTGTCCGATTAGATTAGATCGGTACATGTGATCTGTAGATAGTGGTTTCCATTGCCATCTGCAACCACAATCGATCCTTGCATCTGTCCGTCGTGTCATGCCCAGCAGATCTGCCATCTCCAACGCACCAAATCAGCCCAATTCCAGAGATCACACTTATTCCAACCCATGTACATGGCAATGGAAAGAGACTAAGTATTGTAGTACATTTGATCGATTTGACCTGGGTTCATCTGTCCGCATTCTGTATTCTAATAAAGCGCGTCGTCGAGCGCCTTGTCATTTGTTTCATACCTCCCCCCCTGCTCGAGCTCGACCACCTCTGAAGCACATTGAACCTCGATAATAATTTACTGTCATGGTGGACACAGAAAATCGATTAACCTCTTTGATCGCCGCATTATTTGCGATGAGACTGGTAACCGTGCATTTTCTAAGTTCTTCCAGTGTTGAATTTGGCCGATCTGATCACCACTGGCAGAATTTTCAAGGTTAATTCTATTTAGTATCAGAGAAATGATTGAACTCTTCTGACTCTCAGGACAGTCATGGCATGTATGATGTTCCTTTGGGACTATATCCTCACCTTCAGAATGGAGGTTGATCTTGTTTGGAAATCAAAGTGGAATTTCATGAAGGGCCTGTACCTTTTTCAGCGCTACTTGCCCTTTATTGATCCCATCTGGATTGTTCTCGATCGTCAGTCTGATACATTCCCTATCGTCCTAGACTCATTTTTATAGGTCATATGGGGGATATTTTGACGGAGGCTGGGTGTCAGAAGGTATCCCAGCTTACTGGAGGTTCGTAAAATTGACCCACCCTACATTGACACAAAGTAACAGGCAATGGGTTTATGTCCAGTATCAAGGGTATTTGGGATGGCTGTATCCGAGAGCAAGTTCAACGTACACTCCATGTTTGGGGTCACATTGACTGGTATCTAATAGTTATCCTCACGCTTCGAACATGGGCCATGTGGAATCGGGGCCAGTATTTGTCCATTATTCTTCCAATCCTGTACACCCTTTTTTGGGGTTCAGGGCTATTCTTTGATGTCCGATTTCATAGTTCCACCACATGTAGGTGGAAATTCCATGCTCATTTCCGCCTTTTGGGTGATATTGCAGAGTAGTTGGTCCTCCGCCATATCCAGGATTCAAGGGATGTTTCCTAACGCACGTCAACCAAGATATTGTTTTTCTATGGGTCCTACTGCTTGTCTGGGATGCTTGTAAGTGCAACTACATTGTTTAGCGTCGCTCCTCTGATTGAAAAAGGGAGTATTGTTGGTGCTCATGCTGGTACCGGCCATCCAAGCATGTGAGAAATTCTGAGATTTGTTCAGTACATCTCATATTATCGACCTCAGACAGAGAAGGGAGTAGCACCTCCCTAATTAAAGTGGTACATCGTGAAGGTAGGTCACTGTTATTGTGTCGATGATAGGCATTGATAGCGCCGCTAAATTTCGACATAGCTGTTATTTATTACTTATATCTCTTTGGTGGGTTCTTATGTCGGAAATAAATGAGCTAGTGTTTTATAACGTTCGCAAGTCCTCTCATGCATCAACATCATCATTGTAAAAACCCTTCCCGTGAGTTGAGGATCTCCCTTTGACTTCTTCTGCAGTTTCTAACGTCAGATTACAGCGAAATTACCAACTACTTTTGTCACTGTAAGCAACGCATTTGCAATTTCAAACAAATACTTACACAACCTAGGGTGGAGCGAGTGCTTCATTCAATGCTCACAAGCCGCATAGTCCTCCATATTCGTGCCCAGGCAGTAGACGTTCCTGATTGGTCTGTCCGACTGACGGAACTGAACACTCTTCATTTTTCATGATGGTGACAGTTGTTAATCTCAAAATTACAGTCTCATCGACAAACATTAAGCATTCTTTCTCCTGTACTAGTTTTGAAAAGCCAAGCGAAATGCCATTATCATAGATTACAGTAAATTATAAAGCAATATCGATTCCCTGAGTATTGCCAAGAAAGACGGTATTGAGCACCCAATCCATATTCATCCGGGTTGATAACAACCAGGAAACAAATTTATAGTAGATGATCACCCCTTCACCTTGTCGCCATAGTCAAGCTTCACACCTTCCAACAGCGGCGAAGTGTCTTTATACCGATACTCTTGAAGGAGAGATATATTTAGCGGGACCGGGCAGAAAATGGAACGATTGAGCGAAACCTATGTATAGAGGGGAAATGCTGCCACAGTCATGCATCGCTTAAGGCTGGACACGGGTGCACCCTCAGGTTACCTGGATCCTTACCTGCAGGTATTTTCAGATAAAAATCCATACCTGGATCTGCAGGGATCCTTTCCCACAGTTCACCTGGACCCCCAGGTATTTTACCTGCAGGTCACA
>Ga0307513_10011159_pt1 | contig 11189 bp, 7 predicted proteins | sample 15_EM_MG_FD_202174 | JGI IMG/M metagenome (GOLD analysis project Ga0307513, IMG submission 202174) | Populus trichocarpa ectomycorrhiza microbial communities from riparian zone in the Pacific Northwest, United States - 15_EM | ecosystem: Host-associated > Plants > Roots > Unclassified | place... | reverse complement strand
CTGCGCGCGAAGTCGAGGCCATCATTCCGATCGGCAGCACGATGGTGGAGTCAGTCGGCACGGCATCGCTCCTGCGCTATCGCGGCGAGGGCCTGCCGTTCCTGCCGCTGCCGCTGTTCCGCGGCGACGCCGAGAGCACGCGCGCCGCGATCGTCACCCACGCCGGCCAGCGCTGGGCGATCTCGCTGCCCGACGTGGTCGGCGACGTCGAGCTGCTGCGCGTCCCGGTCGACGCCGCGGTCGCCTCGCTCGGGCCGTTCGCCGCGAGCGGCACGCTCGACGACGGCCGCCTCGTGCTGGTGGTCAGCCTCGACGCGCTGCTCCAGCGCCCGCGCCAGATCACCGACCTCATGCGATCGCCCGCCGGCGAGCGCAGCCGGCGCCGCGTGCTCGTGGTCGACGACTCGCCGATCGTGCGCGATCTGTTGACCGAGCTGCTCGCCAGCGTCGGCCTCGACGTCCGGTCCGCCGGCGACGGCGCGGCCGCGCTGCAGACCCTGACCGAGCACCCCGTCGACCTGATCGTGTGCGACGTCGAGATGCCGGTGATGGACGGCTTCGAGCTGCTGCGCCGGCTGCGCGATCGCGGCGAGCGCGTGCCGGTCGTGATGGTGACGACGCGCGGCTCGGTGACCGATCGCGCGATGGCGGCGGCGCTCGGCGCCGACGCGCTGATCGTCAAGTCCGAGTTCGAGAACGCGCACCTGCTCGAGACCGTGCGGCGCTTCGTGGAGATCCGGACGTGAGGCGGCGCGCCGTCGTCGTCGACGATTCCTCGATCGCCCGCGCGCTGCTCCGCGAGTGGCTCGAGGCCGACGGCGATCTCGAGGTCGTCGGCGAGGCGGCCGACGGCGAGTCGGCGATCGAGCTGGTCAATCGCCTGCGGCCCGACGTCGCGACGATCGACCTGCGGATGCCCGGCATGTCGGGCCTCGAGCTGGTGACCACGCTGATGGCCAAGTCGCCACTGCCGATCCTCGTGCTGACCGGCGCGGCGTCGAGCGAGGAGGCCGGGCTGGCGTTCGAGGCGGTGCGCCGCGGCGCGCTCGATCTGCTGCTCAAGCCGAGCCACCGCGACGACGACGCGATCCGGGCGCTGCGCGCGCGCGTGCGCTGGCTGGCGACCGTGCCCGTCGTCCGCCACCTCGACAGCCACAAGCCCGTCGAGTGGGGCGCCGGCTCGGCGCCGCGGGTCACGCGCGCGATCGGCGACCCGGTGGTGGTCGGCATCGCGGCGTCGGCCGGCGGGCCGACCGCGCTCGCCACCGTGCTCGGCGCGCTGTCGCCCGATCTGCCGATCTGCGTCGCGATCGTCCAGCACCTGCCGCGCGGGTTCGCGCCGAGCTTCGTGAGCTTCCTGCAGTCGCGCTGCACGCTCGCGGTCCGGCTCGCCGAGCACGGCCTCGCGCCGCGCGCGGCCACCGTGGTGCTCGCGCCCGACGATCACCACCTCGAGCTGATCGACGGCAAGTTCGCGCTGACCACCGGGCCGCTGGTCGATGGCCACCGCCCGTCGGGCACGGTGCTGCTGCGCTCGCTCGCGTCGCTCGGCAGCGCGGCGATCGGCGTCGTGCTGAGCGGCATCGGCCGCGACGGCGCCGACGGCCTGCGCGCGATGCGCGATCGCCACGCCGTCACGCTCGCCCAGGACGCCGCGAGCTCGGTGGTCTACGGCATGCCGCGCGCCGCGGTCGAGGACGGCGCCGCCCAGCACGCGCTGCCGGTCGGCGAGCTCGGCGAGGCGATCGGCCTCGCCGTGCGCAACACCGGGCGCCGGAGGAAGCCGTGATCACGCCGGCGCTCGCCGAGCTGATCGAGCGCGCCAGCGGGCTCGCGATCGAGCGCGGCGGCGTGAGCGGGGCGCTCGATCGGTTCGTGACCGAGCGGCTCCGCGTACTCCAGATCAGCCGGATCGAGGACTACGTGACGCTCGCCGCCGACCCGGCGGGCCCCGAGCAGCGCAAGCTGATCGACGCGATCACGGTGCCGCACACGTGGTTCTACCGCGACCTCGAGCAGCTCCACACGATCGGCCGGTTGATCTCGGCGATGCCCAACGGCCCGGTGTCGATCTGGGTGGCGGGCTGCGCGACCGGCGAGGAGGCCTACACGCTCGCGATGATCGGCCACCGCATCGGCCGCGAGGTCAGCGTGCTGGCGACCGACGTGAACGAGAACGCGCTCGCGGCGGCGCGGCGCGGCGTGTACGGCGCGCTGGCGGTGCGCGACGTGCCGGCGCGCGAGCGGCGCTGGCTGATCGAGCGCGAAGGCAGCTTCACGGTCGAGCCCGCGCTGCGCGCCCACGTGACGTTCGCGCGCCACAACTTGGTCGATCCACCGCCGGCCGCGCCGCGCGGCGCGTGGGACCTCGTGGTGTGTCGCAACGTGCTCATCTACTTCGCGCCGGTCGCCGCCGCCCGCCTGCTCCAGCGCTTCGCGCGCAGCGTGCGCGAAGGCGGCGCGCTGGTGGTCGGCGCTAGCGAGGTCGTGTTCGAGCCGCCGGCGGGGCTGGAGCTGGTGTCGTCGGGCAATCGCCTGGTGCTGCGGCGCACCGCGCGCCCCGCGATCGCCAAGCTGGCGCTGCCGCGCGCGGCCACCGCGAACCCGGTGGCGCCGAGCGGACCACCGCCCACGAGCCCGCCGCCGATCGCGATCGCCGCGCCCAGCCCCGAGCCGGCGGTCGAGCCCGCCGTGCGCGACGAAGATCTCGTCGCGACGCTGGTGCGCGGCCACGCGCTGTTCGAGCGCGGCGAGATCGCGCGCGCGGTCGCGGTGTACGGCGGCCTCGCGCGCTCGCATCCGTCGGTCGCCGAGGTCTGGTTGTTCCTCGGCATCGCGCGCTACGCGCACGGCGAGGTCGACGCCGCGGCGCAAGCGCTGCGCGCCAGCCTGTGCCTCGATCCGGCGCTGTGGCCCGCGGGGTTCTATCTCGCGCGCGCCTACGATCGGCTCGGCCGCCGCGCCGAGGCGTTGCAGCAGTACGATCTCGTCGCGATCGACGAGCTACAGCCGCTCGCGCTGCAGAGCGACAGCGCCGTGATCAACGAGCTGCGCGCGTTTCGTCACGATTTCCGCAATGCCGCGCGCCGACTCTCGACCGAGCGCAGCGCGCCTTTACGACGCTTGCTCAAATAGCGCATCTCGCCGGCGGTGCGCCTTACGGAACGTGGCGTTCGTGTCGCGGATCGCGGCGGGCTACGCGAGTCGTCAGGGATCGTCGCGAAGCACGATCTACAGTGCCGATCGCAGGTAAGCTGCGTTGCGATTCTGTCTCCTGTTGACCATGTCCCAAGTCGCGGCGCAGCGCGCCATTCTCCGTCGAGGATCGCACCCGAGCTGCGATCGATCTCCGGGCATCTCATGGGTGTCGCACATCCGTGCGGTTGGGCCGATGAGCCGCGCGAGTGGCACATCGGCGCGATCGGCGTGAGCAGCTGTCACCGGTCGCGCGAAGAAAAGGGTGACTCGGCAACTCGCGGCGGGGCATTGTGCCGCCACAACGCGAGGGGAAGAAGAATCCAAATGATCCGAAATCGCACTCTGAACAAGCTACTGCTGTCTGCGGCGTCGTTCTGCTTCGCCGCGTGCGCGAGCGGCGCGTACGATGATGAGACCAAGCCGGATGACGCTGATGGTCAGCGTGAAGGCGCGATCGAAGCGATCCAGCTGCGCGCCGGTGGCGAGGTCAAGGTCGAGCTCAATGAAGCCGGCGTCACCCGCGTCGTCTCGCTGGCGCCGCGCACCAGCCTCCTCAGCCGCAACGGCGACCCCGCCGAAGCCGCCAAGAGCTTCCTCGCCGACAACCACGACGCGTTCAAGCTGAGCGCCGACGAGGCGGCCAGCTTCACGGTGTCCCGCGTCGACGTCCAGCCGGGCTCGCGCCACGTCACCCTGAACCGCACCTATAACGGCGTCCCGGCGTTCCAGGGCGGCATCGTCGTCCACATGGGCACCGGCAACGACGTGTTCCGCGCCACCGCGGACGAGTCGTACAACATCAGCGCGCCGACCAACAGCAAGCTGCTGTCGCACAGCGACGCCGCGCTCGCCGCGGGCCGCGCCCTCGGCCTCACGCTGACGCCGGCGATCGCCTCGAGCGACGACCTGCGCTCGACGTTCAGCGACCCCAGCCTGCTCGACGAGCTGGTCGTCTCCGAGAAGATCTTCCAGGTCGGCGCCGGCGACAGCCGCCTGGCCTACCAGACCACGGTCTCGTACCTCGACGCCAACAAGAAGCAGCAGTACGACCTGCTGCTCCTCGACCAGGCGACGGGCGAGATCCTGCACCAGAGCTCGCTCGTCAACGAGTTCACGGGCCGCGTGTTCACCCGCTCGCCGGGCTTCCCGGCGACCGACAACCGCCAGGTCGTCTCGTTCGACGGCACCCCGGCAGCGTCGCCGCAGGGCTGGGTCAACGCGACCCGCAAGACGATCGGTAACAACGCGGTCGCCGCGACCGATCTCAATGCCAACAACACGGTCGGCACCAACGAGACCCAGCCGACCGCGAACGCGTCGGACTCGTTCGACTTCCCGTACTCGCCGACCCAGAACGCGGCGAACTTCAAGGAGAACGCCGTCGCCACCGCGTTCTTCCTCGTCAACGACTTCCACGATCGCACGTACCTGCTCGGCTTCAACGAGGCGTCTGGTAACTTCCAGACCAGCAACTTCGGCCTCGGCGGCGCGCAGAACGACGAAGTCCAGGTCGACGCCCAGGACGGCTCTGGCACGAACAACGCGAACTTCGCGACGCCGCCCGACGGTTCGCGGCCGCGTATGCAGATGTTCAATTTCAACATCATCAACGGCCAGCTCCGCGAGGACGGCGATCTCGATCCGGGCATCATCTACCACGAGAACGCTCACGGCCTGTCGAACCGCCTCGTCGGCGGTGGCTCGACCGCCTGCCTCAACGGCACGCAGTCGGGCAGCATGGGTGAGGGCTGGGGCGACTTCCTTGGCGCCTCGTTCCTCAATGACCCGGTCGTCGGCGCGTACGTGACCGGTGACAACGCGGTCGGCATCCGCGAGTTCTCGATGGCGAACTCGCCGCTGACCTACGCCAACATGAAGGACGGCTCGCACTCGGAAGTGCACGCCGGTGGCGAGATCTGGGCCGCCACGCTGTGGACGGTTCGCAACGCCCTCGGCGCGGCGAAGACCGAGCAGCTCGTGGTCGCCGGCATGAAGCTCACGCCGTGCAGCCCGACGATGCTCCAGGCCCGCGATGGCATCATCTCGGCCGACGCGAACATCAACGGCGGCGCCAACCGTTGCGCGCTGTTCACCGCGTTCGCCAGCCGCCAGATGGGCTCGGGCGCCTCGTCTCCGAACCACAACTCGACCTCGGCCATCGTGCTGTCGACGGCCGTTCCGCCGGAGTGCGGCGGCGGCGGTGGCGGGACGACCCGCGACTTCACCTCGGTCGATGTCCCGAAGAACATCCCGGACAACAACGCGACCGGCGTCCGCAGCAACCTCCCCGTCCCCGCCGGCCATGACACGCTCAAGGTCACGGTCGACGCCAACATCACCCACACGTTCCGCGGTGACCTGATCATCCAGGTCGTCTCGCCGACCGGCCAGGTTGCGACGCTGTCCAACCGCCAGGGTGGCTCGGCTGACAACTTCGTCGCGAACGGCCTCGACATCTCGGCCGCGTTCACGCCGACCGCGTCGTCGGGTGGTAACTGGCAGCTGTTCGTCCGCGACGTCGCGCGGATCGACACCGGCCGCATCAACTCGTTCAAGCTCCACATCACGTCGACCGACTAAAGCCGGCCTCGCTGTCCCGGCATCGCGCCGGGCCTCGAATCGGTGACACGCAGCAACTGCTCACGCGGTTGCTGCGTTTCTGTTTTCGGTGGGCGCGGGGGCGCCAGGCGCACAGCGGAACTGGCATCGCGCGGGCGTTCGGAGTACGAGCGTAGGATGACTCGCGGACTCGCCCAGCCGTTCGTCGCCCTCGTCGCCCTCGCTGGCATGGCCACCACGGCCTGTGCGCCTGCCTCGTCTGGCTCGGCGTCGGGCCCCACGCTGGCGAGCTACTTCGCGCCGGTCGAGCCCGGCCCGCAGGCCGGCGGCGTCCGGCTGATCCCGATCCACACGCCCAAGGGCGACTTCAAGGTGTGGACCAAGCGGTTCGGCTCGAACCCTCGGATCAAGCTGCTGCTCCTCCACGGCGGCCCCGCGGCGACCCACGAGTACTTCGAGGCGCTCGAGACCGGCCTCGCCGGCCGCGGCATCGAGCTGATCTACTACGATCAGCTCGGCTCGGCGTACTCCGACCAGCCGGTCGACGCGTCGCTGTGGACGATCGACCGCTTCGTCGACGAGGTCGAGCAGGTCCGCGTCGCGCTCGGCCTCGACAAGGACAACTTCTACCTGCTCGGCCACTCGTGGGGCGCCATCCTCGCGACCGAGTACGCGCTGCGCTACGGCGCGCACATCAAGGGACTCATCCTCTCCAACATGATGATGAGTATTCCAGATTATAATCAGTACGCCGCCAACGTGCTCGCCAAGCAGATGGACCCCGCGGTGCTCGCCGAGGTCAAGGCGATCGAGGCGCGCGGCGAGTTCGAGAGCCCGCGCTACTTCGAGCTCCTGCTGCCCAACTTCTATCACAAGCACTTCTGCCGCCTCGCGGACTGGCCCGACGCCGTCACTCGCTCGTTCGGCCACATCAACCGCGCGATCTACGTGCCGATGCAGGGCCCCAGCGAGTTCGGCGCGTCCGGCCTGCTCGAGAAGTGGGACCGCAAGGCCGATCTGCCGAAGCTCGCGATGCCGACCCTCGTGATCGGCGCCAGCCACGACACCATGGACCCCGAGCACATGCGCTGGATGTCGACCCAGGTGCAGCACGGCAGCTTCCTGCTCTGCCCCAACGGCAGCCACCTCTCGATGTGGGACGACCAGCAGACCTACGTCGACGGCCTCGCCAAGTTCCTGCTCGCGGTCGACGGCGGCGCTCAGCGCGTCGCGCTGTAGTGGCTACGCCGCGCCTGGCGCGTCCCGGTCGATGATCGCCCGCACCTGATCGACGGGGACCCGCCGTGTGAAGCGCACGATGCGCGCGTCGACCGGCAGGGAGCGATCGTCGATCGCACGCCTGGCATCGATGCAGAGGATGACGCGTGGCAGCCGCGCCGCGCGATAGGTCGCGAGCTTGTGCGCGAGATAGTCGGAGGTCCAGAACCCGACGATCTCGAGCCACCAACGCTGGTCCGGAGCCTCGCGGTGCTCGAGCAGGAAGTCGGGAAACGCCAGGTGCCTGCCGGCCTCGATCGCCGACGGTTCGCGGATCACCCGCCAGTGGGGCGCGTGCCTGGCCATGTCGCGCGCGAACCCGGCCTCGACGGCGCTGTCGTAGCGCGTCGGTGCGCGGCTCGGAGGCAACAGGATCGGCGGCCCGATCCGCAGCGCCGCCGGTCCGCGTCCGAAGTCGCACCTGGCCTCGAGCACGAACCGCTCGCACCACGCCAGGTGCGGGACGATGCTGCCGAGCGCGCGGCCGTACACCGTCGTCCGGTGAAACAACGCGAGCGGACCGGAGATCTCGAGCTCGACGGAGTCGCCGCGCGTCCGCGCCGTCGCGAGCAGCCCTCGCACGGCGGCGACCCGAACGATGGCGCGCGCGTTGCCCGAGACCTGCAGGCGCAGCGCGTGGCATTTGAGGAGGGCGCGCTGGAGGATGGCGAGGTTCGCGGCGGCGGCGATGGCGCGCTCGGAGGGGCGGCCGTGCGGCATCACGACCGCGCGCTCGCCCGGCGAGTCCGCCCACAGTACGAGCTCGACCTGCTCGACGGGCACCGCGAGCGCCGACGCCACCGCGGCCAGGCGGTCGGCCCGTAGCCCCGGGTCGACCGCCGACCGTCCGAGCAGCCGGCGGCGCACGTCCGCGGCCCGGAGCGCCGCGCGCTCGCGACCCCCAAGAGTATTGCGCAAGGCCTGGAGGACCGCCGCGGCCCGTGCCGCGGACGTGCGCGCCGGCAGCCGCGCGAGGCGCTCGAGCAACTCGCGCCAGGGCCGGCCCACGGCCGCCTCGATCTCGTCGATGAGCGCCGCGATCCAGGGCGCGTCGGTGTCATCGAGCAGGTGGAGCGTCGCCTGCTCGTCGTGCTGGCGGAACGGGATCGCCGTCACGGCGCGCGCTCCCCGGCGCCGCCACGAAGCCCGCCACGCCGGCGGCGCACGTGCTCGACCTCGACGCTGTCGCTGACCGCGAGCTCGTAGACCCGCGCTTGCTTGCCGGGCGCAGGCCGGAGCACGCGCCCGATGCGCTGGACATGGCGCCGCGCGCTCGCGGAGCCGCCGACGATGATCGCGATCTCCGCCGCGGGAACGTCGAGCCCTTCGTCGAGCACCTGGGCCGAGACCAGGACGTTCGCATCACCCGCGTTGAAGCGCTCGAGCGCAGCCGCTCGCTCGCGGCGGCCGATCTCGTGCGTGATCGGATAGACCAGGAACTCGCGCGCGATCTCGTACGCCGTGCGGTTGTCCTGCGTGAACACGAGGGTCCGCTGGTCCGCGTGTCGCACGAGCAGCGCACGCAACACCCGGCGCTTGTCCTCCGGGTAGGCGAGCAGCTCGCGCGCCCTGCGCCAGGCGGCGACCGCCAGGCGACCCGCGTCGCTGCGCATCGCCGCGCGCACGAAGGCGTCCCAGCTCGCGCCCGGTGCGGCCCTGCGGAACGCTGCGTATGCGGGTGAGAACACGGCGCGGGCACCGGCGTAGCGCGCGCGCTCCTCGTCGCTCAGCCGGATCGGGATGGTCACGAGATCGAAGGCGGCCAGCGCATCGCCCACGAGATCGTCGATCGCCAGGGCATAGACGACCGCGCCCAGGTGACGCTCGAGCGCGCGCGCGGCCTCGCCGAGCGGCGGCGTGGCCGTGAGGCCGAGGCGCGCCGACGCGACGAGCATCTCGAGCACCTCCCCAGGACACTCCGCACCGACGTGGTGAGCCTCGTCGACGATCACCAGCCCGAACCGATCGCCGATCCGGGCCGCCCAGGTGATCGCGCTGGCGTACGTGGCGACCGTCACCGGGGCCACGCAGCACTCGCCATCGCCGATGCGCCCGACCTCCCGCACGTGACGCGCCAGCACGTTCGCCCATTGATCGAGGAGCAGGCGGGTGGGCACCAGACACAACGCCGAGACGCCGCAGCTCGCGATCGCCGCGATCGCGACCATCGTCTTGCCCGCGCCGGTCGGGAGCGCGATCACGCCGCGATGCCGCGCGGCGCCCCACGCGGCGAGCGCATCGCGCTGGTACCAGCGCAGCTCGGGCGTCGCCCAGCCAGCCGTCGATGTCCGGTGGTCCGGCGTCGGGTCCTCCAGCCGCGGCTCGGCGACCGACAGCCGCGCGACGAGCGACGCGTACGCCTCGGCCGGCGCACGCCACGCGCCGACCCGCGGATCCCAGGCCACTCCCGGCAGCTGCGCGGGCTCGACGGTGCTGCGGGACGGGTCGATGAGGATCGTGCCGCGGTCGAAACGGATCTGCATCCCGCCGGTCCCAGCAAGCGAGCTGCCACCGCACGTCGGCCGGGATCTGCGCGCGGTCTCCGTCGAGCATCACCGCCGAACCCGCGCGCACGGTGTCCGGCGTTCGGCCGGATTGCGGACAATGTCCGCCTGCCGGACAGATCCCGGACACCAGTGCGGCAGCGCGCGGAGTACCGCGAGCCGCGCTCAAATCAGATCAGAGCGCAAGCAGGAACTGTCGAAGCGCGTCGAACGCGGGGTGCATCGCGTCGATGCCGGAGGGGTGCGCGAACGCCCGGAAGAACATGAGATCCGACTCCGGGAGCATCCCGAGATACGCGCGGAGCCACCCCTTGTCCTCGGCCACTCGAGGATTGACTCGATGCGCGTGGGGATTGTCAGCACACGCAACCAGGTCGTCCACGCAGCGTGCAAGCTTCCTATCCTTCACGGCGCGGCGGCACAGCGTCTCGATCGCGCCGGGACTCGTTCCGTCGGGAGACAAGAATGCGCCGATTCGTGGTGAGCCGGCGAAGACGCCGTGCACCACCGGACCGGCAGCGCCGAGTACCGCCAGCGTCGCCTCGGCCAGGTGCCGCGCCTCGGTCACGCTGTGTTCCGCGTCGAGGATCACGCCGACCGAGCGGGCATAGCCGAAGTTCACGTCGTTCTTGGCCAGGCCCGCAAGGGCGGGCAGGTCTCGTCCGTCCGCCTTCCAGCAGCAAAGCTGGCTCCAGGCCGATCCCGCGATAGCCTGGCACACCGTTACTTCGTCACCACCCTCCACGAGCAAGAGCCCGAAGTCGTTCGCTGGCATCGGGGGATTCGCTCGACGGCTCATCCGCGGATCTCGGTGCCCGTTCGCTCCGCAGTCTCGACCAGCGCCCGATCATAGATCGTCGCGCGCGTGCTGCGGTCGAGTCGGTCGAGCCGGATGACCCGCAGCCCGTCGTCGTCGAGGCTATGGAATGCGCGGCTCGCCGCGTGAATGCACTCCTCGGAGTGCGTGGTGGCGAACACCTGGAGGTTGCGCTGGCGGGCGACCTTCGCGATCCAGCGCCACAGCGGCTCGAGGACGAGGTGATGCATACCGTTCTCGATCTCGTCGATGAACATCGTTGGCCAGTCGTCCGCCGCGGCGGCGGCTCCGAGCTCGAGGCAGCGTTGGAATCCGTCCCCCATCAGCCCGACCGGGAGCAAGGGCATGGTGCGGTCCATCCGAACAAACAGCTCTGCGACGCTGCCACCCGGCGCAAGCAGCTCGATGCCCGACACCCGGCCATCAATCTCGCGCAAGAGCTCCACGAGGCTCGTATCCTGCCCGCGCTGCTTCAGCGTGGAGACATGTCGGACCTCGTGCTCATCCACATTGGCGCCTGACAAGATCCACGCGCTGCCACTCTCGCCTGAGACAGGTGGAAGCTTGAGCCGCCCGGGCATCGCGACCATTCGCAGCTGGGTCTTGGTTCGATCGTAGCCGGTGTGATCTAGATCGATGGCCCACGCGGGCGATACGACATCGTCTTCGAGCTCGTAGGAACCATGCTCGCCTTCGCCTTGGAGTGCGTGACGATCAACCACGATGTCGCCGTCGACGGTTCCTTGCCGAGCCTCGAGGAAGTTCCGCGCATCGTCATCGCGTGTCGCCGAGATCGCAAACCCGGCCTTGGCGTCGAGATCCAGGAACAGGGG
>Ga0307513_10011158_pt1 | contig 11190 bp, 16 predicted proteins | sample 15_EM_MG_FD_202174 | JGI IMG/M metagenome (GOLD analysis project Ga0307513, IMG submission 202174) | Populus trichocarpa ectomycorrhiza microbial communities from riparian zone in the Pacific Northwest, United States - 15_EM | ecosystem: Host-associated > Plants > Roots > Unclassified | place... | reverse complement strand
GAGAAATCATACAAGGCTTTCCTCAACAAGCTGAAGCTAAAAAAACCAGTGTACCTTACGTAATCACTGTCATAAAATATAAATCAGTTAACATAAAGTCAAGTCCTAGACAATCATTAAACAGTGCATGCGTAATTGTCTATTGTTTAGGGCAAGGTTCGAATTTGCCAATCATTTATTTTAGTTGTGGCTTCCTTCGAGGAAGCAAGCATCCTTCACAAGATTTTGTTTTCAAGAGTCCAGAATATACAGCCTTCCATTTTAATAATGCAACTCAGTTTAATCCTCCTTGCGCCCTAATAAAATTATCAAATTTCTATTCAAAATTTACCCCAAAACAGGAAATAGATCAATATACATATGCATATGATGTAGAGTTGCAATTAAGATCATTACAAATTGTTATTACTTTTATTATTAGAAAACTGGTAAATACAAACAGAAATACCAATATAATTTTTTTGTCAATAGATTGTGGTAAATTTCATTAATAGACTATTCTCTCATTATATCCATCGATAAATATAGACAAAAATGAATTATAGTGGGAAGAGGAGCTAAAAAAGCCAATGAATACAATAATGTGTTATTTTTATAGATAGAATTACAAACAGGAAAAATTCATTCGATGAATGTCGTTAGTAAATTTGTCTATAATATTTAATTTATGATTAGACGAGTAACCCTTGTCTCCCCCTCCTTCATTTCTTCTTCTTCCTCCTTCGTTTTTTATTGTAAAAATAGCACAACCCCTAATTTTTATCACAAATCAACCTCCCACTATAAATCTAACCACTCCAACACTTAGTTTGTCAACATCCCTCTTCTAATTCAAATTTTATTGAGAATTTTCACTTCAAATAAACAAAACTACCTATTTTTTTAACTTAATTTTTAATGTTAATTTTTATTTTGTGTGTGTGTGTGTGTTTATATATATATTATTTAGATGTTTATTTATTTTATAGTTTTTTTATATAGAAATTTGTTGTATGGATATATAAGCTATACATATGACGGTTTATTTGAGAATTTGTAAAATTATATTTGTACCTTTAAAAAAGAGATTCTTCAAAAAATAATTTAGCTTTAAGGATTTTTATTATGAGACATACAGGGTATGAGCTAGTTCTTATCATGTATTTTTATTTCATCAGATATGTTAATGGAACCTTTTTGTGAGTCTCTAGTTCACAAAATGCTTCGAGTCAAACTCCAACAGCTAACATTTTGAGAGCTTACAGAGAAGAAGAAAACAGATGAAATCTTGATATCGATGATGAACTCTATATTGGTGAAGAAAACAAATGAACTCTCGATATCAACAAATCTATGTTGCTCTTTGTTGCTGGCTATAACGCAGTATTCCATAAACATCCACGATGCCGGGAGGGAAAATTGGATCAGTTGCTGCCCTTACTGCAACTTTCACCACGGCAGTAACATTGACAGGGGGAGTGAACAAGGGTCCAACGAGGGGAAGCTGTTTAAGTGGTTTTGCATGTTGGAGAACCTGCAGTGGGATTGCCATTAATAAATTACAATGAACCTCCAAATTACAGGATTAAATATGATATGAGTGAATCCTCCTCGTCGCATTTCAAGCATTTCTCCCATGTAAATGATGACACGGCAACAGAACACTCCTTAAAACTTGATTTCTGGTGAGCAAAATCATAGCATGCTCCTAAAAGACAAGTTGTGATCTCCATTTATCCCCTTAAAGAGTTAAACTAGACTGCTCAAGCGCTGAAGAACTAAAACTATGAATGAATTGCAAGGTGCATGGAGGAGGACCACAGATATTGAGAAAGTCAAAAGTCATCACAGGGGGGATTGCTGGTGGGGACACCAGATCCACACCGAAAACTACACGAGTATATGGACAGAGACGACATAGGATGGCCCAGCCTGTCACGCTTTGGTTGGGAGAATAAGCCCATTTGGGCCTGTCTCATTGTTATTTTATTTATTTGAAATTATTTATGTTAAACAGTTTAATTTGATGGACCGAGCCCAATAGCGAGATATTTTAAGGTTTACTATTTATATGTTCCTCTGTCATTTTGTGAGACAGTTTTGATGATTAATGAAAATATTGCAGACTTTGCATATCTCCAATCCCCTTTCTTCTCTTCTTTAGCTTTCTTCTTTCTCTAAAGCTTCTTTATTTTCTTGCTTTAATTCTTATTATTTATTGTCCCGCATCAAATTTGGTATCAGATCATGACTTTTAATTGTTCTAACAATTAAATGATCCACATGTTTATGCTTAACCCTAGATCCAGTTTGATCTAAAAAAAATCATATTGTTCTGATTACAAGAAAAAAACACTATTCATCATCAACGACAGTAATCGGATTTTCAGCAACGGCGCCCCTACCATCAGCGGCGCCCCGGCCAATCACAGCGGCAGACCCACCACCGAGAAGACCTGCACATCAGTCCACCGATCCACACTGATTTACTACCTCCGACACAGACTAGCGGCAACCACCAGATTGACACTACAAGAGACATTAGTGGATCTTCGGCTTCAACGACCAAACCAGGGGCACCAAACCACCAGCTACAGCCACCCACAAACCTATCACCGCCAGTACCGACTGGTGGTTCCTCCCAGCAAAGGTAGCGCCTTAGCCAGTGTCATCCTCTTCAGCGCCAGCGATAGAGCTTAAGTTGGCACCATCCATAGTACCATTGCCCTCAACCATTAGCAACAGACAAAGCAGTAGAACCGGCTGGCAGCAACCACCACCTTCAACAGACTGCAATTGTCCTTGCCTTGAGCAGTCATGCCGCGCTGCCAGCAATAACAGGTTACAGGAGGTAAGGAAGAAGGAAACAGAAGCTGGTAAAATAATTAACACTGCCACGTCAGCACCATATCAAAGCATCGGCGTCATCTGCCACGTCAGCAGTTCCTGCCATGTCAGCATATCCTGCCACGTCAGTGTGTCCTGCCATGTCATCTACCACGTAATCCTTCAATGCCACATCATCCGATCAGAATTTTTACCCATTGAAAATCATCATTCCTGCTTTTACACTTGTTAACCAAGATTTAGCATTAATATTATTTTGTGCTTGCCCATAACTAAATTACATAGCCCGCCTTTAAATTGATTTACCTTAATTTTGAGCTTGTTTATTGGCATTGAAGATCTGATCCTCTTAATTAATTATGGAGCTTGGTTAAATTCATGTGAAAACTGAAACATTGTGTTTGGATTACTTGTGTGCATTTAGAGGACTTACATTGCTTGCTTGTGAATTTTCCTGGTTTAATCTGTCATTACTTAGTCTCCAAGATAAAAAAATAAAATAAATTTTTTAAACAAAATATTAGCTATAATTTTATTTTGCGTTTTTACTTGCAAGTGTTATTTGTGATTTCAGTCTTAGGATTAGTTTTTGCATGCATTTATGTAGTGGTCGTCTAGTACACATTAGAAGTCATAGCTACTATGGACCCGAACTCTAATAATATTCTTAGAGATATTCAAGAGCAATTACAACTTATGCGAACGGAAATGAGCAACATGTCAATCAAATGAACAACCTTTATGGGAGGATGGAGTCCATAGAAACTTTGCAAGACAGTCTAGTGAGAGTGAGCATTCTAATGACAACCATAGGAATCCTCAAAGACCAGTTCCGCATAGGAACCGCCACCATAACCAACACTAGGGTCACAATGACTTTGATGACCCTAACAATAGTGAGCACTCCAATGATTACCGTCAAAGACCAGCTCATCCTAGGAACCGTCAATACAACCGCAATCAAGGTTATCACGATTATGATGACCATGACGAGCGAGTCATGAGGCATATCAAGGTAGAAGCCCCAACTTTTAAGGTTCAACTTGACCCGTGGATCTTTGATAGATGGATCCGTGACATGGATCAATTCTTTGACTGGTATAATCTATCTTAGAATAAAAGGGTAAGATTTGCAAAGATGAAACTTAGTGAAATCGCTCAGCTCTATTGGGAAAGTGTAGAAGAGTCTTTGATTAGGACAGGTCAACCTCCTATTACTGATTGGGTTGAAATGAAGACTAAGTTAGAGGAAAAGTACTTACCTCGTTCTTATAGAGAAAATTTTTTGGACCAGTGGAATAACTTGAGGCAAGTCTGCCAATGAATATGTGGCATAATTTTATAAGTATAGGATGAGGTGTACAATTAGGGAGGATGAAGTGATAACCCTAAGTAGATTTTGAAGAGGCTTAAACGATGACCTTATAAGAGAGGTTGTGCCTAGAGTTGTTTCCACCCTTGATGAAGCTTATACCCTAGTACAAAATTATGACTTGGTCACAAAAAGCCAATGGATGAGACATTAGGACACTCGTAGTATCCCTTCTAGATCTCAACTTGGTAGTCAGAACTCCATATGGGGTGCCCCACTCGTAAACCCAATCCTTTGATTTCCCAGATACCTAGAGAAGACAAGGGTAAGGGTATTTTTCATGAAGCACCTAAGATAACCTCAAAAATTCAGTGTTTTAAATGTCAGGGTTTTAGTCATATTTTCTCTAGTTGCCCTAATAAGACTGTTCATCAAGGGGCAAAAGGATATGGGTGAAGAAGATAATTGTGATGATAAGGTATATGAACCCAATCCCGATGATTTTCAGGATCTAAATCATGAGAAGAATGAGTCCAACTTGCTAGGATGTGTTAGATCTATATCCACTTAAATGAAGACAACCAGGTTAAATGTAGTTAGATGTGCTTTAACACAACCTAAAGAAACTAGGGACTGGAGAAAGACTGTTATTTTTTACACTTACATTAAATGTGGAGATAAAGGGTATAAGATCATCATAGATAGTGGTAGTTGTATCAATGTAGTTTTCTCGGGTAGTGTATCTCATTTAGGCTTAAAGTTTGCTCCACACCCTAAACCTTATAGTGTGTCCTAGGTTAATGATACATCTATAGCGGTCAAAGAGAGATGTCTTTTTCCCATAAAGATCTTGGACTATCATGATGAAATTTGATGTGATGTCATTCCTATAGATGGAGGGCACGTCATTTTGGGTAAGCCTTGGTTATATGATTTGGACGTTACAATCTTTGGGAAATCAAATTCTTGTTCATTCACTTTTGAAGGTAAAAAAATCCAGCTTATTGGATTACCTCCAAGGTCTAATGGTAATAGTCAGAAGAAGAATAAAGTGAAAGAATGAAGGCTTAACATAATAAGTCCTAGGAAGTTTGCTAAGGAGATTGTAGAAGACTTTCTAGAAGAGCCACCTGAAGAGGTAAGGGAAGTGTTGAAAGAATTTCTAGATGTTTTCCCTTCTGAACTACCTGATGTTTTACCCCCTATGTGTTATGTTTAACACGTCATAGATTTTATCCCTGGTGCCACATTACCAAACTTGCCTCACTATAGGATAAACCCGAGTGAACATGCTGAATTGCAAAGGCAAGTATGTGAGTTGTTACAAAAAAGATTTATTCGAGAGAGTTTGAGCCCTTGTGCAGTACCTGCACTGTTAACACCTAAGAAAGATGGATCATAAAGAATGTGTGTAGATAGTCGAGCCATCAATAGGATTACGATCAAATATCATTTTTCAATTCCTTGATTGGATGATATGCTAGATATGATGGCAGGAGCTTCTCTAAGATTAACTTGAAGAGTGGGTATCATCATATTAGGATTCGTCTAGGAGATGAATGGAAAACAGCATTTAAGACTAAGGATGGTTTATATGAATGACTAGTCATGCCTTTTGGCCTTTCCAATGCACCAAGCACTTTTATGAGAGTAATGACATAAGTGCTTAGGCCATTTATGGGAAAGTTCTTGTTGGTGTACTTTGATGATATTCTTATTTATAGCAAAACCAAGAAAGAGCATTTCGATCACCTTATTCAAGTTTGTACCACCCTAAGAAAGGCAAGTTTGTTTGCAAATGTCAAAAGTGTTCCTTCTTTACAGATCAAGTGGTCTTTTTAGGGTTTATAGTGTCATGGAAAAAAGTCTCTACTGACCCCCAGAAAGTCCAAGCGATAGTAGATTGGCCTGAGCCTAAGACTATTTATGAGGTTCGTAATTTTTATGAGCTTGCGACTTTCTATCATTGTTTCATTAAAGGATTTAGCACCATTATGTCGTCTATTACAGATTGTTTGAAACAAGGTGAGTTTCATTAGAGTAAAGGAGCTAATAAGGCATTTGAGGAGGTTAAGAAAAGGATGACAGAGGCCACAGTAATGCGGCTACCTGACTTTACTAAAGTATTTGAAGTAGAATATGATGCTTCGAGAGTCAGCATAGGTGGAGTACTTAGTCAAGAACGTCACCCTGTAGCCTACTTTAGTAAGAAACTTAATGAGGCAAAACAAAAGTACTCAACTTATGATAAGGAATTTTATGCGGTGGTTCAGGCCTTGTGCTATTGGCGCTATTACTTGTTACCACAGGAGTTTGTTCTTTACTCCAACCATAAGGCCCTCCGTTATCTTAACTCCCAAAAAAAGCTCAATCACAGGCATGGTCATTAGGTTGAAACATGATTCTATTTTTGTGGTTGTTGACTGTTTTTCTAAGATGACCCATTTTATTCCTTGTACTAAGACCATAGATGCTTCCAGAGTTGTGAAACTCTATTTTGACGAGATTATCAAGTTGTATGGTCTTCCCCAGACCATAGTCTCGGATAGGGATGTTAGATTTACAAGTTATTTCTGGAAAACCCTTTGACATATGGTGGGAACCAAATTGAAGTTTTCTACTGCTTACCACCCCCAAACTGATGGTCAAACTGAAGTGGTTAACAGGAGTTTAGGCAATCTTTTGAGGTGTCTAGTGAGTGATCATAATAAGAATTGGGATTTGATTCTTCCTCGGCCCAGTTCGCCTATAATAGCTCTATCAATAGGTCAATAGGCATGAGTCCCTTTGAAGTTGTACATGGTTACAAGCCTAGGAAACCTTTAAACCTTCTTCCCATATCCCTTCATGCTAGAGTGTCTGAGTCAGCCAAGTCTTTTGCACGTAGAATTCAGGATTTGCATATTGAGATTACTAAACAGATTCAAGCAAGTAATGCGCAATATAAACTTCAAGCTTATTTACATAGACGATATAATGAGTTTAATGTGGGAGACTATGTTATGATACGGATTAGACTCGATCGGTTTTCTTCGGGAGCTAATCGAAAATTGCATGCACGTAGTGTCGGGCCTTTCAAAGTGCTACAACGGGTTGGTCCAAATGCTTATGTTCTTGATTTACCACATGATTTTGGCATTAGCTCTATATTTAACATTGAGGATCTAGTTGCATACCATAAGTCACTTCCTATTCCAAATGATCCATTTGAGATACCACTTAACTCCCCTCCTGATGATCATATTGAAACCTCTATCCTTTTCACCTTGACATCAGCACAAAAGGATAATATTGATGTTATTCTAAATGAACAAATTGTTTTTAATAGGAATAGTGAGGTTTAACGGTTTCTAGTTCGTTGGGTGGGCCGACCTGATTCAGATTGCACTTGGATCACTAGAGATATTTTGAAGCAGCTTGATCCAGATCTTTGGGAGTACTATCAGAGTCGGCCAGTGCTCACTCAACGAGGTCGAGTTTCTCCAACCCCGGGAGAGTTGGTGGGGACACCAGACCCACACCGCAAACTACACGAGTATATGGACAGAAACGACGTAAGATGGCCCAGCCTGTCATGCTTTGGTTGGGAGACTAAGCCCATTTGGGCCTATCTCATTGTTATTTTATTTATTTGAAATTATTTATGTTAAACAGTTTGATTTGATGGGCCGAGCTCAATAGTGAGATGTTTTAGGGTTTACTATTTATATGTTCCCCTGTCATTTTGTGAGACAGTTTTGATGATTAATGAAAATATTGCAGACTTTGCATATCTCCAATCCCCTTTCTTCTCTTCTTTAGCTTTTTTCTTTCTCTAAAGCTTCTTTCTTTTCTTACTTTAATTCTTATTATTTATTGTCCCGCATCAATTGCAAAGGCAATGGCTTTGATTGGCTAACCTAAATCTGCCAAAAGCTTCAGGCTTGGATGTATGACATTCAAGTGTTGTTTGGGATAACCTAGTAATCTAGATAAATATACAAGGATGCACAAGAACTTACCATCTCCAACGGAGAACCGATTACACCAAGAGGTAACTTCACACTTCCAGCATTTGATCTTATCATCTTGGTTAACTACGTGAGCATCTGCCTCCTGTTTTTGAGGTTTGGTTTTGGAAATGACAACTTCATGCCCAAGTTAATTGCACTTATTGCACCTTGCATCAAGTCTTTTCCAGCACTTGAATTGTGGATGATTTGTCTTGCCACAGTATTGACATGGTTGATAACCCTTTTTTAAAGATCTTTCCTTATTCTAAAACTGATTAGCATTAATTTTACTATTTAAGGCTTGATTTTTCTTGAATAATTTTTTCTTATCCTTTTTAGAATCTTAATGCTTGGTTGGTAGAGCTCCTTCTACAAAACGATCTTGCCTCATAAGTCTTCATTGTTCTTGAGCTTGTAGGGCATTTAAAAGTTCTATCACTATTATTTTGAATAGATCTTTTATGTTCTCCAAAGTTATGATTCATTCTTCATATCTCTCAACAATTCTAGAGTATGTAAATGTAGTACCAACTAATTTAACCTTGTTAACTATAACAAGCAATTTATCTAAGCACTCCTTGATAGTCTCAAATTCTTTCATTCTTTGTAGCTCAAATTTTCTTATTAAATTCAATATTTGTATGTCATGTATCCTTTCATCTCCTACATATTTTTTTTCCAGATAGTCTCAGACATCTTTTGATCTAAGTTATGGTTGGGTTATTTGGTAATGGAGAAACATCATAATCTTTTTCAACAACTTCTCAAATATCTAAAGTCTCCAAGTAACTTTTTATTTTCACAGCTCAAAGTTGATAATTCTTCTCATCAAAGACAAGAGGGGTTGGATGAGAGAAGTTTGCTTCAGCTTTAGGTCCCCTAATACAAATTGATCTGATATAAATTAATGATTTTAAAAGGAAGAAAAGAAAAAAAAACAGGAGAGAATTTTATGATAATAGTATGCTATTGTTGTACAGACTTGAGTTTCTATTTTATTCATTAAAACTTCATTACATTTATAGGAAGAACAATCAACGGAAATGCTCTAAGAAAGCATCAAATCAGCAAATAATATCTTAACTAACTAATTTGTTCCTATAGACTAGCTCAACATTTATTTGATGATAATAGAATATAAAAAACAGGACTCATGAAGCAGTCTTCAACACTAGGCAAATCTCTGGGTTCTTATTAAGTTAGGACTTGTAAGAAAAGGAAAGAAGTCTATCACAAATATGAAGGTACAGAAGGTAATGCCAGATGCTTCTCGGTAACACAACTCAAAGAGTAAAACAGAAGGCAGAAAATATAAAGTAACTCAATTTCTGAAACCCAGTTTTATCCTACTTAAATCTTAGTAAAATAATCTCACTTACATGTGTTTTTAATACAGTAATTCCATTTCTTTACAATGCTAATGACTACTGGTGTCAGAAGTGTTAAATGATAACCTACGAGTCAATTATTTTCATGGTCTATTTCCAAAGCTGCCGGTCTCTCCTGATTTCGGTTGGTAAGCTGATCGGTATCTATGACTACCTCTTGAGGTGCTTCCCTATTTGGACTAGAATAATAGCTTGCAGAAGATCGATTGGCAGGATATTCCGTGTCCACTGAATAGGCTGATGGGCTTGGCGCACACATAGTAGGCAGACTGATGCCATTTCTATCATTCAGATCACTTTGTCTGAAAGTACTGGATGTCGAGTCCCTTTGAATGAAAATTCTAAAGAAGTTTTCAATTCTACTCCATATTGAAGCTGTGGAATCAGAGGACCTCAAGATGTTTCTTTCTCGGTAAACAAACGATACTATGAAGATAATGAGAGCTAACAATGCAGCTAGTCCTGCAATTAAAAATAACCCCCAGAAACTCTTGAGACTAAGGCTATTAGATGAAATTGAGGAGCCGGATTCTGGACAAGTGCTGTTTTTTCCTAACCATGCACCCTCAATTTGCTTCATTTTATCTCCCTCGGTCACATTTAAAATTGCCCTCGATATATCAGGCACTAGAGGAGAACCTTTAGGGAAGACCTGAAGTTACAAAAAGAAAGGATACATGAGAAACTATGCACTTATTAGCCACAGAATAAATGGAACTAACAAGATAGGAAAGTGAGCTTACAAAGCCAAAACCGCCGGTTTTAAATTTAGGATCAATCATGGTATATTTAGAGCAATATCTTGACAGAATGAGCTTTATAAATGCCAGTTCGTCGAAAGCTGCAGCAATACCACCATTTCGACTTCCTTTGGAGAAAAGATGGTGCATGGCATTCTTCTGCAGAACTATACACCATGAGCTTGGACTTGTCGAACCCCAAGTCTAACAAGAGTCCTAGAACAAAAGAACCCTTCTGGTAGCCCACATACTCCCCTTTCTTAATGAGCTCCCTCACATCAGTAACTGTAGGCTGCAGCTGCTCGACGGTAAGTAGGCTTGCTAAACTGGCGGTGTAACTCTGCGTGAGGATCAACACAACAAAACACCAGATGACTATCAGCGCCCTAGACAAGTTGCTAACCACTCTCTCCCCTGTAAATATAAACGTAAAGTCAATTTGGTGTTTATATATATGGAGTGCTAGTACAACAGTAAAGGAAAATTCACAAGGGAAGGGAGATTACGTTGTGCAAAAACCATAGTTGAGAAGGAAAACCAGAAGCTAGTGCCAGCTTGATCTGAAGCTGACCCTCGAAAATCTTCATTTATTCTGTGCTCAAGAACCCAGACCACAAATCCAATGAAAACAAAGAACAAAAAACTGGTCACCCAAACGTCCCATGTCAAAGGTTTCATGAAGACCCATGCGTTTTTGCTGTTGTTGTCTGCAATCGGAACAATCATGGAGACACCACTTTCTGTGAAAGGCAAGGTATAGTCAATGTACAAGGACCTGTTGTAGACAATAGTTATGTCTCCAACCACGGCATCATAATTCTGTTGGCAATAAACAAAAAATACATCAATGTGAATGATATTCAATGTGATATAGTTACAAGAACAGAAAAGGAGAGAGCAAGTCTTACCTTCAAGTACACTTGATAGGCCAG
>Ga0307513_10011157_pt1 | contig 11190 bp, 4 predicted proteins | sample 15_EM_MG_FD_202174 | JGI IMG/M metagenome (GOLD analysis project Ga0307513, IMG submission 202174) | Populus trichocarpa ectomycorrhiza microbial communities from riparian zone in the Pacific Northwest, United States - 15_EM | ecosystem: Host-associated > Plants > Roots > Unclassified | place... | reverse complement strand
ATTCATGAATTATTGCATTTTTATTAAATTGATTGTAAGCAACCATCGTGTATGATAGCGTCACGAAATCTAAATTGGAGAGAACATGATGAGTACAATCATAGCTAAATCTAATTAATGGGTTAGATTGGTCAACTCAAGTATTTATAAAAGAATGGGGAAATTACGAGCTTGTTTGACTATCGAAAAATCATTTTAACTATGAGAAACAAGAAGAAGCCATATGGTACTTGATCCTTTCTGAAGGCATCACTAATTTATTATATGATCACCAGCACCATGCTTGGCAGTTGCCACTATTTAAGCACTGTTTTTTTAATGCAGGAAGTTGCATATTCACACAATTGACTCTGCACTCCGCCTATAATCTATTGGTTCGACCAGTAACTCGATCGATCCTCAAAGGTCGGGGATAATAACATGATGAGTGAGCTGCAAATATTGTAGGAAAATATTCAAAGCGCAAATAACGTAGATGTGCTGTGCCTGGTCTTGGCTGTGACAGAGTTTCTTGAGCTGACATGCTCTGTCCAGCCAACGTGCAAATCGAAGCATCATCACTTACTCTGAACTTGGTTTTGCTTGCTCGTGTTTGACGTCCTGTTCTTCAACTTGTCTTCAAGGGGTATCTGCTGGTAGATGAAACCTAATATAGAGTGGGGAAAGTTAAGAGTACAAGAGGCGAGACAAATGCTGATAGGTTATGCTGCTGCTGCTTTTGTGAATGTTGAAGATATCTTTAAAAGCAAATTTCTCTTCTTGACTATATATATATATATAGAGAGAGAGAGAGAGAGAGAGAGAGAGAGAGTAGGCAAAAAAGATTCCTGACGTTGGAAAAATAGATAGTGTCAATAAGTGTATGTGAAGACTTTCGAGTTATACTGCTCTTACGATTACTAAAATTAACAAAAACAATGGATGATAATTACGGTAGCCATTTCTATAAAATATTATTTATTGAATAGTGTTTTATTTTATTTTTTTGTATTTTTTTTAATTTTATCTTGTTGACAACTCAATTTTTTTTTTGTTTATTTTTTCAATCTTTAATATTAGATTATTTTTAAAATTATATTTTATAGTTTTTTTTATTTACTTTATGTGTAGTTATCCTATCTCATGAACTTAGTTTTTTCCCCTTTAATTTCAACCTTTAATATTTAATTTATTAAAAATAGAGTTTTATTATTTTTTTACTTGTTTTTTATGAAATTATTCTGATCTTATTATACACGTCATGAGTTTAATAGGTTAGCCTGAGTTGACTTGAGTTTTTTTAATTGATTCTTTTTAATTTTATCTTTTAATATTGTGTTGGTTGAAATTTGAATTTTATAATATTTTTGGATTTATTTTATATAGAGTTATCCTGATTTAATGACTCGAGTCGCAGATTTAACAGGTTAACTCCAGTAGTTTTTTTTATATCTTTTTTAATTTAATAAAATTATTTTTTAAATTTTTTTCTTCAATATTGAGTTGATTAATTTATTTTTTATAGGGTTATCACGGTCTCATAATCCAAATAACATATTTAACAAGTTAATTTGGTATATTGTTGTCTTAATATTTGAAAAACAAATATCATGAAACATATTACCATATCAATATTTTAAAAAAAAATATTATCTACTATACATCATATTTTAAGTTTATTTTTTTATTAGAAAACATATTAATAATACTTGAATAATTTTTTTTATGTTAAAAAAATTAATTTAACCCATATCGCAACAAATGCAAATAATTAAACTTATTCTAAAAACAAACATGATAGGCAGTATCCATTTTTGGGCAGCTGCTTCACAGTAAAAATCAATGTGTTGAAATGTTCGGTTGTTATTTTTATGACTCTCTTGGCACGTGACAAATGGTCAATGTTTTTGTTTGCCACATTGAGGCCACATGATTATACATGCACCAGCTCGCTGGAGAGTAATGCTTGATAAGACCAAACTTTCTCAGCAGAGCTTTTTATTCTCCCTCATTTCTGTCCGCCTCTGCTGTCGACAATCTATCGAGAAGCGTCAACTCCTCATAGAGAAGCCATATATGAGTGAGAAACTCTCCACCTTGTCTGAGTTGTTGTGCGTGCTGATTTCCGCTGCTTTGTCTTCCGGCATGGTATAGAAATTCAAACCAGCAACTGCCAATTGCGTCCCATTTTTTCTCCATGCGCTGACAGCACATACGTGAAGAAAGAATACATTACAAGCAAAAAGAAGAAGGGAATAAGGGAGATTAAATACAAAGATTACACAGATATGTAAGTGACACCTCTTCTTCAGGCTTAGTCTGCAAGCAGTTTGTCAGGTGATTAGCAAGCACGCACCCCAAGGATAAAAGGGATCCACTCAGTTGTTGCTCTATTTGATTTTCACCGGTAATTGAATCCTTGTGCCGCTCGAACAACCATTTGGAAGCCTCGATTTTAATCTCATGTTTTCTTTCTCTCTGGGTGCAGACTTGATCATCTAACTTTGATTCAAATGATGCAATTTCTTTCCTGCCCTCATCACAAGTGCCTTCAAAGTTGATCTGACCAATTGCCCCACTTGCTGGCAACGTTTCAGGTGAAATGGCGAGGAGATACATCATATATCTGGAGATGCGCTTGCTCATTTTCCAGTTAAATACAACAGTTTCTGCACTACCAGATGGTCTGGTTTCTTTTTGGGTGAAATAATCATGATCTAGGTGATAGCATAGTTCTGTAGCAATGTGCCAAACTATGATTGTCTGCTGTAACTCTATTCCAGTACTTAATATATAAACGGTGTCCTTGGGCAACATAGAACGCAACGACACAGATCCTCTCCACGAAAGTGCCATCATACTTTCTGTGCCCTGGCTTTCTTTAATTATAGACCAAAATTTCTTGGACTGCATGACTAACCATTCCTTCAAATCCTCTGGGACTTGACGATAACCTGCATATCGTTGTTTTTCTAGCTTTTCGTTGATTTTCAAGAGCTCTAAGATTCCACGAAAACCCATGGGTTTTTCGTTGAAGAAGTAGCTTAGCAAATTGAATTGACCCATGTAATTTGACCATCTATGATTTCTATGTATTAGGAGAGAAGTAATGTATCGTGAGAGGCTAGGGAAATTATGTTTTCTCATCCAGACAAGAGTACGGTCTGAGAATAGGAATGCAAGCGCCGCATAAAGCTCCAAAACAATTGCCACAACAAGCAAAGAAAAAGTAATGCAAAGATCGACCTTTGAGTACTTATGTACGTTGTGGGGGGCCAAAGAAAATAACACCAGCACAACGCTGGTGAGAAGAAAACTGGTGAGCCGCAAGACAATTCCACAGGGGGTGTAGGACACTAGTGCCTTCGTATACAGCAGGTCATACATAAATCCAAGCTGTATTTCAATTACCTTAAAAGCATCTTTAGGAGATATTTTCTCCAAAAGATTTGAGGTCACTTCTTGATGTTTAGCCAATATGGACGGTTCTATTGCAGTTGTTGAAACACCTGCTAAGAGGCTCTTAGCCATCTCGAACATTCCATAGGAGACTTGAAGTAATTTATCATCAGAAATATTAGAATAATCTTGAACATCAGAAATAGACTGCAAGATATTATGATGAGGGGATGTTGATGCTTTACTACGCTGCTCATAGCTTGCAGACCACAGGACCCATGTTCTTTCTCCATACTTAATCAGCCCTGCCACCATTATTGGAATTGTTAGAAATGAAACGCGGGAACCTGTCCACCCTGCGGAAAGGATGTAAAATGCAAATCCTGTCTGGCCGACCAGTTGAAGCATGTTCCTTGACCATAACTCGTTGTCCTCCAAAGAATACGCAGTGATTGTGTCAGGCCCACCCAAGTGCAGTAAGAGAAAAGGTGCCCAAAATGCTGTTAGCTCGAGTTGTGCATCCAAAGGCCCAGAATGATAAGAAAATCGATTTGTGAGGATACCAAGTGCAGTTGTTGCTATTAAATCTGCGAGTAAGTAAGCGGGCCACACAATAATCTTGATCCAAATTTTGTTAACATACTTCCTACGATTGCCGAGAAGGATGAGTATCACTTGGAGTAAGAGGCTAAGCAAAACCAATGCTTGCAGCTGCCATTCATTCCACAGTTTCTTCAAACATGGATAGAGTGCCTCCATCGGTATCGTCCTATATATATGCAATGAAACAATCAAATTACAAACAATTGAAACAAAATTGCAACAATCAGGTTCAAAAAAAGTAAAGTAGATATGTATACATTTTAATTCATGAAACAAAAAATACAAAATAAGCTACTTCAATATATATTCCATATGAACATAAAGAAAATCCAAGTTGACAATATGCGTTCACCTAGTAGAATGCAAATTAATGGAACTTGGTTAACATCATTCCAGAAATTAATATGCGTTTACCTCTTTATAAGACGATGCTTGTTAAATTTCGGCCGCGAAATATGATAATTTAGCTGAGAGTGAATATTCCGAGAGAGATTTTGAAAGATGAAACCTTATTGATTGATGTTATGGTTCTTGAAGTTTACATGTATAGAACTAGCTAGCAAACGGATATCGTTAGTACTTGATACCCTTGCTCTCCTCAAGAAAAGAATTTTTATGAAAGGGAAATTAAGCTTCTAATACAACAGGCAAACATCAATGTTTTGGATGAAAACAAGTACAAAGATATTGTCCTTCCTAGTAGAATGGTCCTGATTTCACTGTATTTTTTACCAGGATTGGAACGTATCACAAGAATATTCTTTTTAGGGGGGCGAAAACTCTAAAAAGAAAAATTATCTATCTTAATATGATCAAGGGAGTCTAATTCAAACCTCTCAGGGTAAAATAAGAACAACCCTACATTCAAAGCTCTCTTTCTATAATTAGCAAAAACTTGTTTCAATCATAAGGAATTCGAACAACTACAGAAGTACGTACTCAGCTTATGAACTAAATGAAAATTGACATATATAATACGACTAATTGTTTGCATGCCCTAATCATTATATATATCATAAATGATATGAAAATGAAGCAAACAATCTCTTTTTTTATCCAAGTGAGGGTCTTTTTAGTTTGTATAGTTCAATAGTTGATCCAAAAAAATTCTACAATAAAATTATATAGTTTGCTAGGTAAGATACTTCCATGCTTATGGAACATATAATTCTCTTTACCTTTTCTTTTTGTTCCCTGAATGTTGATGTTATGCATGTTCCTCTTCCTTTCTTCTTCACTTTTTCACAAGGTAGTCTCATGAAAATTAAGAATTAATTCCAAACTTGCATGCTATGCCATCTTGTGAGAATTCAATTAAAGCTACATTGTTCTATATATGTTGGAAAAATTGTTTAAAATAATAATTAATGGAGATATTTAAAGCCAAATTAAAAGTGAGGTTAACTTATTTTTAAGGTTAAAACTTGGTTGAAATTTAATCTCTAATATAAACTCTTTAATATAAAAAATTAACATGATTTAAATAAATTGTGGGTAAATAAGAAATTAATCTCAAATAAACTTTGGGTGGTGTATTTTGAAGAAAACCCAAAATTCTCTATCCCACTTAGAAAACAAATAAGCTTACCTTATTGTTTATATAGTGGGAATGTTAAAAGTTAAAATTAAATTCAAAAAACATCCAAGTTTTTAGAGAGGATGATATCTTAAGTAAAATAAGTATTGGGCTCAAATCCATGCATGCAACTTGGCTTGGGCTTCAAGTTGGACTTGAATGTGATTTTATTGTAAAATAAATTTTTAAGTAATAAAATATTATTTTTTGTCAACTTAAATTTGAGTTTGGGTCTGATTTATGAAAAATTATTTTCTTCTTGATTAATTTATTCTAGAAGGAATTTCTGTAAACCTGAATAGTTTTTTTAAATTAAAAAACATCGTATTTGAAGTAAAACTTTTTAGGTTTAATTCAGGTTTTATGAAGGATAATCAAAGCTGATAATGAAGAGAATTTCAACGATTTTGGTTTTTAAAACTCTCTACAAGATTGTTTTTGGATGAATTTTTTGCATTATTTTGGACAATTTCTGCAAAAAAGTTTACTCTTCTTCAGCTCAAATTTCCAATCTTTTCTTTTCAACTTGAAGCTCTGTTTTTCTTTTTTGTTTCTTTTTTAATTTTCTTATAATTTAAATTTTAGGTTCAGTTTTTATAGAGAGATATTAAGTATAAATTCATTTAAGTTCATTGGATTTTACTTAGGAGTGCAGCTAAACAAGATGATATTATTAGAATCTTAGGATGTGTATTAAAGTTATTTCATTTGCACCAAGTGAAAAACAATTAAGCTTTAAAAACAAAAAATTTATCATTGACAACAACAAAAAATTCACATCGATATTACTCTAAAAGTTTCAACAAGGAAGTCTCCTAAACCAATTTTATTTAAGTATATTTCTATACATATTTTGTATACATGCTAGGATTATTTTCCTATACTTTATGCAAGTTAAATATATATGTGTTTAGTGCTCATGCTAGATTTGTATCAAATCAAACATCTATGCTCACTTTTCTATTTATTTGTGATTTTTGGACAACGATATATATATAAAAGTAGTAACAATACTATAAAATATTTTCAGGAGGCTTGATCCATATCTTTTAGCAGGAACCGAAGGACCAGAATGCTTGAGATTTGTCATTACCATTATAGAATTTCTTCTCCCCCAAGTGAAGAATTAAGGAAAGGGAAAATGTCAAAAGACCAGAGGCTAGCTAGGTGCAGAGCCAATCCCATGCTTCCTTTTGTTAGCTTTTACTATATGCAAAGTAACAACGGCAAGTAAAGAAGCAAATGCTACTTTAAACAGAGGAAAATAGGAATAATTGTTCTTTTGTTGGCTTGTAAAGCACCTGCATGGAAACACTTAATTCTCTCCTCTCTTTTTCTTTTTAGCACCTTGATTTTTTTGTCCACTTCACGTTCCTTCTTCTTCTTCTTCTTCTTCTTCTTCACCACGAGAACTTCAATATGCATAAATGTGTGTGTGTGTGTGTGTGTGTGTGTGAATTCTCTCTCTTTTAGGTATATATAATGGTCATTATAATTCTACCATTCTTGTCCAACTAGTGCGTAAATTAAATTTCTGTCTCTTTTGAACAGATCAATTGACGAAACTCTTTGAGAGGTCTTTAATTCTTTGGTGAATAATTGAAAAGGACAAAAAATCCTTATTGACGGAGGAATGAAACAATGTCAACCTATAGTAAGATATGGTTCAGATGCAAGAGATAATGAGTTCTTAAAATTTTTAATAAAAATTAATATTAAAATCCTATTAGTCAGTTTTGAAAAGTAATTTTTTATTTAATAACTACATACATGATGAATGTATAATATAATATATAACAAGTTTATTCAGAAAACTAGTCCTCTATTATCTGTAATATTGTACTTTTTTTCCTATCAGAACATAAGTAAAAATAATTGAGGACTATAAGAGAAAATATTTTTCTTTATCAATTCATATTTAGAATTTATTCTCTTAAATGACTTGTTATGGAATAAAGTACACTTTTTTCAAAAAGTTTTGAATTGTATAGTTTTTTCTTTTCCAATTACTCATTAATTTTGATATTTATAAAATCAAAGTTCATTGTTATAAGATATTTTAAGATTATCCAAAGGTTGGCTACATGTTATTATGATTAATGAACATAATTATTAATAATAAAGATGTGCTATTAATTTTGGTAATATATTCAAAGATAGTACATGCATCTAATTAATGCATATATAATTACTAAATATTGTCAAATTTTATTAATATCATTATGGTTATTTTATATATCATTGCATGGTCCAAAGAGAACATAGTATACATTTATTATTTATATAAATTATTTTTCTAAATGTTTATCATGTTTTTAAATTTTGATTTAAAGTATTAATGTTTAAATATTTATATTAATCTTTGAAGTATTTATTATTATTTCTCTATCTTTGTATTCTTAATCTAATCCAATATTTAAAGTTTTATTTTACCTATGTGTTTTAAGATATTGATTTAACACAAACCTGATATTAAAAATGTTAATGAAAAGTATTTTCATAAATATTAGAAAAGATATTGGGCGAATGAATATAATAAATAATATTAAGAATGCTTTTTCCAAAACTAAAAGTGCTTAGAAACTTATGAAATTTGTGAAAGAGCATTATTAAAATTATATTTTTTTTTTATTAATGTGGGTGTCCGGATCAACTTGTGTGTATCTCAATTAATCTCACGAGTTTTGAAGTTAACGACCATATAAGTTTCCAATGACCTTGAGGTTTGTGAGACTCGAATTAGTGATCTCTAACGAGCAAACACAGGACATGAACAATTAAGCTATATCCAGTTGCATTATTAAAACTATTGATAAGTCACTTGATAGGATATTAATAAGTATTTTGACTATCATAAAGTTTGATGATCCTTTAAAAAACATGGTATTCAATACACAATATTAAGTACAACATGATAAAATGTAGCAAAAAGAGTAATCGTATTTTATTAAATATAATCAAGAGTATGTTAAATCATTCATTATATATGCATTATAAAAATTGTCATGTATTTGTCAAATAAAATTCCCAAGCTGTAAAGCAGTCTCAAAAACACCTTATGAACTATGAATTTGATTGGCAGTTTTGGCCGCAAAAAGTAGATTTGAAGAAGAAAAATATAACTCGTGTTCATAACTGCAAGTTTACCAAGCATATATCATAGTTTCTCTTTTGCAAGCATACAAAATTAGAGTCTCTTTTCCCAGGAAAGAGATGGTTGTTTTAAATTAACTCCTCTTCATCTTAACTAGTCGTTGTTGGCGATGCAGGGGAATAATCGAGAAACGTCAGCTCCTCAAAGAGAAGCCAGAAATGAGTGAGAAACTCTCCACCTTGTCTAAGCTGTTGTGCGTGCTGATTTCCACTGCTTTGTCTTCCAGCATAGACAAGAAATTCGAACAAGCATCCGGCAATGGCGTTCCATTTTCTCTCCATACGCTGACAACATGTACGTGAAGAAATAATAAATTACAAGCTAAAAGAAAAGGGAAATAAGGGAAACTAAAATGAAAAAAAGATTAAACGGATGCTCACCTCTTCTTCTGGCCCATCCCGCATGCTCTCTATCAGATGTTTAGCAAGCACGCACCCCAAGGATAAAAGAGATCCATTCAGTTGTTTCAAGATTTGGCTTTTTTCGGTAATTGAATCTTTGTGCCGCTCGTACAACCTTTTGGAAGCCTCGATTTTAATCTTATGTTTTCTCTCTCTCTGGATGCCGACTTTATCAAATGATGCAATTTCTATCCTGCCCTCATCACAAGTGCGGTTAAAGTTGACATGACCGATTTCCCCACTGGATGGCAACGTTTCAGGTGAAATGGCGAGGAGATACATCATATATCTGGAGATGCGCTTGCTCATTTTCCAGTTCAATGCAGCAGTTTCTGCACTACTAGATGGTCTGATTTCTTTTTGGGTGAAATAGTCATGATCTAGGTGATAGCAGAGTTCTGTAGCAATGTGCCAAATAATGATTGTTTGATGAAACTCTGTAAAACAACTCATGAACAGAATGGTTTGATCATCTGCATTGGGCAAGAAAGATTCCAACGATGCAGCTCCTCTCGCACTCCTGGACATAAGTTTAACATCCTCCGGACCCTTTTTTAACATATCCCTAAATTTAATGGAATGCATGACTAACCATTCCTTCAAATCCTCTGGGACTTGAGGATAAGTAGCATATCGTTGTTTTTCTATCTTTTCGTTGATTTTCAAGAGCTCTAAGATTCCACGAAAACCCATGGGTTTTTCGTTGAAGAAGTAGCTTAGCAAATTGAATTGACCCATGTAATTTGACCATCTATGATTTCTATGTACTGGGAGAGAAGTAATGTATCGTGAGATGCTAGGGAAATTATTTTTTCTCATCCAGACAAGAGTACGGTCTGAGAATAGGAATGCAAGAGCCGCATAAAGCTCCAAAACAATTGCCACAACAAGCAAAGAAAAAGTAATGCAAAGATCGACCTTTGAGTACTTATGTACGTTGTGGGGGGCCAAAGAAAATAACACGAGCACAATGCTGGTGAGAAGAAAACTGGTGAGCCGCAAGACAATTCCACAGGGGGTGTAGGACACTAGTGCCTTCGTATACAGCAGGTCATACATAAATCCAAGCTGCATTTCAGTTACCTTAAAAGCATCTTTAGGATATATTTTCTTCAAAGGATTTGAGGTCGCTTCTTGATGGTTAGGCAAAATGGACGTTTCTCTTGCAGTTATTGGAACACCTACGAAGAGACACTTGGCCATCTCCAACATCCCGTAGGAGACTTGAAGCAATTTATCATCAGAAATATTAGAATAATCTTGAAAATCAGAGATAGACTCAAACATATTATGATGAGGGGATGTTGAATCTTTACTACGCTGCTCAGAGCTTGCAGACCACAGGACCCATGTTCTTTCTCCATACTTAATCAGCCCTGCCAACATTATTGGAATTGTTAGAAATGAAACGCGGGACCCTGTCCACCCTGCGGAAAGGATGTAAAATGCAAATCCTGTCTGGCCGGCCAGTTGAAGCAAGTGCCTTGACCATAACTCGTTGTCCTCCACAGAATACGCAGTGATTGTGTCAGGCCCCCCCAAGTGCAGTAAGAGAAAAGGTGCCCAAAATGCTGTCAGCTCGAGTTGTGCATCCAAAGGTCCAGAATGATAAGCAAATCGATTTGTGAGGATACCAAGTGCAGTTGTTGCTATTAAATCTGCGAGTAAGTAAGCAGGCCACACAATAATCTTGATCCAAATTTTGTTAACATACTTCCTACGATTGCCGAGAAGGATGAGTATTACTTGGAGTAAGAGGCTAAGCAAAACCAATGCTTGCAGCTGCCATTCATTCCACAGTTTCTTCAAACTTGGTAAGAGTGCCTCCATCTGTATCGTCCTATATATATATATATATATATATATATAAATATATATGAATTGAAACAATCAAATTAAACACAATTGAAACAAAACTGCAACATCAGATTCAAAAAATGTAAAGCTGTGTACAATATCCGATATGTACAAAAGAAAACGAATAACATATTAAAACAAAAGCTGACAGATGAAATTTAGCTAATATCATTCCAGAAATTAATATGCATTTCCCTCTTAGCTGAGAGAGAATATATTGT
>Ga0307513_10011155_pt1 | contig 11192 bp, 10 predicted proteins | sample 15_EM_MG_FD_202174 | JGI IMG/M metagenome (GOLD analysis project Ga0307513, IMG submission 202174) | Populus trichocarpa ectomycorrhiza microbial communities from riparian zone in the Pacific Northwest, United States - 15_EM | ecosystem: Host-associated > Plants > Roots > Unclassified | place... | reverse complement strand
GACCCGGACTTCTACTTCGGAGCCGAGGTCGTCGCCGACGCCTTCCCCGAGGCGACGTTCGTCGCCACCCCGCAGAGCATCGAGCACATCCAGCATTCGTACGAGGGCAAGCTCAAAGCCTGGGCCGCGCTGGGCGCGAACCTGCCCACCCGGCTGATCGAGCTCACCCCACTGAGCGGGGATCTCACCCTGGAAGATCACCGCTTCGAGTTGCGCGGCGGCCCGCTCGCCCTGCCCGAGCGGCACTACCTGTGGCAGCGCGAGCACCGCGCGATCCTCGGCGGCGTCCTGCTCTTCCAGCGCGAGCACGTGTGGGTCGCCGACACTGCCAAACCCGAGCAGCGTACGGCCTGGATCGCGCTGCTGGACGAGATGACCGCCCTGGACCCCCAGTTGGTCGTGCCCGGCCACCGGCTGCCCGGAACCCCCGCCGACACCAGCGCCATCACCGGCACCCGCGAATACCTGGTGGCCTTCGAACAGGACCTGGCCACGGCCATCGACGGCGCCGCGCTCACCGCCAGCCTCACCGCCCGGTATCCGGAGCACGGCATGCTGATCGCCGCCCAGATCGGCGCCAAGGTTGCCAAGGGCGAGATGAGCTGGGGCTGAGCCGATGACCGACTTCGCCACCTCCCCGGCCCCCGCCGACGTGGTACGCCGGCAGTATCTCGCCTCCGCCGCCGGTGACCTGCCGGCCCTGCGCGCCACCCTCGCCCCCGACGTGGAGTGGACCGAGATGGCCGGCTTCGCGTTGGCCGGTACCTACCGGACGCCGCAAGGCGTGACCGCGAACGTGATGGAGAAGCTCGGCGCGCACTGGGACGGCTGGACCGCGCACGACGACACCTACGTCGTCGACGGCGACAACGTCGTCGTGCTCGCTCGCTACACCGCCACCAACAAGGCCACCGGCAAACCCGTCAACGTCCGCGTCGCCCACCATTTCGTCGTCCGCGGCGGCCAGATCGTCCGGTTCGAACAGTTCGTCGACACCGCCGCAGTCCGCGACGCGATGACCGCCTGAGCAGGGGCTCTCGCGACGATTCCCGAGCTTGTCAGGGGTTTCGAGCGGTCTCATCGCGGCCATGCCTGGACGATCTGCCACCCGAAGTCCGGTCCGCCGGCGGCTGGCGGGTCATCGTCCAATGCCGCCCAGCGGCGCCATCGCGCGACCGCTGGGCGCTTGATTCGACGCCGACCCGCCAGCGGGAATCAGTCGAGGCCGATCTGGCGGTTGACCGTCCCGCTGTCCATGAACAGGAACTCCTCGCTCAGCACACCGCGCTGAATCCAGATCCCCACGGTGACCATGTTGACGGCGAAGCTCCTCCCGGCCGGCCGACGTGTGCGACCAGCCCCGGCACGAGTACACCCGGCGCCTGGTCGCAGCCGTGCCCGTCCCCGACCCGGTCCTGCGACGCCGCCGCCAGCAGCGGCTGGAGGCGGAAGGAACCTCATGACAGACCCCAAGACCACCGTCGTACGGCTACGCACGGCCGACGATGCCGGACTCGTCGCGACCGCGTACGCCGAGCCTCGCCTGTCCTGGTCGCTGGCGAGCACGCGGCCCGACGCCGGGCAGCGCGCGTACGAAATCCAGGTGTCCACGGACCAGTCCTTCACCCATGCCGTCTCCATGACACCCGTGGGCGCGCTGGGCTCCGGATCCCACCACCTCGTTCTGGACTCCTCGCGGACGTCCCGCATTGTCGCCACGGCGTGGCCCGCCGCGAACACGCCGTGACGACCGAGAACTGCGGACGCGCCAGCTGGTCCGCCGGGCGTCCCGCCACCGGTCCTAGGCACCGCCCGGCCACGGGCAACGACGACGACCGGCTCGCCAGGGACCTGCCGGCGCTACGGTCGGCGGTGCTGACGATGCCGGATTCGGCGCCGCGGTTGTTGCAGAAGCGCCTGAACCGTGCGTGGGCGCCGAGCGAGGCCGGGCATCGCGTCGACCTCATGATCCTGCTCGCGGAGGCGTTCCTGCGTTGCCGCGACACCACCGCGGCGTTGCAGGCCGGTCGGGATGCGGTCCGCGCCGCCGACGGGCTGCCCCCGGCCGACAGCGTCAGGAGGCTGTGTGCGTACGGGGTCGCCGCCGACATCGCCCTCTACAGTGGTCAGCCGGCGGCCGCCGCCTACAACACCTACCTGGATCAGCTGACCGCGGCCGGTGACTGGGCCGGCGACGCATTGCGCACCGTCTACGCCAGAGCCGCGTACGCTGTCGCCGTCTCCCGGGAAATCAACCGCGAGCACGGCCTGCGACTCCTCGGCGACCTCTGCGAATGGTCGCGGCACGAGCAGGGCCGCCACCATGCCGTCACCATCGCGCTCGTCGCGGGGCTCACCGCCATGCGGGCGGGATGTTCCGCGTGCGGCCCGTGGACGCCGGGCCGGGGAGCCTCCGGCGATGCCGCAGCGCCGGCGCCGCTACCTGGTGGGATGCTGCAGCCCGACGTCACCGAGCCGGACCGCGCCTACCTCGCCTCGCGGGTGCACGACTGCGAGCCGGGATCGCGGTGATGGAACGTTGCCGGCTACGCCTCTGCCGGTGCTGTGGTCGTGCGTCGCACGACAAGGCGGGGGGAGAGCTTCACCTGGGCGGTGGGCCTGCCGCGTTTGCCGATGCGCTCGAGCAGCAGGCGGGCGGCGTTGCTGCCCATCTGATGGCCGGCCTGGTCGACGGTGGTGAGCGAGATCGGGCCGAAAGCGGCGAACATGGTGTCGTCATACCCGGCCACCGAGATGTCATCGGGTGCGGACAGGCCGGCCTCGGTGAGGGCGTCGAGCACTCCCATGGCGACGATGTCGGCGCCCGCGAAGATGGCTGTCGGGCGCTGCGGGCGGGACAGGAGTTGCTGGGCGCCGAGGTAGCCACCCTGTTGGGTGTAAGTCGTGGAGGCGATGTCGATCAGGTCACCGAGGCCGTGTGCCTGCATGGCGTGGCGGTAGCCGTCGGCGCGCTGGGCGTTGGGCATTTCCTTGAGACGTACGGGATTCTTCTCGGCGTGCTCGATGTGAGCGATGCGCCGGTGGCCGAGGGCGACGAGGTGGTCGACGACGAGGCCGGCGCCGGCGAAGTCGTCGTCGGCGACGGTGTCGTATTCGGGGGAGTTGCCGTGCCGGCCGACCACGACCGTCGGGACCGTGCGCGCGACTACCTGCAGGTGGCGGCGGGAGGAGATGGGCGCGATGAGGATGATGCCGTCCATGCTCCGGTCGATCATGGCCTCGGTGATGCGTGCCTCGCCCGCCTCGTCGTTGCAACTTGCGGCCATCAGCACCTGGTAATCGCTATCGCCGAGGTGTTCCTCGACGCCGTCGAGGATGTCGGCGAAGAACGGGTTGCGCATTTCGGGCAGCATCACGCCGATCGTGTAGGTCTGCCCGCGCAGGCCGCGTGCCGCCGCTGAGGGCCGGTAGCCGAGCTCCTCGATGGCCGCGCGGACCTTGACCTGCATCTCCGGGCTGGCGCCGTACGCATTGCGCATGACCTTGGAGACGGCGGTGGTGGACACCCCGGCGTGCCGGGCCACGTCGACGATCGTGATGCGTCGGGATGGGCGCATGCGAGCTCCTAAGGCACGAGAAACGATACCCACCTTAGATCAGGCCCAGCCGGAACGGAAACCGCGTGACCGCCGGAAAACGATGACCACGAACTGTCTTGACGAGGTTGGCATCTGCTCGTAGTGTCGGCGAAACATCGTGGAAAACGTTACCCACATCACGTTGCCACGCCAAGCCCGTCCGCCCTCCGAAGCGCCTCCGTCGCCCGGTCCGATGAAACGATTCAATCAAGTGGGTTCCCGTGACAGCTGATCTCAAGGTTCGCCCGAGCGACCGAGCCGTTCCCGTGTCGGCGGCCCGGCGGCGCGGTCGGGTCGCGCCGCCCTGGTGGTTCACCCTGCCGGCGCTTCTGCTCTTCGCGTTCGTGGTGCTGGTGCCCAGCGCCCGCGGCGTCTACTACGCCTTCACCGACTGGGACGGTCTCGACCCCGACTTCGCGTTCATCGGCCTGCGCAACTTCGCCGACATGTTCAACGACGCCGACGCGCTGCAGGCGGTCTGGCACACGCTGCTGATCGCGGTCGCCATCACGGTCATCCAGAACGGCGTCGGCCTGCTGCTCGCGCTCGGCGTGAACAGCATGATCAAGACGCGGAACCTCCTGCGGGTACTGCTGTTCGCTCCCGTGGTGGTCACTCCGATCGTCACCGCGTACCTGTGGCGCAACCTGCTCGGCCCCGACGGAGCGGTCAACAGCCTGCTCGGCGCGTTCGGACTCGGCAGTTGGCAGCAGGACTGGCTCGGCGACCCCGACCTCGCGCTCTGGATGGTCGTGCTCGTCGTGGTCTGGCAGTTCTCGGGCTACTCCATGGTCATCTTCCTCGCCGGGCTCCAGTCGATTCCGCGCGAGATCTACGAGGCCGCGGCCATCGACGGCACCGGAGCCGTACGTCGCTTCTGGTCGATCATCCGGCCACTGCTCGCGCCTGCCATCACCATCAACTTGATGCTGTCGATCATCGGCGGCATCAAGCTCTTCGACCAGGTCTACGCGCTCACCGGCGGCGGCCCCGGGCATGCCACCGACACCATTTCCACGCTGATCTACAAGGACGCTTTCACCCTCGGCGAGTTCGGTTACAGCATCGCGCTCGCCGTGGTGCTGACCGCGATCGTCGCGATCGTCTCCGCCGGTCAGTTCGCCGTCCTCAACCGCAACGAGCAGGCGGCGTCGTGAACCGCTACACGAAGCGCACCTTCGCGCTGGAGATGGTCATGGTCGCGGTCGGCATCGTCTTCGCCTTCCCGGTGTATGTGCTGGTCAACCTTGCTATTCGGCAGCCGTCGGACACGTCCTCACCGATTCTGCCGACGACGTCGCCCACGTTCGGCAACTTCACCGGGGCGTGGCGTGAAGCCGGCCTCGGCGGCGCGCTGATCAACAGCGTGCTGGTGACCACCGTCAGCGTGTTCATCGTTCTGGCCGTCTCCGCGCTGGCCGCTTATCCCTTGGCCCGCTCGACGGCGCGCTGGTCGCGCGGCACCTTCCTGCTGATCATGCTGGGCCTGATCCTGCCGTTCCAGCTCGCTTCGCTGCCGCTCTACCAAACCGTCCGGGATCTCGGGCTGCTCGGCTCCGTGTGGTCGCTGGTGCTGTTCTATGCCGGCCTGCAGGTCCCGTTCACGACCTTCCTGTACGTCGGTTTTCTGCGCGCCCTGCCACGCGACTTCGAGGACGCCGCGTCGATCGATGGCGCCACCCCGTTCACGACGTTCCGGTACGTGGTTCTGCCGATGCTGAAGCCGATCACCGGCACGGCCCTGGTGCTCAACGCCGTCGCTGTCTGGAACGACTTCTTCACGCCGCTGCTCTATCTCAGCGGCAGTGACCAGCAGACCGTGCCGGTGGCCGTGGCGGGCTTCGTCGGTCAGTTCGTCTCCGACTGGAACCTCATCTTCGCCGCCCTGCTGATCAGCATCGTCCCGGTCCTGGCGGTCTATCTCGCGCTGCAACGCAGCATCATCAACGGCTTCGCCGGGGGGCTCAAAGGATGACCCCAACCACCGCCACCTCTCACCGATCTCCAACGCGGGAGCAACCATGAAGACACCCAGATTCGCGGCACTCGTGTCCGCTCTGACCACGCTCACCCTGGCCGCGGCGTGCAGCAGCGGCACCAACGCCAACTCCGGCGGCGACAGCGGCGACAACAAGACCCTGACACTCGCCTCGGTCGACCAAGGATCCATCGAGGACGTCGTGAAGGCGTTCGAGGCCGCCAACCCCGGCGTGAAGGTCAACTTCACGACCAGCGGCGCCGATCAGTATCAGGCTCAGATCCGTACGCAGCTGTCGTCCGGCACCGCTCCGGACGTGATGACCGTCTGGCCGGGCAACGGCAACCCGGGCGCCACCTATGTGCTCGCCAAGCCCGGTTACCTGCTCGACCTGTCCGACCAGCCGTGGGCCGCCAAGCTGCCCGACTCGTTCAAGACTGTCGCGCAGTACGAGGGCAAGACCTACAACGCGTTGTTCGGGCTCAACGGGATCGGCGCGGTCTACAACGACCAGGCCCTGGCGAAGTCCGGCCTGAAGGCGCCGACCACGTGGAGCGAGCTGCTCACCTTCTGCCGGGACGCCGCCGGCAAGGGCACGCCCGCCTACGCGCTCGGCATCCAGGACAACTGGGTCACCCAGCTCGTGCTCTACGCCCTCGCAGCCACCATCGTCTTCGGCAACGACCGCGACTTCAACACCAAGCTGGCGAGCGGGCAGGCCACCTTCGCCGGGTCGGCGTGGACCCAGGCCATGGCCAAGTACCAGGAGATGAGCAAGGCCGGCTGCTTCCAGAAGAACCCGCTGGGCACCAGTTACGAGGCCAGCCAGACGCTCGCGGCGACCGGCAAGACGCTCGGCGTCGTGCAGGGCAACTGGATCATCGGGCTGCTCAAGGGAAAGAACCCGAGCGGCAAGTTCACGATGACGGCGCTGCCGGCCACCGACGACCCCGCCACGTTCCTCATGCCGGCAGCCGCGGGCGCGGGCTACGGGGTCAACGCCAAGGCCAAGAACAAGGACCTGGCCCTCAAGTTCATCACGTACGTGATGTCGCCCGAGGGCATGAAGCTGTTCAACGAGAAGCAGGGCAGCCTGCCGACGCTGCCGGGCGCCGGCACCACGGTCGACCCGGGCCTGACGGAGCTGACCACCTTCGTCCAGCAGAACCGCACCGTGCCGTTCATGGACCAGCTGTGGCCCAACGCGAAGGTGCAGCAGACCATGCTCAGCGGCCTGCAGGAAGTCTTCAGCAACCAGGCCACCCCGGACGCGGTGCTCAAGGACATGGACACCGAGTACAAGAAGGGCGAGTAGCCACCGCGCGGCCTCGGCACTGCCCGCACGCTGACATCTTTGAGAAGAGAAGGAATCTGATGTCCCCGATCAGAAGATCCGCGATCCTCATGACGACAGCACTACTGCTCACCACCGGAACCGCTGTCCCGGCCGGAGCCGACTCCGGACCCACTGGCGACGTAGCGGTCGTGCGGCTCAGCGTCGACGGCCGCTACGACTCCCCGCTCGGCCTCGACGCCCTGGTCGACCTGATCAACAACTTCCACCCCAACGGCACCGGCCCGCATTTCAGCGGCGGCACCATCGGCACGGGGCCCGATCGTCCGGGCGCTGATGAACGGGGAGCGCTGGAACCGCGGCGACTCGAAGAACCACATGATCCTCGCCCAGATCGAGGAGTGGTTCCACGCCGGCGCCGCCGGGATCCAGGCCGCCCCGGGCTCATCGGCGTACGACCGGCTCGTCTTCAAGCCGAAGCCGGTAGGTGACCTGACCAAGGCGAACGGCTCGTACGAAACCCCGGCCGGCTGGGCCCGCTCGGCGTGGACCAGGAAAGACAGCCGCTTCTCGCTGTCGGTCACGGTCCCGGCCAACACCCAGGCCGAGGTGTGGGTGCCGGCGACGGACAAGCGCCTTGTCGCCGCGTCGAGCCGTGCGGTGTTCCAGCGATTGGACGGCGCTTACGCCGTGTACGCCGTCGCGTCCGGGTCGCACTCCTTCACGGTGCGTACCAGCTCCTGAAGCCACGCGCCGCCCGGGGCATCAAAGCACCGGGCGGCGCGGTCCGACACGTTGTCCGCTCGCCGAAGTCCCTACCGGGCCGTGGTGGACCTGCGGAGCTTGTAGCGGACTTCCTCGGCCATGGCGTCGTCGAAAGCGTCGAGGACCGCCAGCGACTGCCGCCACGATTCGACGGCACCCGGCATATCGTCGCCCGCGGCCTGGGCGTCCGCCATTCGTGACAGGGTGATGGCCTGCTCGTAACGCTCGCCGGTCTGTCGGTAGAGGGCGAGGCTGGACCGGTAGCACTCGATCGCCTTGCCGCGGTGGCCAAGACGGTCGTGCAGGTGGCCGAGGCTGTCCCAGCTGCCCGCGAGAGGGTGCAACTCGCCGAGTTCCTGGCGCAGGCGCACGCTCTCCTCGCAGTAGCGCAGGGCCTTCTCGTACTCGCCCAGCTCGGTCAGGGACCAGCCCAAGTTGTTGAGCGCGAGTGCCTGACCCGCCCGGTGCCCGACCGAACGGAACAGCGCCAAGGCGCGACGGGCGTGCCTTGCCGCTTCGGTCTCGTCGCCCTTCGAGTGCGCCGCGAAGCCCAGGCCGATCAGCACAGACCCCTGCCCGGCCTCGTCGCCGACCAAGGTCAAATAGTCCAGTGCGAGGTCGAGGTGGGCAACCGCCTGCTCGACGCGGCCTTCCCTCGCGTGTGCCCGCCCGAGGCATTGATGCGCGTACGCCTCGCCGGCGCGGTCGCCGACACGCTCGGCGGCGTCGAGGGCCACCTGCTGCGTGGCCTCGTACTCCGCCCACCGCGCACGCGAGTCCAGCAGCGAGCTGAGAGTCCAGGCCAGACGCCAGCAGTGCCCCTCGAACCCGTCGGCCGCGTCGCGGACCGCGGCCACCAGCATCATCAGCTCTGTGTCGAACCACGCGCTGGCCGCCTCGACGTCGACCGGCACCTCCGGCGCGGCCCCGGGAATCGCAGGCGGCAGTGGAAGGTCGTTCCAGGTGCCCTGCAACACGCGGGCGGCGACCTGCGCGGTGTGCAGGCAGTAGTCGAGCAGCCGGCCGCGAGCGGCGCGCAGGTCGGGCCCGCTTTCCTGCTCGTGCGCCAGCTCGGCGGCGTACGCGCGGAGCAGGTCGTGCAGCACGTACCGGCGGGCGCGCTGCTCGGTGAGCAGGTTCGCCCGGTCCAGCTCGGACAGCAGGGCGAGCGCCTGAGGGCGGGGCAGTCCGGTGAGGCTGGCCGCCGCGCCCAGTCCCACCTCCGGCCCGGGGATGACCCCGAGCAGCCGGAACAGCCGTGCCCCGGCGGGGCTCAACGACCGGTACGACCAGGAGAAGACGTGCCGTACGTCCGTACCCGCGTCCCCCGCGTTGAGCGTGTCGAGGCGGTCCTGGCCGCGAAGCTGCTCGGCAAGCGTCGCCAGCGGCAGCCCGCGCCGGAGTGCGGCCCGCGCGGCGGCGATACCGAGGGCGAGCGGCAGGCGGGCACAGCGGGTGATGATCTCCTCCACCGCCTCGGGTTCGGCGGCCACCCGGGCTGCGCCCAGCCGCCGCGACAGCATTTCGTACGCCTCCGGGCGGGTCAGCACGTCGAGCGGCAGTGGCCAGGCCCCCTCGGCGGCGACCAGCGGGACGAGTTGGTCGCGGCTCGTCACGACCACCAGGCAGCCGGGCGCACCGGGCAGCAACGGGCGCGCTTGCTCCTGATCCCGCACGTTGTCGATCACCACCAGGATCCGCTTGCCCGCGACCATGCTGCGGTACAGCGAGGACTGCGCGTCGAGGCCGTCCGGGATGCGGCCGGCCGGCACACCGAGGGCGTCGAGAAACCCGCGAACGGCCTCCGCCGGGTCCATCACCGAGCCACCGGGATCGAACCCGCGAAGGTTCGCGTACAGCTGCCCGTCGGGAAAGCGCGCGGCGGCCCGGTGCGCCCAGTGCACCGCGAGGGCGGTCTTGCCGACACCCGCACTGCCGATCACCGTCACGATGGCGGCGGTGCGCTGATGCGTCGCGTCGTCCAGCAGCGAATCCATGGTGGCCAGCTCGGCCGCCCGCCCCGTGAACCCCGCCACCGCGGTGGGTAGCTGAGCCGGCACCCGCACCTCGGGCATGCTCGTGGTGTCCCCGTCGGTGCCGGCCAGCGACGGGTCGTGCCGTAGCACCGCGGTCTCAAGATCCCGCAGCTCCGGGCTCGGGTCGAGGCCGAGCGCATCGTTCAGCTCGGCACGCATTCGCCGGGCGACTGCGAGCGCCTCCGCCTGCTGCCCGATCTGGTAGAGGGCGAGAATCAGCTGCCGGTGCAGGCGCTCGTCCAGCGGATGCTCGGCCGCGAGCTGCGTCAGCTCGGGCACCAATTGCTCGTGGTGGCCCAGCGCCAGCCGGGTGTCGACGAGCAGATGGATGGTGCGCAGCCGCATGCTCTCCAGCCACTGCACCTGCGGCCTCAACCCCGGCAATGTGGCGACGTCATGCAGCGGGTGCCCCCGCCACAGCGCCATCGCCTCACCCAGCCGACGCAGCCGCACCGCCAGATCGCCCTGCTGGAGGGCCTCGTCGACAAGCGACTCGGCGACCTTGACGTCGGTCTGCGCACCCGGCAGCAGATACCCCGGCGACCGCGAGACGATCGCGTTCGGGTCGCCGAGCACGGCACGCAGTTGTGAGACGGTGCCCTGTAGGGCGTTCCGCGCGGTGGCCGGCGCCTGGTCGTCCCAGACCACGTCGATCAGCCGTTCGGTGCTGACCACGGTGTCGAGGTGAAGCCCCAGCATGGCGAGGACCGCCTTGCGCCGCAAACCTGTCACTGCGCGAACCTCGCCGTGCACCACCACGTCGACAGGTCCCAGCAATCGCACCAAAACGCCCGGCATGGACACAATCGTAGTGTCGAGTCCGGTTCCACAGTAGCCAGATCGCATTCCCGACCGTCAATGCCAAACTCTGGACGTCGAGCACGAGGTGCAGCGTCACGTCAGCGCGATGTCAGTCTCACGTCAAGGCCCGATGGGAGGGTTCCGTTTGTTCGGCCGCCGCGATCGGCGCGGCGGCGACGATACGAAGGGGACACTCATCATGCGCCGACTCTTGCGCCTGGCCACGACGCTTCTTCTCGCAGGCAGTGGGATCGCAGGCACCGCGGGTGCGGCCTCCGCGGGGGTCTCGCCGTTGATCGGCGGCACCTTCCACTGGATCAGGAATTCCGGCAACAGCGGCCTGTGTCTCGAGCCGCAGGGCCTGTCGACGGCCGCGGGGGTGCCTATCGTCCAGGCGACCTGTGCGACCTCCGGCACCGAGAGCATCGCCCAGGGCTGGCAGTACAACCAGGTCGGCACCAACCACTACAAGTTTGTGAACCAGCTCAGTGGCCTGTGCCTGGACGCGAACGACATCGTCAACGGCGCCGCGGTGGTTCAGTGGCCGTGCGCCTCGATCAGCAACCAGGAGTTCAACACGGGCACGGCGCTGCCGGCCGTCGCGAAGATCGAGTCGCGGATCCACTACCGGGACACCGGCTACTGCATCGACGAACCGGGCGGCCTCGGCACGATCGGCGCCGCCATGCAGGTGTACGTCTGCAACGGCACTCCGGCGC
>Ga0307513_10011154_pt1 | contig 11192 bp, 8 predicted proteins | sample 15_EM_MG_FD_202174 | JGI IMG/M metagenome (GOLD analysis project Ga0307513, IMG submission 202174) | Populus trichocarpa ectomycorrhiza microbial communities from riparian zone in the Pacific Northwest, United States - 15_EM | ecosystem: Host-associated > Plants > Roots > Unclassified | place... | reverse complement strand
CCCTACTTTTAGGATCCAATGCAGTAACATGTTCCTGCTCCTGTCTAGCTTTCTCCAACAAAGTATCCGGAACCGGCACAAAACTCTCAAACCTCTTCTTCTTATTCCTCAATGAATAATCCCCGATGTCTGGAATAGTCTCCCACTCTTCAGCAGACAATGTTACTAACTTCCTCTTCAAATCAGCAAACTGCTCAGTAATCTTCGGATTCGAAGCCCTATACTTTTCAATTTCCTCCTTTAACCTAGCTTCCCTTCTATCCTTCCTCCTCGAATCCATCCTCTTATCAATCTCCTCCCACACTGCATCTGCCTCCCTATCGTCCTCATCATACTCCGCAGAAGCAAACAACCCGACATCATTTCCTTCAAACTCATCAAACTTCTGATTCTCATCATAACCTTTTTCCTCACTCTCGTCCTCATCCTCGTCCTCCCCTCCTTTCCCCCCTTTCCCCCGCCCCGCACCACCCCCTGGCCCCGCAGCTGCCGCCCCGGCATTCCTATCAGGCAAATCCGGTGCAGCCCGTGCCGGACCAATATCAGAACGAGTAGTAAAACCAGTAGCACCACGCCCTAACCCCGCAACATAATTAGCTGGAGGCTTTGAATTTAAAAAATCCAGTCGGGATTTCGGGGCGACCGGAGCTTGCATCCCCCCAAGTAAAGGGATGTGAAGGGTTAGGGTTGTGTTATTGGTAATGTCAAGTTGAGACAGCAAAAGGGTGTTTGGATTTTGGAAAATCTTCGGAAGAAGAAGGTTTTGTTGAGAGATTGGGATTTGGGTTTGGAGTAGAATTTGGTGTTTGAGGGCATGAAGGGTTGTGCTGGTAGGGTCTGTGTGAATGTATAGGGTTTTGTTGGTGCTTGTTGGGGTTCTTATGAAAACCATTTTGATGGGGTTTTTTTTCCCCTTTACTAGGATTTCTAGGGTTTGATTTTGTGAAGGTAACAGAAATAGCTTTAATGGAGGACGGTCTGGTTTCGAAGACGATGGAGAGATTTTTCTCGCATTTCCTTTTCTTTTATTTTTACACAAAGTCGGTTTATTCTCTTAGAAAAACTCAATTTAGTCCCAAATGTATATATTTGTTTTCAATTACATCTCACACTTATAGTTCATTTCAATTAGGTTCCAAATAGTTTCTACATTTTTTTGTTTTGAGAATAATAGTTCCTACATTTTCAATTGCTTTCTTTTGTGAATTTTTTTAATTTTAATTTTAATATAATTGATGAAAAAATTGACAATATTTTTTTAAATTGATGAAAATTAGAAAATGAAAAAACTGAATTGAGAATCTTTGAAACCTTTGTAATCAATTTGACAAAATTTGTGGATTTGGGACTCAATTAAAAATGAGTATATAGATTTGGAACTAAATTTAGGTTTTTTAAAGTTTTTTAATTAATAGTCCTGATAAATTGGGCTAACACCGACTCACCTCCGGCCCAATAAAATATTTTCCTATGATGTATTATAGAATTGGTCTTAGCCATTTTATTTTTCGTGTTAATGTTTTTGTAGGACAGGTCACGGGTGTAATGTAACAATGAACTATTATTGGGCCGTTAGCCCTCAATTATAGAATGAAAATTTTCAAGTTTTGGATATAGTTATAAAATCCAACCGAAATTATGGATTGAGACCTTTAAAAGAAATTAAAATGTTTTTTTTTAAATAATAAAAATAATTTTATTTTGATAAAAAAGATATTTCTTTTTAAAAAAACCAATGAATTAAAAGTCGAGATTTATCTTGGTTCAACTAGGAATCAAGTCGACTTGGTTTTTGAGGGGGTTTGGCTAGGTCATTTTTTTTCTTCTTCAACCTAGATTGGTCCAATCCTTAAATCAGTAGCATCACAAATTAATTTATCGGGTTAATTCAAGTTTTATAATTAGAATTTGATATATTTTAGAAGTTTTTTTTCAAAATTTTATGAAAGAAAATTACATTTGTGTAATTATTTTCCATATAATATTTTTTAATGACATGATTTCTTCAATTTTTTGTTTTGAATGAGTTAAGGAAAAATATTTTCAAGATCAACCTTAAAAATTATTTATTCTAGAAAAATCAATTTTCACTAAACTACCACCGTTTTGGCTGGCTAATATTGCAGCGACTAAAACTAGTATATCATTCATTATATAACTAATTTATTTATTTATTTATTTATTAACGTGGATGTCCGGGTTAGTTTGCGTGCATCTCGACTAATCCCACGGGTCCTGAAGTTAATGACCATGTAAGCCTCCAGTGGCCCTGAGGTTTGTGAGACTCAAACTGATGATCTTTAAGGAGTAAACCTAGAGCCTGACCAGTTGAGTTATACCCATCGTGTTAACTAATTTATTTTTTTAATATCATAACTGCTGTTACTATTATTATTATTATTACTATTATTATTATTACTACTACTATTACTTTTGCTACGCTTGATTATTATAATTAATTCTAAATATTTATAAGTTTTAGGTTATTAATTAAAGCTCATTAAAATAATCAAATTAAAGACTCATTAATTTAAATTGGACTCATATGATTTTAATAAATGTAAAACCAAATTGAACTGAATTAAAACCAGTTAAAATTTTGGAAAATAAATTCAGTTTGATTGATTTTTTTTTATCCAAACCAAATCATTTAAATCAATATTCATCTCTGTGAAGTTATGCCCAAGGGTCCAATAACCTATCACAACTCTTATCGGTGGGGGGGTTAGGAGAGTGGGTTTAACACTTTAGCTTTCACACTCGAAACTAACTTATCTTCCATCCGATTGGTGTGCTGTGGAAATTCCATCATCGCAAATCTTGCATTGATTGGTTGGTAGTTAATTCCAACGCAGTGTTCATGCGCGATTATGGCTGCCCAAGTTCAGACAAAATCTTGTACTATTTCCAATAAATTTAGTAAAAGCTTTTGCCATGTCATTTAGTAAAAACGTTTGTGTAAGAAATTTAATTATCCTTTGCATCATCCATTCTTTATTCTTTAATCAATCTCAGGGATTCAAAAAAGGAAAACACAAAGTATGGGACTTGAGAAAAACATTTTCTTTACTTGAACAAAAATAGTGGGAATAAAAAAGCTTGTAGCTGTAGTGTAACCTTGAAATTGCCATTAAACCCTATTTTAAAAGTAGGAAGTCAATATCTTGTGATGCTTACCGCCATTTAATGTAAAGAATAATTTACATCACCTTCAAGTGGTTTCCTACCTTCCTTGCTTGGCAAAAAGTAAGGCCCACTTGCTCAGGACATGTCTTCCTCTCTTTAAAGTTTCAGATCTAAAGCCTAAGTTCAGCTTGAGTCTGACATCTTTTCCTGTTAGAGAACTTCTGGGTCTGTGTAGTTTTTGTGTCACTTTGACTCAGAAGAGGTAAAGAAAAAAGAGATGGGATTGGTTGGTGTCCAAGAAAATGGGAATGGAGAGGTTGGTTTGTCTATTGGAACCAAGAATAAGTACAGGAGAATGGATTCTGAAGTTACAGAGGATTTTGATGATGGCTCACATCATCATCATCAAGAAAAGAGGAGTAGCAGTACTAGAAAATATGTTCTTGCTTGTGCCATTTTTGCATCCCTCAATTCTGTTCTTCTTGGCTATGGTAATCAAGCTCTCATTTTTTTTTCTTCCCATTTGAGATGGTAGTGCTGTTGTTGCTGTTTTTGTTTCTGTTGTCTTAGTTCATTTTGTTTGGCTGATATTTGTTCTTGATTATTTGGTTCGACCAGTCCTCCATGCTTAATTAGTAGGCAAAAAAATACTGTTTTGTTTCATTTTTTGGAAAGTTCATAAAATCTTGTGTGGAAATTGTGCTTGTGAATTAGCAGAAAACTAAAGTTCAAATCTTGTGGAAGTCAATCTATTAAAGTTCCTTTTTTTTTTTCTTCAATTTATGATGCATTAATGGTAATCAAAATATATGAATCAGATGGAACTGACAAAGCTAATGTTGTTTTTTGAGTGTCTTTGTTCATGATTGAAGATTGGTTAATACTTTTAATTATTGAATCAAGGGTGATCTAGAATTTCCAATAGGGTGGGTGGTAGGTTGTTATGTTTGGATTAAGATTCTTGTAACACTTTATCTTTGATCATTATAATGGAAAACTAATTTATTATTTATGATTATGTTTTTCAATCTGCAGATGTCGGTGTCATGAGTGGAGCAATCATATTCATTCAAGAAGATCTAAAGATAACTGAGGTACAGGAAGAAGTACTTATTGGGTGTTTAAGCATTCTTTCACTTTTTGGTAGTTTAGCTGGTGGAAGAACATCGGATATTATTGGTAGGAAATGGACAATGGCTTTAGCAGCCATTATCTTTCAAACAGGTGCAGCTACAATGACACTTGCTCCTTCTTTCGAAGTGTTAATAATAGGAAGATTTTTGGCTGGTATTGGAATAGGGTTTGGTGTCATGATTGCCCCAATCTATATTGCTGAGATATCACCAAGTGTTACTAGAGGTTCTCTTACCTCCTTCCCAGAGATTTTTATAAACCTCGGGATATTACTCGGTTATGTCTCGAACTTTGCATTTTCAGGTCTTCCAGAACATATAAGCTGGAGGGTAATGCTTGGCGTCGGAATTCTCCCCTCATTCTTCATTGGAGCTGCACTCTTCATAATCCCAGAGTCACCAAGGTGGTTGGTCATGAAAAACCGAGTTGAAGAAGCAAGAACAGTGCTGTTAAAGACAATTGACAATGAGGCAGAAGTGGAGGAGAGACTTGCAGAAATCTTACTAGCTGCTGGAACTGGTTCAGCTGAGAAGTATGAAGAGAAAGCTGTGTGGCGTGAAATGTTGAGCCCTTCACCTTCTCTTCGCCGAATGCTGATCACTGGTTTTGGAATCCAGTGCTTCCAACAGATCACGGGAATAGATGCAACTGTTTACTATAGCCCTGAAATCTTCCAAGGAGCTGGTATTCAGGATAAGTCAAAGCTTCTTGCTGCAACCGTTGCTGTAGGTGTTTCGAAAACCGCTTTCATATTGGTTGCCATATTTCTCATTGACAAACTTGGGAGAAAACCTTTGCTCTATGTAAGTACAATTGGGATGACTATTTGTTTGTTCAGCATTGGTGTTACTCTCACTTTTATTGGGCAAGGGCAGGTTGGGATTGCAATGGCAATTCTTTTTGTTTGTTCAAATGTTGCATTCTTTTCGGTGGGAATTGGCCCTGTTTGCTGGGTCTTGACATCAGAAATTTTCCCTCTAAGGCTACGTGCTCAAGCGGCTGCACTTGGTGCAGTAGGGAATAGGGTGTGCAGTGGCTTGGTTGCCATGTCTTTCCTCTCCGTTACCCGTGCAATTTCTGTTGGTGGAACATTCTTTGTCTTTTCTGTAATTTCAGCTATTTCAGTCCTTTTTGTTTACGCACTTGTTCCAGAGACGAAAGGGAAGTCATTGGAGCAGATTGAACTGCTATTTAAGGATGAGCATGAATGGCAAGGAAGTGAAGTAGAGCTTGGAGATGTCGTGCATCTCGTGCAGAAACAATGACTTACTGAAAGGTTGTTTTAATGAGCCTAATCACCCAACTTTCGCAGCTCAACAACTATGATTGCAGGTGGATTTGTGCTCAAGACTCAGCAACTAGGTTATGATTGCTGGTGGATTTGTGCTTGATCCAATTCAAACGATTTGGACTGACACCTATGGTTATTTGCAACCAGAACTACCTGTAAATTTGTGGCTAAGGTAGCAAAACTTACATTTCTACCAGTCACATTCTTGGTGTTCAAGTCAAATTCATTCCTGGGATTTTATGATGTGTTCATCTATTATTTTAGGCTTGGTTTAGCTTGAAATCTATGAGAAAGTTGTATTTTCTAGAGAATTGTAGAAAAAAAGGTTTCTTTGCTGACTTACTATCTGAAATGTACTCATACCAATTTTAATGAACTCTTGTGGATTCAAAACTTCAAATCTCTCTCCGGTTCTGCCTTGAACAATTACATAAGTTTACAAATGTATTCTTGATCTGGGCTTAAATTACCTAAAAAAATAAAAAGCATTTTGTGGGTTGCATGGCATGACTCGTGGAAATGAGGTCCAAGGTATTTTGGATCTGCTCTGAGATGTGACTTTTGTCATCATTTCTGGGTTCTGGAAATAAACCTAAGCTAACCAAATTGATATACTTGCATGCTGTAATGCATTTCTCTAATCTTTTCACCATTTCAACCACAAAAAACCAAATGAACAGTAATATTTACCAGCTGGCTTGCATCTTCCTACCTTTTCTGGCTCTATAACGTGCTATTGTTCTCGATGGATAAAACTACAAAACATCTGTGATAAGTTTTCGAGGCCATTGATGAGGGAAAAAACCATGCGTTATTTTTATATAATGAACCTTTTTGAGATCCAAAAGATTCCTTAGGGATGCCTTTTGTATCCAGGACAAGAAACATGAACAATAATTTAGAAACAAGTTTTTGGCATTGGAGAGATAAGATTCTACAGGTATATATCCTATTCAGGTTAAAGTGAGTAAATCTTGTCCGTCCATCATCGTATTTTAGTCCTCGGATAATTGGTAATTGATCACTCATTAACTGGCTATATAAGTCAAATCATCTTGTTTGATTTCCTTCTCTTACTAATAATTCAGTGCTATTAATCATTAAGTCATTGCTGTACTCTCTGGTACATCCTCTGTATCAAAATCTGAAAAAGAATAAGTTTATATGTAAATGTATAAAAATATGAAGAGGACCTTAATTCGAAAAATGGGGTCGTGACAATGTTGTTGCTTTGTCTGTTTTTAAAATTTTTCAGATTTCTTTAGCTTTTACTTTGTTTTCTATTGTCTAAGTTCATTTAGATTTGAGTAACGGATCTTTGTATTTCTTGAAGTGTACTCCTAGTTTTTTGTATAATTTTTCTTTAATATAATCACACTTATTAAAAAATAAAAAAGTTTTTGAGATCCTAAAGATTCCGTTGAGATATCCTTTTGTATTGAAAGCAAGCAACAAACATAATAAAAAAAATAAACTAGTAAGCATCAAGTAAGTGTTCCAGTAATAAAAATTTAGAATAAAAAGATTTGTTTTTCTTGTGATCTCAGGTTCGAGCTCTGTGGTTGTCAATATTGATGGCCACTAGAAGCTTACCTGGTCGCTAACTTCAGGAACCGTGAGAATTAGTCGAGGTGTACGCAATCTGACCCAAACACTCCACATAAATAATAATAATAAAAAGTTAGGAACTAGTTTTTGACATTGGAAAGAGCGGAATCAATTTATGAGCAGACTTATAAATTATTTATATTCCTTGCTGTAATGTATGGATTAAATTGAATAATAAGACTGCTTGAATTGATTGAATGGTTTAATTAAGTAAATAAAATTAGAATACATTTCTTCATACCCATAAAAACACTTATATAATTTATGCTAATATATATTTTCCAAGTGCTACAAGTGGTGTTTTTCAAGGTAGGAGTCACAATGGTAATAATAGAAGCTTAGTGTACTATTTAAGTCAACGCATCTTGTTTGTTTGCCTAATGTTCTTAATAATTCAAGGCCATTAATCATTTGAACTAATTGCTGTACTCTCTCACATATCTTCTGTGAAACATGGAACATATCAGCCACACACATGTGGAAGTAAATGGGCTAAAACTACATGTGGCAGAGATTGGCACTGGTACTGCAAACCATCACTAGAACTTCTCCTTCGATTTCTTTTCTTCATTTATTGATCACAGTTAGTAATTTTAGTGGTGGAGTCTTGTTTGCAGGTCCTCAGGTTGTGTTGTTCCTGCATGGATTCCCACAAATATGGTACACATGGAGGTATCAAATGATTGCTGTTGCGAAAGCTGGATATAGAGCAATAGCCTATGATTTTAGGGGCTATGGACTCTCAGAGCTTCCTGCTGAACCTGAGAAAGGGGGCTTCATTGACCTTGTTGAGGATACGATTGCCCTTCTTGACACTCTTGGCATCAGTAAGGTAATGTCATTTCTTAATCTTTATTGCTATGTAAGCACCTCATGCCATGAATCTTGATTCAAATTAATCACATAAATATTCATTTCCCCCTTAAATCTGAAATAAATATGGTCAGTTCTGCAGACTGTGGGACGTTACCTGCAAATTCTTAATTGGACGAATCTTGGTAAACTTGGCATGTTCTGTTCAGCCAAATTGAAATCATAGAGGTTGATGGTTCCACCAGATGCTCTAATGATTTTTGGTACCCTCTTATATCATAGCCCGACAAGTCTCTGGTGAGATGTTGGTGTGAGTAAATGAAATGTCTGGTTGTGGTGTATTTCCTCAGGAATCTTTGAGGGATGCTTGGTTTAGATGCCATCAAGCAAAAAGATTTGACCAATCTACCGCACAACTGTACTTCAAAAACCAAAAGGTTCAGAAACAGGCATAACACTAAGTGAATTGAGTATGTAACATCTCTAGATGTTGAGACAAATGTTGCAGATAATTAGTCAAGGCCATGTAGGGAAACTTTTAAGTTTGTTCTTGCGCATACATGAACTGAAATGTAATATATACCTGCATCGATGCCAGGCCTTTCTAGTCGGTACAGACCTGGGATCATTTCCAGCATACATGATAGCTGTTCTTTACCCGGAGAGGGTTACCAGTTTAGTATCACTAGGTGTTCCATTCAGGCTACCAGGGCCCAGTGATGACATTGATCTGATGCCCGAAGGTTTCTACTGCAAAAGGTGGCAGGTATGTTGTCAATGTCATCGAAGTCTTACATTTGATAATTTCCTTAAAACTATTTGAGTTTTAAGTTGGTAGAAATTGAACTTCAATTTTATATCAATCATGCCTGCAATGTCTAAATATTCTCAGGAGCCAGGCAGAGCTGAAGCAGATTTCGGGCGCTTTGATGTTAAGACAGTGATAAAAAACATCTACATTCTCTTCTCTGGATCTAAGCCACCAACAGCTAGAGAGGACCAAGAGATCATGGACATGGTTGACCCGTCTACTCCTCTACCACCATGGTTCTCTGAAGAAGATCTTGCAGTCTATGCATCCTTGTACGAGAAGTCTGGATTTCGCTATCCATTGCAGGTTCCATACAGGTAACCATTTAACTCCCTGTTAAAGAAAATTAACCTCCAATGGCTAGAAGGATGGACTGAAAACCAAAGCATTTAGCTCTAGAGAGTAATAACAGTGAACGTTAATGGTTAGAGTTTTTTGTGCAGGACTTTAGGCATAGATTGCTGTGGAATAACTAATCCAAAAGTTGTAGCACCAACATTGCTGATTATGGGGGAGAAGGACTATGCTCTGAGTTTCCCGGGCATTGCAGACTACATAAAGAGTGACATACTGAAGCATAGAGTTCCAGATTTGGAAACCGTCTTTGTAGAAGAAGGGAACCATTTTGTTCATGAGAAACTTCCAGAGCAGGTGAATGAGTTAATAATCAACTTCCTCAACAAACATAGCAACTAAAGAGGCCTATCTATGAGCATCCGAAGAGATGCAATGATATCCATTCACAATAATAAATTGGCTTTCCTGTAGTGTGCTAATTTCCGAGACTTGATGTTGTGTTCATAAATATGATTTTTTTTGGGTACCCATTTTGTCATTTGAGTGAGTGATGAATCTAACTGGAAAAAAACCAAGTCAAGAATCCAAAGAAATCTAAAGATAAGGACACTGACTGAAGCTTAAAGAACAAAGCTGAAATATATATTTCCTTTTTCCCTTTCAGCATGTTTTCTGATCATCTGGCAAGGGAACTAAATTTTTTCAAACAATTGAATCCAACAAGTCCAGTGCAAAACAGAGAAAGGTGGCATCATCCTGTTCCATGCGAGGTACAATACAGAATGAGTTGCATTTGGCTTTATAGGACTTCCACTCAAATAGAAGTATAAATGGCTTTTATATCATGGTGTCCAAACATGTTGTCACGGACAAAAAAAAATTCCCTTAGAACCTCAACATGCATACAAACTTTTTCTTTATAACTTAATTAGAGTTCTATACAACACTAATAATAAAACTGATTGTCTTAATAAACTTTTAGTAATTTTTGAAGCACTTGCGGTATAAAGAAATAACATTAATTACAATAAAAAAAAGGTTTTGAAAGTCTAATAAAAATGACATAAAATTAACTTCACAATATAAACTGATTGTCTTAATAGACTTTTAGTAATTTTTGAAGCACTTGCGGTGTAAAGGAATAACATTAATTACAATAAAAAAAAAGGTTTTGAAAGTCTAATAAAAGTGACATGTTAACCGAGCTATAAGTCTGAAAAAAATAAATAACGAGAAAGTGACTTCAATAACTCAAAGAGTAAATAGTGTTCACTATACACATACATGGTAATAAAATAAAGAGAAACATATACAAATTTAACTTTAGGCTCTTACAAGAAAGTTTTACAAACAGAACATAACAAAGAATATCATAAAATAAGGCTCGTTAGAAAATCAAAGTGAAATGAGCACATGGCCCCAGACTGTAGGATGATCAGTCAACATATATTGATAACGCTTAGCTGCTGCAAGATAAAGTTTGCTAGGATTCTCCATAAATCTAGAGATAATACTGACAGAATAAAGTATATCAAGTTTTGAATTTGTGAGATAGATCAAAGATCTAACAAGGTTTCTGAAATACTTTGAATCAATCTTTGCTACACCATCATTCTACAGTAATTTCTCATTTACTGCCATTAGAGATCCTACCGGTTTACACTCTGACATGTTAAATTTCTTTAAGAGATTTGTAATATACTTTTCCTGTGAAATAAAGATTTTCCTTGGAGATTGCTTCACTTGAATGCCAAGAAAATATCTCATTAAGCCAAGATCTAGCATTTTGAATTCTTTCATCTTAGTAGTCTTGAATTTTACAACCATATCCTTGATTGTTCTTGCTTAAATCAATCATCAACATAAAAACAAACCATTAGAAAATCTTCTATTTAACTTTAGGGAATATCTTTTGTATTGAAGGCAAGCAACAAACATAATAAAGTTAGGAATTAGTTAACCCTGAGAGGTGTAGTTTAACTTGTCAGGTCCTTGATTTGCTCACTAGTGGTCACAAGTTCGAGGCCTACAAACCTCATGGTTACTAAAGGTTTACATGGTTTTTAACTTTAAGGCCCGTGAGATTAGTCAAGGTGAGCGCAAGCTGGCCTG
>Ga0307513_10011153_pt1 | contig 11192 bp, 14 predicted proteins | sample 15_EM_MG_FD_202174 | JGI IMG/M metagenome (GOLD analysis project Ga0307513, IMG submission 202174) | Populus trichocarpa ectomycorrhiza microbial communities from riparian zone in the Pacific Northwest, United States - 15_EM | ecosystem: Host-associated > Plants > Roots > Unclassified | place... | reverse complement strand
AGGCGCTAAGCGCGATGACAAAAGGAAATGATGGAGGAAGCGCGCAGCTGTGTTAGGGCTGCGTTGAAATGAAAAAGTGTCCATATGATGATAAGATAACAACATGATTAGATGAGATAGAGAGATCATAACATTACCCCTGTTCTAGACCGAAGATTCCAGATTCGAGTTAAGATCTTGAAGGTCCCGCAACCATTGATTGGACATGTCGCAACCCTCGTCGTTGTCGTGGGAGTGGTGATCCAGCTCTTTTCCTTGACGATGACAATGACAATGACAATGACAATGGTGGTGATGGGGTAGGAGACTCAGATGAAGAGTCACTGATGATGACGATTGGTCGGTGAACGTTTGTCCCTTCTTCAAAAAGCGATGATGGTGTTGAAGGAGCTGCAGAGGATATGGAATCGTCTGTTGGTGGCATGGGGTTACTAGGGCGTGATGGGGATAAAGGGGGTGTCGATGATGGAGCGGTGAAATATGTTGTCGACGAAGATCGGGGTTGTCGGATCATCGGACGGAGTATTTCGTTAATTCCGTCCATTCGAAGGTGTTCGAAGAGGGTATCCGCGATTTCTTTTTGTTGTCGTGCTTCTCTCTCTAATCTCCAAGCGGTGTGTCGACAGTGTTGAAAGTGCAGCCAAGTTCGTCGTACAAGATCATTGTCACCAATGAGGTCAATAATCTCATCTGTTCCTTCACCCTTGTCTGCTAATTCCCACAAGCTGTTGGCGTCCAATTCGTACATGGGTGACGAGGGAAGGGATGTAGAGGTTGCCGATATTCGTAAGGTAATCTCGAATGGTGACGAAATATCGAGGTTTGGAGATAGGTTGACAGAAATCTGTTGAGGATTGTCGATAGGAGAATTGTCTATAATGGGAAATCTGGAGGGTGCAAGCATGGCGGGATCCAGTGATTGGGACATGAAGTCGGCCCATTTTTAGAAATAATGAAAAGGGCAGTAATTGTTCAGGATGGAATGGGAATGGCCGGAGTTGCAGAATCGCCAATTAAGGCAAGCGTGGATTCGTCGGAAAGCTGGAAAGGCGAGGGGGACATGAGATTTAAGAGGTTCATTACGAACGATGTCGGCATAGGTGGGTTTGTAGTAGCTGTGATAGGTTCTGATGGTAGTGTATCCGTAGGTCATTTATCTGGATGATCCAGGTAAACTGTTTGGAGTGGTGGGATATCGTTTGTTGGCGTAAGTCGAGTTTTTAAACGAATGGGATGAGGCGGTGTATCTCGCTCTCAAAACATCGGCAATATTTTTCGTTTGATTCTGCGATAGAGGGATGGCGGTGTTGGCGAATATGGTTCTGAGAAGACGATGGCTTGTTCTTCTTCCATTGGCAGTGTAAGATCAGGGTGGGGGTATGCGGATTCGTGCCACATCTTTTTCCAATTGTATTCCGTTGTCGTTAGAAGGGTTTCCCTTCCTTCTGGGTTGACGAGTGTGAAGGTGTAAATTTCGTTGTTCATTTGTGTCGAGATGGAAGCGGTGTCGATATTCTCGAAGAATTTCTTCTCCCCCATTTTTAAAACACGTGGCTGGTTCCCACGTTGTCTCGGTGATCGGGTATCCCTTCCATAGGACTTCATATTGATAACCGTTTCGGCCTCGTCATCGGTGATTTCGGATGGCTTCGATTTCCCATTGTTCTTCGTCGTTTTCGATATCAGGAGGTGGTCGGAGGTAGTTGGGTCCGTGAACTTCGGTTTCGGTATAAGGCATGAGGAGCACTGCGTGGAAGACGTCGTGAATTCTCCAGGTAGCAGGGAGTTGTAATTGGTATGTCAATGGTCCGAGGACTTCTGAAATCTTAAAGGGTCCTTCTCGTTTTGGGGCCATTTTGCTGTGATAACGGGTTTTGACGTTCCGAGTGTCCAGCCATACTTGTTGTCCCAATTTGAATCTGGTGAATTTGTTCTTCCGCCGTTCGGCCATCCTTTTTCGGGCGAGTTCATGTGCCGCTAATGCTTCTTCTCGATCTTTCTGAAGTTGTTGGAGTTTGTCTTCAACAGAAGGGAATTTGGTGTTCTCGAAGGATGTTGGGATAGCCACAGGCGATAATCCTAGCATTAACTCGAATGCTGTTCTTTGTCGATCAGAGTGTCATCGGTTGTTGTGAGTGAATTCCATCATTCCAATAGATTTGTGCCAGATTTCGGGATTCGATGAGCAGTAAATTCCGATGTAAGCTTCGATTTCTTGATTGAAGCGTTCCGTAGTTCCATCACTTTGAGGGTGGTAGGCTGTGGTCAATTTCGATTTGACTCCGAGGAGTTTGAGGAGTTCTTGGAAAGATTTGGCGGTGAATTGGGGATCTCGATCAGAGATAATGGTGTCGGGAAGTCCAAAGCGTTTGTAGACGTGATTGAGTAAAATTTCAGCGGCTCCTTCTTCAGTGAGGGTTTTCGCGCAAGGGGTTAGGACTACCCCCTTTGTAAGACCGTGGTCCACCACGGACAAGACCGCGTCCACGATGGTTCCGTTTGGAAGCGTGATTGGTGGTAAATCTGTGATTAAATCCATTGAGCAATTGGCAAATGGTTGGGTGGTTGTGGGTCCAGGGATCGGATTATATGAGGGATTGGAAGGGTTTCGATTTATCTTGAATTGTTGGCAAATTCCGCATCCTTTGACATAATTTTTGATGAAGGTTCGCATTCCTGGCCACCAATAATATTCTTTGATAGCATTAAGAGTTTCGATTTCTCCAGGGTGTCCTGCAGAGATGATGTCGTGATATTTGGATGTGATTTGTCGTCGGAGTTCTTGGTCTTTGGGAATGTAGTTTTTTCCTTGAAAGAATAGGACATTCTTTCCTTCAAATTCTTCTGTCGTCCAGTCTTCAAGGTCGCGTCATAAATTTGTGGGTCCTTTCTCAAGTAATAGGTTGATCGCATCTATTGCTTCCGTATCAAGGTCATTTGAATTGGCAATTCTTCGTTGTAGGTCAAGATCAATTAAATTTATCGATATCGGTTGTCGTTGAAATAGTGGTGCTTGTTGTGGTGTTGGAGAGGGTATTTGTGCGAATAGTTTGTCTGGTAATAAAACCATATCTTCATTGTCGGTATCTTTGTCAGGGATGAAATCAGGTCGTTGGGATAAAGCGTCGGATAGGATCATCTTTTCTCCGGGGATATGAATCAGTTTTATGTCAAATTCTGATAACAAAAGTGACCATCGCGCTTGTCTGCGATTCAACTTTTGTGCGTTCCGGAAATAGGTGAGGTTTTTGTGATCTGAATAGACAATCATCTCGTGGTTTGATCCTTGGATGTAATGACACCATTCTTGAAGGGCTCGGATCAAAGAAAGAAGTTCTTGGTCGTAGATTTCGTAATTCCGTTCCGTCAGGGAAAAGGTTCGAGAAATGAATGCGCATGGGTGTCGTGCTCCATTAATGTCGAGTTGTGTGAGGACTGCTCCTGATGCCCATTTCGATGCATCACATTCGATTTGGAAAGGTCTTGTCTGATCTGGCATCATGAGGACGGGTTCTTCTGTAAATCGTTTCTTCATTTCATCAAAAGATTGTTGTGCGGCTTGGTCCCATATAAAAGGTCGGTCTTTCTTGAGGAGTTGGTTGAGTGGTTGTGCCAAATGTGAAAATCCTTTGATAAATCGTCGATAGAAATTTCCAAATCCAAGCCATGAACAAACTTGTTTGACTGTTTTCAGTACTGGCCAGTCTCGAATTCCATTGAGTTTGCCAGGGTCCATCATCATCTTGCCTTCTTCGATAATAAGGCCAAGATATTCAATCCGAGTTTTGCAAAACTCGCATTTGCCAGGTTTCAGGTAAAGGTCGTTTTCTCGAAGTTGTTGGAGTACTCTTTTGGTCAATTCTTCCAACTTGTCTTTGGCTTTCGAAAAGATTAGGATGTCGTCCATATAAACAATGACTCCTCCTTCGGCAAGTTCGTCTTTCAGGATATCGTTTATCATCGCTTGGAATGTTGCCGGGGAGTTGCATAATCCAAAGAACATGACCGTTGGTTCGAATAGTCCCATATTGGTTTTGAATGCGGCTTTCCATTCATCGCCTTCTTTAATCCGGACGTTGTTGTAGCCCCATCGAATATCGAATTTGGTGAAATACTTGGCTCCAGAGGCTTTGATCTTGTCCATAATGTCAGAGATTAAAGGAAGGGGATGTGCGTTCTTGATCGTCCATTGGTTGAGGTATCAATAATCTTGGGTCGGTCTGAGTCTTCCATCTTTCTTTGAAACAAAGAAGAAAGGTGAAGCCATAGGCGATTTCGATGGTCGGATGTATCCTTTCTTTAGATTTTCTTGGATAAATTCAGCTTGTTGTTGTTGTTCTTCGGGTGTCAAGTTGTAAGATCTAAAGGCTTTGGGTTCAAATCCGTTCTTCATGTCAATAGCATGGTCCCAAGTTCGTTTCTTTGGGAAGCGTACGACTTCTTCTTGAAAGACGTCCAAATATTCATGATATTCTGGTGGTACAATTTCTTCAACAGTTTGTTTCTCTTTCCCTTCATCTTGTTTGATCGCAAATTCTTCAGAAGGTGAGAGTGTGGCGTTGATCGAGATTTCTGAGAGGAAGTCTTCCTCATCAGGCCAGGGTCTGTTCCAGAGGTCCATTAACGATTCGTCTGTTCCAATGTAGCGAATGATGATTTCATTGAAGTCGTCAAGGTCTGATTCGTTTGAAGAAGAGTTTTTCCATTCCTCTTCATCTTCGACTTCTTCAATAGATGGGTGGAGGGTCTCGTTATCGCGAAATTCTACCCATTCCTCACTACCTTGTTCAGGCGTGTTAACTGGTAGAATCGCACAGTCCTCATTTGCCTCAATAGGTCGCCATCTAATTTCGCCGGTTTGCCAGTTGATGTCCGGGTTCATCTGGTGTAACCAGGTGAAACCTAGAATAATCTTCTGTTTCCCTAGTCCAGTAATGTAAAGCCGTTGTCGTTTGATCCGTTCGCCGATTTGTAGATCGAGTTCCGCATAATGAGTGATCGTTCCTTGTTTGTTCTGTGTTCCGTCCACATTAAGAACTTTGATCGGTTCTTCCAATGCCGTTCGTTTGATCCCGAGTTTTCGTGCGTAATTCTGATCGATGAATTCGCCTTCTGCGCCTGAATCTATCAGGGCGTTTGTTTCAACTTTTGATATTTCTGACTTCTCATTTCCATGGTCATGGATAATGCTCGTGGGAACTTCAAGCAATTTATTATCAACATGACCATGTACTGTAGAGTAAGCTTGAGAAATATTCAGAGTCGGAGAGACTGTCGTCGACCCAGCTCTCCTCAGATAAAATCCTTCTCATTCGGTCCCTTCTTGTCATCATCATCTTCTGCAATATCCCAAAGTGTGTCGCGTTCTTCTGCGTTAAGCGCACAGATGTATTTGTTGATCTCGTGTGGTCCGGGTTTCTTCGGAGCATTCGTATCGTTTCGTTTGAACGGGTTGTTCGATCGCGGAGTGAAACTGTTGCGATTGTCGTTTCGATAGTTGTTGGGAGGGTTCCTTAGTTTGTTATCCTGTTTGGGATGATCCCGTGCAAGATGTCCTGGTTGTCCACATTTGAAACAGAGTCCTTTCTTTAGGTACTCTCCTCGTTCTTCGTAGCTCATCGCGTTGATGGTGGTCGTAATGACGTCGATGTCCATAGCGTTCAGATCATATCGTGGTTGTTGATAATTTCCTCTGTTGTAAGCTGGTCCAGCTGCGTAGCCTCGTCCATAGGCTTGTCGAAATTTGTTGATTGAGGAATTCGGTTGTCATCCTGTTGGTCTATCTGATCGATCGTTGAGAGCTTGTACGTTGTCTCTGTGGATTCTGTCGAATTCGATGGCAATGCTATACCATCCTTTCTTGGTAGCGGTGTCGTTAAGAGCATCGGGTTTCTTGTCGGAGTATAAGATTCTGGTAGCGAGCGCTCGGTTGAGCCCCTTTCGGAAGCTTCAGCTGTTCGATTTCCTTGGGTGATGTTGTCGAGTTTCCTGATGGATTCTTCTTTCTCGTCTTTATTGAGAAAGGCGGCCTTGAAAGCGGTGAGGAATACCGCCTTGGTCGGCCAGGTATAAGATCCATCTGCTTGTTTGACGACTGTTTCGATGTAGTTCTTCCTCCATCGTAGAGCTTCTCCTTTGCTCATATACGAGAGGATAAAGATGATCTTCTGTTTGTCGGTAGGGAAGTCTTTGTCAGAACTTCCTTCAAAGAAGAGATCGCATGTGTAGATGAAATTGTCAACTTCTCGTCGATTTCCATTAAACGGTTCGGGTTTCTTGAGGTAACTCTTTCCTTCGTGATCAATGTCCATTCCTTGATTCACTGGGTTCTGTGTTCCTGTTGGTCCTGGTGTTGCCATAATGATGATCGGTTCGTCTTCTGGTTCTGTTTCGAGTTTGAATTCGGGGTACTGGGGTTCTGATTCTGGGTCTACCTCTTGTGTGAGAGTAGGTTCGTCGATTTCTACTTCTTGTCCTTCAAAACTGTGGAAGGATGCTGATCCTGATGTTGTCCCTGGTCTTGACGGTGGTCTCGAGAATGGATTCGATGGTGGGTTCAGGTTTCGTCCTACTTGTGAATACGAGGTAAATGTCGTCGGTCTATTGTTCCAATAGCTGAACGGTTGTCGATTGTCGTCTGAGTGACTGTCTGGTACTCGGAAAGACGTCTTGTCTTTGTATCGTCGAGGAGCAGGGGCTTCCTGGTCCTTTGGTTCGGTTCGTTGACAGAAAGCAGACTACGCTTATATCATTGTCGGTCGAGGAGCTGGGGTCTTCCCGCTCACAATAATCGTTCTTCTGTTAAAATCAAATGTCAATCTGCAAAGGGGCTTCCTTTGTGTCGTCGGTCGTCCAATCGGTTCGCTCGTTGTGCAGTGGATAGCGTGACAGGGTCAGAGGCTATCTCAGACAGGGGTAGCTAGTTCTTCTGTTAAGGCTTCAAAGATATGTGTTTGCACACGATAATCTAATCAGCCTATCTGAGAAGTTGAGGTGAGATCCTCAGGGAAGTTCGTGTGTGGACTAGAATAATCGTTGAATAACGAGAACTAGCTAAGGAGTACAAATGAAAGTGTCTACGTATTTATACTACTAGTTAGTGCACAGACCATCTACTATGACTAGGTTGAGAGTCAAAGTGTGAGTCAATACTTGTACTAGTATCGAGTCGAAGAGAATGAGTCGTTAATACAATGAGTCGCGGTAAGAATCGTTAGAAAGAGTCAAAGAAGCATAGCCCGTTCTATAAATAGACATGGAAGGCGCTAAGCGCGATGACAAAAGGAAATGATGGAGGAAGCGCGCAGCTGTGTTAGGGCTGCGTTGAAATGAAAAAGTGTCCATATGATGATAAGATAACAACATGATTAGATGAGATAGAGAGATCGTAACAGCCTGCGGTCGATCTCCTCATGGAGTAACGTGATATCCTCCTCCATTGCAATGGCATCGGGATCGTTCCTATCGACATCGTTTGCCATATCAAAGTTGTCCAGGAAGGCCTGTTGCTCTGCTGTTGGGCCAATCTTGTCACGTACGGACATGGAGGTGGAGGGCTGGATAGGCAGAGCGAAGACCTCCGGGTGTAATTTTTGCAGGTTGAAACCATGGTATTTCGTGACGTGGCGCAAGTTGTGGAGGCAGGTTTAGTAGCTGCCAATGAAATCATTCATTCCTCGACAAGAGCCGGCAGAGCAATCTGATATAAGCCCGGTAAGCATTATGATGCTGTTTCATTACATTTACCAGGCAGTTTCATTTTCAATCTTACAGGGCCATATCATTCTTACCAGGAGGTCCAGTTCATTCTTTACCGGGTCTGTTTCATTAGAGAGGAAGTAAGTATCATACCGGATATCATTACCTTTCCAAAACTGAATCATTGACAACTTCCATCGAAATCATTAGTTTACCTTAGGGATCTTCATTACGAAATCATTATTTATCTTGGTGGTATCAATGTCGGTTTCATTTAATACTTGGCAGGGATTTCAATCGTGAAATCATTGGGCAGAATCAATGATTATCAGCTCTGATCCCAAAACCGAATCATTAGTTTATCAGGAGGATATCCACAGGGAATCATTACTTACCTGTGTGATATCAATGATGGTTTTATTCAATACTCGGCAGGGATTTCAATCGCAAAATCAATAATTATGAGCTCACGATTTCAAACCGAATCATTAGTTTACTGGGGGGGAATCCACAGGAAATCATTACTTACCATTGTGATATTAGTGGCGGTTTCATTTAATACTTGGCAGGGATTTCAATCTGCGGAATCAATGATTATCAGCTCTGGATTTCAAAACTGAATCATTAGTTTATTGAATGGATATCAATGGGAAATCATTACTTACCTGTGTGATATCAATGGCGGTTTCATTCAATACTCGGCAGGGATTTCAAACCGAATCATTAGTTTACAGGGGGGGAATCCACGGGAAATCATTACTTACCGTTGTGATATCAGCGGCGGTTTCATTCAATACTTGGCGGGGATTTCAATCGCAAAATCAATAATTATGAGCTTGCAATTTCAAACCGAATCATTAGTTTACTGGGGGGGAATCCACGGGAAATCATTACTTACCATTGTGATATCACCAGCGGTTTCATTCAATACTTGGCAGGGATTTCAATCCACGGAATCATTGGGCGGAATCAATGATTGTCGGCTCGCGATTTCAAAACCAAATCATTAGTTTATCGGCGAGATATCCACGTGAAATCATTACTTACCTTGGTGGTATCAATGGCAGTTTCATTCAATACTTGATAGGGATTTCAATGGCGAAATCATTGTGCGGAATCAATGATTATTAGCTCTGATTTCAAAACCGAATCATTTATCGATATCCACAGGAAATCATTACTTACCTGTGTGGTATCAATTGCGGCTTCATTCAGTACTCGGCAGGAATTTCAATCGGAATCATTACTTACCGCCGTGATATCAATGGCAGTTTCATTTAATACTCGGCGGTTCAATCGCGAAATCATTGAGCAGAATCAATAATTATTAGCTCTGATTTCAAAACCGAATCATTAGTTTATCCGGGGGGAAATCTACACGAAATCATTACTTACCGTCATGATATCAATGGGGGTTTCACTCAATACTTGGTGGGGATTTCAATCCCGAAATCTTTACTTACCCATCGTGATATCAATGGCGGTTTCATTTAATACTCGGTGGGGAAATCTACATGAAATCTTTACTTACCCATCATGATATCAATGGCGGTTTCATTTATTACTCAGCGGGGATTTCAATCCCGAAATCATTACTTACCGTCGTGATATCAATAGCGGTTTCATTCCATACTCGGCAGGGATTTCAATCGCGAAATATTTGCTTGGTAGTACTAGGGATTGGCATGGATAACCCTGGGGTTTTCCACGGCTACCCACACCTGTACCCCTGCCCAACAATATGGGTTTTGACAAACTCAAGGTTATGCAACCTGTGTGCGGGTAAGGTTCCGAAGCCAACCAAAACTCCTCGCAACGGCAACGCAAGCATCAACTGACACTGCTGTGCAGCGCTGCAAGGGTAGAAATATCATGCATAAGGGGATTAGACATGCCAGCAACTCACTGTGCGCAGGGCAAGGATATGGCAGTGGAACAAGATGGTGGTGGTGTCGTGATCTGGTGGGGAAAGTGCAGCAGTTGTGGTTGCTCGTTGTTGGGCTCTTGACGAGTTCGACAAACTGGGGTCATATCGTCGCTAACGTCGCAGGAAGGGTGAATTAGATGAGTGATGTGGCAGTTGACGGGTGAGCAACACACACTGAGACACCAAGTATCCTATTCCAACCCTACTTCACATTATCCTGCTACTCCCATGCACGCCTAAGAGGCATCAACCTCAAAGAAAAATGCCTACATCCCTCGTTGGAGGGGAGAAGCAACATGGTGGTCTTGGTAGCATCAGTGCCAGTGAAAGATAAACATCCCTGTTGATTTCATTTTCGAGCGGAGTTTAAATATGCGGCCTACAGGTTCGCATTGGGGTATCAATAATGAACTGATTGTACAATTTTAATCTGCGAATGAATCCATGATATAGCTATGATATCATTACTTACTGCACCTTGCCTGGACTGTTTTCATTCGCGATTTCTGTAGATAATCAGATCTAAGGTCACACGAGATGGTTAGGTCTGATATCATGTGACTACATATCCAAATCGAAGTAATCAACAACATCCTCCCCTTCGTCGCTGTCTTCCTCATCTGACGGCACCTCTCTTGCACCCAGTCCCTCATCATCCTCGACGACCTCCTTGTCACCCTCCTCCCACTCTCTCGCAGGCCTTGTGTCCTTGGCTCCATACTTCGACGCCCATTTGGGATCAATGCCATGCTTCTTCAATACAGGCAACCAATGCTGTGCACATCGTGCGGCCATTCGGCAAGTTACATCTGCTTGTTTGTGTGCGTAGGCTGACACTCCTGTGAGGATGCTAGGATCCCCTACTTCTTGCAACGCGGCTTGGGCTTCCCACCACCCTGCCTTCCATTCAAACCATGCTAATGTCCATCGCATCTCTTCTTGAATGAGGAGATACTCCTCCTGCCATCTCATCATCCATGCTTGTGTTTTAACCCACTCAACGCACATGTCGTCGTTGAATATCTTGACATCGTTGATTGCACTTCGTGCACTTCACACTGCTCTCCAGATCCACGAGTCTTCAAAATGACTGTTGGATGTTTTTTTATTCTTTTTACCTTCAGGTTCCTTCCCCAGCCCTCGAATATCTTCTTTTCGCAGCTCTTTCAAGTTCTCTTGCCACGTCCCTCCAGGATCAAGATTGACCAGGGCTGCACGAGCTCTTCGGTATTTCTCAGCTGCACATTGGACTTTTGTGTGAAGACGGGTATAAACGTCAAGCATTCGTGTATTCGGTCAGTTTCCTGTGCCTGACACATGTACTTTTTTGGGCCTCCATAGCCTCGTGATGTTGCGGCGTCCTCGACGAATATCGGACAGGGCGTCATTGGCCTCCGCTTTACACAGGCACATCTCCATATTGCAAACTCGTGCCAGTCCTGCAGCCATAGACGCTATATTCATGTATCAATATAGGGTTATGCCCAAGTCACTTCATACATCCATATGGGCAAAACCCCACCAGCCAAAAAAAGGCCATTCTGCCATGATGCCGGTGATGGTTAGG
>Ga0307513_10011152_pt1 | contig 11193 bp, 10 predicted proteins | sample 15_EM_MG_FD_202174 | JGI IMG/M metagenome (GOLD analysis project Ga0307513, IMG submission 202174) | Populus trichocarpa ectomycorrhiza microbial communities from riparian zone in the Pacific Northwest, United States - 15_EM | ecosystem: Host-associated > Plants > Roots > Unclassified | place... | reverse complement strand
TGGGTCCTCTTCGACACACTTTGTATGATCCATTGACCAATCGTGGGTCAATCCTATTTAAATACGCCGTTCCCAGAGGTGGAACGGTGCGCAGTGGTGGAACGGTGCGCAGAGCATCGTCAGACGCAAGTAAAATGTAGCCGGATGTAAATACAAATCCTGACAAAATCCTGACCAATCCTTTTCTTCGGTCGGCGTTTATTGTGCTGTGCGGCTGATCCGAGGCGCCAGGCCACTTGTAAGCGTCTGACCGAGAGAACGCCCACCCAAAGCCCTGATCCGCACCAGAGAAGGGCACGTTCATTTTCCCGTCCAGTATCCGGACTTCAGATTGGAGAAGGCACTGTAACACGCCACTTTTCCCCGCGGACGGAGGGCACACTGAGGCTGGCGACCTTTCTGACTCTTTTTTTTTTGTAATCCAATTTTGCATGCTAAAAACGAGTCTATGTTACACGATTCGTCGGATGAGTCGTAAACTGTGCTGTTCGTAAGCCTCTCGTTCCTCCCTGAATGTCGGTAGGAATTAGACGAGGTCTACTAGAGCATATGTGGTGGTTGTCTACGCGGTAAGGTGTCTTCTACAGCTGCTGGAAAGCAGAACGCAATGCGCTCACAGCTCGGTTATCTCTCCTATTCAGATACAGTGTTTCCAAAGGTATGCTTGAATCCTCCAATCTTGTTGAGGTAAGTGAGGTAAGTGAGTGTGGGGGTTCAGAGGAACTTGTTGGGGATGGTTTCGCAGTTGGAGGAAGAATGGAACTCGCACTTAGGATAGCACGCGCCCGAGAAGCTTCCGTGCATCTTTACATGTGTGTCTGGGTTGTCGCATGCTCTTGTTCTTGTTCCCTCGCAAAGCAAGGGATCGCCGGGATTTTCCTGTTTCCACCATAACATGAAGTTTTCTACTGTTGGGTAATGGCGGGTTACTATGGCGGTAATAGGCTCATCAGGTGATGGGGTTGGGAGTGGTTGTTGGACGATTGCGGTGTCGACCACAGGAGGATTGGCGGGGGGGTTTTCGTTTGGGGTCGAGACTTCAACTATTTGATCGGCCTTAGCGCTGACAGCATCCTCACAGCAACGTTCCCTGGTGTTATCCAGGGTTGTCAGTTCTGAGGGTGGTAAAGTTTGTTTTCGATTCCAGTTGGTGCGGACTATTTTTTCATGGTCGTGACTTGAGGTGAAGAACGTATCTTCGCCCTCCTGGTTGAGTAACTCTAAGATATACACAAAAATGGCCTTCTTGTACATCCTTTGGGCTGCTGAGGTAATCAGCTCACCCAGGAGGGAGAAAGCGCACTTAAACAGGTGCGAATGGAATTTTGGTTTAAATTCCACCCATGAAAAGTTACCTGCCTCATCCTTCAGTGCCAGTGAGCTATGACGTGCGAGCGAGCAACAGTAAGTCGACGTCGAAGGAGGTTGAGGAGCTCGAAACATGATGGATCCGAGCGAGGCAAAGAGGTGGGGGTTTGTGGTGGGGTTACCACATCTTGTGATGTCGATTGTGATGTCGATTATTCAAATTGCATGTTTGTGCCGACGTGGTGGTCAGGTCCAAAAAGGTTTTCCTTTTCTGACTCTTACCTCTGTGTGCTCGCATCAACCTTCGTCGAATCACCGAATCATCTTGAAGTACTCTTTCTCACTCTCATCAATGCCACCTCGCCGCCGTGCAGTCTATCCTCCTTCCCCTCCTCCCAAAGTCGACGTCCTTCCTGTAGAAATGCTCACTTTAATATTTATGTTCGCTATCCAAGCCAATCCACGCTCTCAAAGGGATCTGATGCTTGTTTGTTGCCGCTGGCATGATATTATGCTTTCAACTCCAGGCAATCGCGCTAAACTGTGGATCGGAAGGTCAACAAGGAAGAAAGAAGTTGAGGCTATCATATATGGCAACAGGTCGCTCCTCGATGTGACTGTTGATATGAGTCTCAGGGAATATGGACAACGTTCCGATGCGCGCACATTTCGTGCGTGCTTCATGGTTGCAGCCCAAGCTGCATCCAGATGGCGCTCCTTTGAGCTGATTTCGCCTCCACCCCGTGGATTGTATGAGGATCTGCAGATCTTGCAACCTCTGCAGCATTTCGTATCTTTCTCTTTGCACGAAGGATGCGGCCTGGGCAATTTCCTGGAGTCACTCATGGCCACAATGACTGCCACCGCTACTCACAATCTCGATAGCATATGGATTTCTGATCCTGATGCTGTATGTCACCTTGGGCGACCTGCCCGTATGCATGTCTTCCACACTGTCACGGTTCTTAGCATCCGACTGTCCAAGAGGATGGACAGTCCCGCGGATATCCTTCCATACCTGGAGAGACTGGAGATCTTCAAAGCCGATCACCTCTGCCTCCCAATCTATCCACCTGATGTTCACCTCCCTTTAACACAGACCCTCCGTTGCTTACATCTGAAGCGTGTTTCTATCCAATGGATGTCTCATCGGGGTTTTATTAACCTTAAGGAATGCTTTATCACATTCCCACATCATGCTGACACCATCCGATCTGTGAATATGCCTTCGTGCCACACGCTCACGTATGTCTCCAATACCCCTGGTGCACTTAGGCACCTTAATATCCCGCTGCTGGCCGAATTGGAAGTGGAATGTAGTCAATGGAGTTCTTGGAGGGGAAATTTGCAGCTCATGGCCTTGTCTTCTATTTTTGCCACTGCACAGAGCCTGACCGCCTTATCCCTGAACGTCCAATGCAGTGAAAGGATGCTGCTCTATATGCTAAAGCTTGCTCCGGTGCTGGAAAGGCTTGATCTTAGACTTTCCTTCCCCAACACTCTCAGCAAGGCGTTCTTCCAGGCATTCGTTGCCAACAGGCCTAATATTGCAGGTGCAACGACTGGGCTATCAAGACAGCCTATTCGGCCACTCTTTGACCAATTAAAGGGGCTCCATATACACTGCAAAAGATGGCTGAGGGGCTGTGAGGAAACAGGAATCATTCAATTGCTTGGTGATATTGCAGCATCTGCACCTGCCTTCTCACTTAGTTTGAGCTTTGGTGAAGGGCCCAAAGGGCAGATCTGGCATTTCTATCGACCACGGGCACTGCGCAGAGTAGTGCAAGATGAGATTCGCATTGGTTTTCCAGGCCTACATGGCCTAATTTTCTTATCAGCGGATCTAGACCACAATAACTTTACTTCTCCACTTTTTAGGGAGTCAGAATATCTCTCAGTTTCTGGCCATCCTTCAGGCGAGTTGATGATTGATTTGCTCTTTCCGTTCCATAACCTTAGAGTATTACAACTACTCGATTTGACCCTGACAATGCAACCAAACACTGAACTTCCATATAATTTGCCTCTTTTTCATACACTCGAGATCCTTGGTGTTGGGTCTATTCCGTCTTCAGTTTTGGCTGGTCAAACCTTTCATAACCTTGAGGGCTACTGGGAATATGAACCACGTGACATAGGGAGCCAGGGGCTATTGACAGATATGCCGGCCTGCACCAAGGTGGATCTGGACCTCTCCAGACTTGCTACCTTTAAGCTCCCACAGATCAGTGAATTGTGCATATGGTTTGATCACCTGGAACCCAACATGATTTGGGAGGACCATGTCGCAGTCAATGTAAACCTGTCAGGACTGCGACTCATGCATGTGCATGGCTGGAATTCACCTTCCAAGCTGGATTTGATCCAGATTCTTAGATCCTTACCAGCATTAGAAACCTTGATTATTGTCTGGAAACCTTTGAACACTCTAGGTGTCGACTTTTTCAGGGCATTTGTCCCTATGGACACACAGGGGATCACTGGACTGAATAAGGATCACCTACCAGCAGTACTCTGCCCCAAGTTGGAAAGCTTGCAGATTGAGGATGTCGACCTCACCAAGCAACCAAAGCTACTACCTGTTCTCAAGAAAATTGTCACCCTACATGCTGTAGTTGGGTCCCCTTTGAAGAGTTTTACTTTTATGGATTCCGGAAGAAAGTGGGAGATGATTGGAAGGGATAGGAGATTTACTATGGAAGAGGTTATTCCAGCTCAGATATTCGACCTTCACATTTGAATTGAGTGGCCCTGGCTTTGTTAATACAACGTGGATGCTTAAGGTGTCATTGGATGTGTACATAGTGTATGTTGGTTCATGCCCATGCGAGTCTCTATTTCCAGGAGTGTGCTTGTGGTACAAACTCTTGAGCACAACACACCGCAAGCAAATGATCTTATACCATAAGAAAGGCACCCTAGTTCAATCAGGACATCCCTATACATAAACTGATAGCTGATAGCTTCACTCATGGTCCTGTCAAGCAAAAAACCTCCCTCCTCATTGAAGTGGACCACCGATAGTCTCACCCTTTCTTCAACGCCCTAAACGGAAACAATAGCCTGCTGTGGTATGCCACCAATATATATTTCAGAAGTCTCACATAGTGATCGTTAGAGGTGTGTAACCTTGGAATACATCAGTGTACAATCGACCACCGACCGTGTTGTCACACAAGACACCAAAGGTTTGCTTTTTCCTTGGTTTCAATGGTCGGTCATGAGGGGGGTATAGAAACCAGCAGCCTCGGCGAATAGAATTCCGATTTTCAAGGACTTATTCGACTTCCGTGAGTCACGCTCCCCTACCTTCTGGAGCTGGACAGACGCAGGTAGTAGTGCGAGTGGAGGGAAGGCACCGCTCCAGATAGCGTCGTTGGCCAGTCCCGAGGTTATGGATGTCTCACTTGTGGTGAGTTGGCTTACTTTGCAAGTTTAGCTACGGGGACATGACATCTAATGAATTTTATTTCTAGCAGGGTCCATTCACTCCTCCACCTTTTGTGCCTCCCGTGGATGACCGCTCGTCCCGACGACGCTCTGGCCAGCGTCTTCCCCCGCCCACGCATGCGGACCCGCACGCACGGCTCATTGCGAACCAGTACGATGCACCTCGAGGTCGCCAGTTGTCCAGCCCGGCACGCGCCCCGACCGTCGCGCCATTCGAGGAATCGCCGGAATCACGCACAACGATGACCAATTCATCGCATGATTCCGCATGGACAGTGCCTGTTGCCAATGAGTGCGTCGCCAAGGCGCTTGAGTCCAGAATTACCTCGCTCCGACTGTGCTTAACTGACCACCGCACTTGTCCAATGTTCCAGTGAAACTGTGGCATCTGGCTCGCGCCTGATGCTTGGGAAAACACACGTCCTGGCGGAAGCATACTCGATCGACCTGAAGTCGAAGTTGAGTATACGGGAAATGATAGGGTGTAGCGAACTATATCTGCGGGTGGTTTCCCCTGGCATCTCTGATTATCTTCTGCGGCGGAGTTTCTATACTCCACCATTGTTTGTCACCACAAACACGCTACCAAAATCCGAGGGTTGTCAAGGTTTAAAGAAAGTCTTTCACTGGAGTCGAGCAGAAGGAGGGTTGATGTGGAGACAAGACAAAGCTGGCTCATTTTATCACGTGGAATTACGAGTGCTCCTATATTGGTGACAGCTCCCATGAGTGCGCGTCAAATTGAGACCCAGCCTCAATCGGTCTGGCACACCAGCCTCGAACTCCATTGACCATTGTCCAGTGACTCTCTGCCTCCTGCCCGTATTCCACGCGCGGCTCTGCGAGCCTACAACTGCCGTATCGCGTCGCCAACGCTGCAACACTCCTGCGTCCACCAACGCATTCATGGCGACCGCATGTCGACGTAGACCTTCCCCCGGAATTGTCGGGCAGACTCGTGCAGAGCGCAATACCGCTTTGTCACACGCTATGTGCAGGAAGCTCGTTGACATTGTTCGCTGTAGACCACCGCTCCCCTGTCTTTTCTGGTAAACGCCTGATATCCATCAAGATCTTGTCGTCATCGTTGATTAAGTGTCCCTTATTTGGGGTATCTACAGAGTGAAATTCCTCTCGTGCCGCTGGATTGTAGTAGAGATGGGCTCAGAACAAGGCGACAAGTTGGAGGGTGGTACGTGGTATCAACACGAATTTGATATGAAGATGATGACTGATCCCATTAGATTTCCTCCATGAGGAGTATCTATACACTTCGAGTGGTCGGTGAAGAACTCCAGCCGCCAATCCTCCAATCTTCCTCGCGCTCGCTTCCTTACTCTTATACGTTGCTCTCCACCGATCCCTTATCTATTCCTCGCTCACTGCATCTCCACCATTTCCGCGGCCTTCGCCTCGGATACAGATTTTTTGGGCACTGTTTACAAATTTCGTTTATCTATGTACATAACAGTAATCCATACCGTCTATGCACCGTTTTGTAGGCCAAATCTTTGCGCCTCGCCTGCGTGCCGCATATCCTATTGTTGCCTCGTTCAAGCCCGACATTTAAACAAGTAATTTCGTGCTGGGCCGCTAATTAGCGTGCGCCACGCACACCCCTGCTCTCAGTGATTGTTACTAAGTATCCCGCAGACCTCAATCTTGCACATCGTGTCTGGATATTCAATATTACTCATGATCCTCACGCAGTCCCAATGTTCGGTAATGAGCCACTCTATTGACCGTCCAGAGGATCCACAACCACTCAGATAATGTGCTATTGCGTACTTGGTGCGAGTTTAGGAGGGCCTGCCGTAACTGTTCCGCACTATCGTCTTGAAGGAGAGGGCCCCGGGCATGTCCAGCCGCCATCCCAGTCGGTATTGGTCTACAGCTATACGATCCTTGCCGATCGGGTGAGGAGCCTCGATGAGCGGTGCTTTGATGACGTCGTACTCCCCAAAGAATATCGTGAGTTCACTGATCGCCCATTCGGGTCCTCGTCGACTCACTATGTATGATCCATTGACCAATTGTGGGTCAATCTTTTTAAATACGCCGTTCCCAGAGGTGGAACGGTGCGTAGTGGTGACCAGAGCACCGTCAGACGCTAGTAAGATGTAATCGGATGTAAATACAAACTCTGACAAAATCCTGACCAATCCTCCCTTCGATCGGCGTCTATTGGTGCTGTGCGGCTACCGAAGCGCACCTGTAAGCGTTTGGAACGCCCACCCCAAAGACCTGATTCGCGCCTGATTCATTTCCCGTCCAGTCTCCGGTCTGGACTTCAGATGGGAGAAGGCACCGCACCACGTTTCACCGCGGACGGAGGGCACGCAGTGAGACTGGCGACCTCTCTTTGCCTCCCCTTGCGCCTGTGTGCTCGCATCAACCTTCGTCATCTTGAAGTACTGTTTCTCACTCTCATCAATGCCACCTCGCCGCCGTGCAGTCTGTCCTCCTTCCAAAGTCCACGTCTTTCCTGTAGAAATGCTCACTAAAATCTTTATGTTTGCTATCCAAGCCGACCCACACTCTCAAAAGAATATAATGCTTGTTTGCCGCCGCTGGCATGATATTATGCTTTCAACTCTGGGCAATCGCGCTAAATTGTGGATCGGAAGGTCAACACGGAAGAAAGAAGTTGAGGCTATCATAGATGGCAACAGGTCGCTCCTCGATGTGACTGTTGATATGAGTATCAAGAGATATGGACAACGTTTCGATGCGCGCAAATTTCATGCGTGTTTCATGGTTGCAGCCCAAGCAGCTTCCAGATGGCGCTCCTTTGAGCTGATTTCGCCTCCACCCCGTGGAGAGTATGAGGACCTGCAGATCCTGCAACCTCTGCAGCATTTCGTATCTTTCTCTTTGCACCAAGGATGCGCCCTGGGCAATTTCCTGGAGCCACTCATGGCCACAATGGCTGCCACTGCCACTCCCAATCTCACTAGAATATGTATTTCTGATCCTAATGCTGTGCGCTACCTTGGGCAACCTGCCCTTATACATGTCTTCCACTCTGTCACGATTCTTATCATCCAACTGCCCAAAAGGATAGACAGTCCCGTGGATATCCTCCCATACCTGGAGAGACTGGAGTCCTTTGAGGCCCATCGCCTCTGCCTCCCAATCTATCCGCCTGATGCTCACCTCCCTTTAACCCAGACCCTCCGTGGCTTACATCTGAAGCGTGTTTCTATCCAATGGATGTCTGAGCGGGTTTTCCCTCACATTGAGAAATGCTATATCGAATTCCCACATCATGCTGACACCATCCAAATCTGTGAATATGCCTTCATGCTCCTGGCTCCAGTATGTCTCCAATAATCTTGGTACACTTAGGCAATTTAATGTCCCACTGCTGGCCGAATTGGCAGTGAAATGTGGTCAATGGAGTTCTTGGAGGGGAAATTTGCAGCTCATGGCCTTGTCTCCTATTTTAGCCACCGCACAGAGACTGACCTTCTTATACCTGAACGTCCAATGCAGTGAGAAGATGTTGCCCTATATACTGAAACTTGTTCCAGCTCTGGAAAGGCTGTGGCTTGGCCTTTCCTTCCCCCGTGCTCTCAGCAAGGCGTTCTTCCAGGCATTCGTTGCCAACAGGCCTGATATCGCAAGTGAAATGATTGGGCCATCAAGCCAGCCCATTCAACCACTCTGTGTCCAATTAGAGGCGCTTCTTTTACACTATAAAGGATGGCTGAGGGGCTGTGAGGAAACAGGAATCATTCAAGTGTTTGGTGATATTGTGGCATCTGCACCTGCCTTCTTCCTTGGTTTGAGCTTTGATGAAGGGCCTAAAGGGCAGATCTGGAGAGTCCATGGACCAGGGGTACAGCTCAAATGGGTGCAACATCGGATTTGCATTGGTCTTCCAGGCCGACATGGCCCTGTTTTCTTATCAGCGGCTCTAGACCACAATGACTTTACTTCTCCACTTTTTCGGGAGTCAGAATATCTCTCAGTTTCCGGCCATCCTTCAGGCGAGTTGTCGATTGATTTTCTCTTTCCTTTCCATAACCTTAGAGTATTAACACTACTCGACTTGACCCTGACAATGCAACCAACCACTGAACTTCCATCTAATTTGCCTCTTTTTCATACACTCGAGATCCTTCGTGTTGGGTCTATTCAGTCTTCAGTCATGGCTGGTCAAACCTTTCATGGCCTTGAGGGATACTGGGAATATGAAGCACATGACATGGGAAGCCAGCGGCCATTGACAGGAATGCCTGCCTGCACCAAGTTGGATCTGAAGCTCTCCAGATTTGCTACCTTGGAGCTCCCACAGATCAGTGAATTGGGCATATGGATCGATTATCGGGAACCCAACATGATTTGGGAGAACCATGTCGCAGTCAATGTAAACCTGTCAGGACTGAGACTCATACATGTGCGCGGTTGGATTTCACCTACCAAGATGGATTTAATCCAGATCCTTAGATCCTTACCGGCATTGGAAACCTTGATTATTGTCTGGCAACCTTTGAGCCCTCTAGGTGTCGACTTTTTCAGGGAATTTGTCCCTATGGATACACAGAGGATCCCTGGACTGAATAAAGGAAGTGGAGAGGATCACCTACCAGCAGTACTCTGCCCCAAGTTGGAAAGCTTGCAGATTGAGGATGTCGACCTCACCAAGCAACCAAGGCTACTACCCGTTCTCAAGAAAATTGTCACCCTACATGCTGTGTTTGGGTCCCCTTTGAGAAGTTTTACTTTCATGGATTCGGGAAGAAAGTGGGAGATGATTGGCGGGGATAGGAGATTTACGATGGAAGAGGTTATTCCAGCTCTGAAATTCCAGCTTCACATCTGATTTGAGTGGTCCTAGCTTTGTCAATACGACGTGGGTGCTTAAGTGTCATTGGATGTGTACATAGTGGATGTTGGTTCATGCCCATGCGAGTTTCCAGGAGTGTAGGTGTGGTACAAACTCTTGAGCAAAACATCGCGCAACCAAATGGTCTTATATCGCAAGAATGGCACTCTAGTTCAGTCAGGACATCCCTATACACAAACTAATGGCTGATGGACACTACTTTATTGTCGAGAGGTACGCCAAATTTCTGCAGACGCATAGGACGGTACTTGAGTGAGGGTGAAAGACTACTGGTTTACTTGCAAGAGCAAGCTGGAGATATGGGGGAGCTAAAAACCTTGCCAGGCCGGTCATGGAGAGTACCAAAGCAATCTTGGTCAGGAATGGGTCCATTTCTAATTCCCCTTATCGCCGTGCGGCTGAATGTGCCAATATTCCATGATTCAGTTCCAGCAGTCCATTAGCCTCAGGTAGACAGCTTGACAGCTAGATGGTAAAGTGATTGTATTGCAATTAGAATGGCTTGATGTATTTGAAAGGTACACATATCATTACGTCCAGCTTGCCTTAGGTCTGCCCATTCACCTGTTAGCTCTCAATGCACCTGAGAGATTGCGTGAACGAGCACAGTCAAGGGTGAAGTATCTATTGTCTTCATTGAGTTCCAGGTATTCTGAGAGGATCCTCAGCTCCCCTGGGCCTTACCCGACCTCTCAGGGATCATTCGAACTCAGAACCGATTCCATCGTACAGGCTGGTCATGGAGAGTACTAAAACAAGCATGGTCAGGGGTGGGTCCACTTCTAACTCCCCATATCGCTGTGGGGCTAGGTGCCCCAAATTCGATGATTCAGTTCCAGCAGTCCACTAGTCTCAGGTAGACAACTAGACAGCTGAATGGTAAAGTCATTGTATAGCAATTGGAATGGCTTGATGCATTTGAAAGGTACATACACATTACGTCCAGCTTGCCTTAGGTCTGCACATTCACCTGTCAGCTCTCAATGCACCTGAGAGATTGCGTGAACGGACACAGTCAATGGTACAGTATCTATTGTCTTCATTGATTTTGAGGTATTCTGAGACGGCTCCTCAGCTAGCGCCTAGAGTGCTGCTTCCACCTCCGCAAAGGACAATACACGTGAAGGAACTCGCTCACACATCCGAGCTACTCGTGAGGCCTTGAAGCTCGTTTGTGTATGAACATAGCGTAAACCAGATACCACAGCAGGGTTCACAGGTTCAAGAGTCTCACAAGAACGCAAGGCCCGTAGATTATTCCAGGAGACCATACATGCATGACAGCGAGATGCACGAACCAGCAGAGTATATCGTGTATGAAACATGCAACCCCCAACGAGGGTCAAACGTAGTACATCGCCCATACTTCACTCATGGTCCCGACAAGCAAGGACCCTTCCTCCTCATTGAAGTGGACATCACAGATAGTCTCACCCTTTATGTACTTCTCTCGTAGATCTTCTGGTAGGAGGATCGGGAAACATTGCTCGATGATTTCGACGCCGTCGACTGGCCGTACGAGTGGTCGCAATACATGGAAGCACCTAATTACCTAAGTGTGAGATCGAAAATTAACATCC
>Ga0307513_10011151_pt1 | contig 11193 bp, 11 predicted proteins | sample 15_EM_MG_FD_202174 | JGI IMG/M metagenome (GOLD analysis project Ga0307513, IMG submission 202174) | Populus trichocarpa ectomycorrhiza microbial communities from riparian zone in the Pacific Northwest, United States - 15_EM | ecosystem: Host-associated > Plants > Roots > Unclassified | place... | reverse complement strand
ACACGCCGCGCAATCGCCAACCAACAAGGCGTAACCGACCAGCAGGGGTTAAACGTCAAGCTAGTTGACGGACTGGTTTGACGCCGGTTACCGGTAGCTGCCCAGCAGGGTGGTGACGATCAGCGACCAGCCGTCAACCAGGACGAAGAGCAGGAGTTTGAACGGCAGGGACACCAGGGACGGCGGCAGCATGACCATGCCCAGCGACATCAGGATCGCGCTGACCACGATGTCGACGACGAGGAACGGGACGAAGATGACGAACCCGATGATGAAGGCGCCGCGCAGTTCGCTGAGCACAAAGGCCGGGATCAGCGTGCGCAGGTCGACGTTCGCTCGGGTCTGCGGCAGCGGCAGGTCGGCCGCCTTGGTCATCAGCGCCAGTTCCTCGTCCCGGGTGTGCTTGAGCATGAAGTCGCGCAGCGGGACGGTGGCCGCCTGATAGGCCTGGGTGGCATTGATCTTTCCGGCCGAGTACGGCTGGATCGCCTGCTTCTGCATCTGGTCGACGGTCGGGCCCATGATGAAGAGGGACAGGAACAGCGCCAGTCCGACCAGCACCTGGTTCGGCGGGATGGACGGCGTGCCGAGTGCGCTGCGGGTCAGCGACAGCACCACCACGATCTTGGTGAACGAGGTGCAGAGCAACAGGATCGCCGGGGCCACGCCGAGCACGGTGACCAGCAGGATGATCTGCAGCACCTGGCTCTGCTGGCCGGGAACGCTGACCGTGACGCTGGGGTCGCTCGGGTTCCGGGGCGCGGCCGGTGCCGCCGGGCCCTTCGGGGTGGTGGATCCGAGCCGGGCACCGGCATCGGCGGGCGCAGCCAAGGACGCAGACGCCGAGACGGCCAGGACCCGTCCGGTCGCAGCGAGCGTGGCCGGTGCGGCCGCGGCCGCCGCGACCGGCAGCACGAACAGGACGGCGGCACCGAGCAACAGGGCAAGGACCAACCGGTACCGTAGGCGGCCGGAGCCCAGTGCCAGTTGCCGGACCGGGTGCGCTGCCATCAGCCGCGCCGGACCGTGAGGTCGCGCAGGGCCTCGATGCCCTGGCGCCAGGTGCGCGGCGAGAGCACCGAGCCGGACGCCTGCCCGGTCGGCCGCGGCACCACGCGCTTCTTACCGCCGGATTCGCTGGCGCTGCGCTGCGCCGGAATCCGGTCGACTTCAGCGGACGTCGACGTCGCCGGCCCGGCCGCGGCCTGAGCTGAGGCTTGGGCCGAGGTCTGGGCCTCGGCGGAAGCCCGAGCCCGAGCCTCGGCGCGGGCTTCCGCCCGAGTGCGTGGAACCGCCGGCCTGGCCCACTCCACCGCAGCGCTCCACTCGGCCGTCGCGGGTGCCGAGTTCGGCGCCGTCGCCGGGTCCGCGCTCGGGGTCGTGACCTGGCTGGAAGGGGTTGCTGTCGTGGATGATTCGGCGGTTCGACCGGCCGCACGCAAGGCTGAGGCCAGATCCGGGTACGCCTCCAGGGCCACCCCGGTCGGTACCGGTCGCCGCTGCGACCGGGGTTCGGCATCTGCCGGGACGCGATCCTTGGCGGGCCCGCGCTCGGGGTTCGCCAACGTCTGCACCCTGGCCGCCCACATCGCCCGCTCGGAGCTGTCGTCCGGGTCCGGGTCCGGATCGGGAAAGACTGCCGGGCCGGCCGGGCCGGACCCGTGCTCCGTATCCCGCGCTGCGGCGGCATCCAGGTCGGCGAGCATGGTCACGCCCTGCGCGGTGACGCCCAGCAGCAGCACCCGGTTGGCCACCTCGACCACGGTCAGGTTCGCCTCCCGGGAGAGCCCGATCCGGTCGATCACCCGCAGGCCGCTGGTGCCCTTGTGGCCGCGTGCTCGGCGGGCGACCCGGGCCGCCAGGCCGATCAGCACCAGCACCACGACCAGCCCGCCCATCACCCGGCCGAGCATGGCCAGATTGTCGGCGTCGGTCATGTCACGTCCCGAGTCACGATCTCGGTGATCCGCAGCCCGAAGCTCTCGTCCACCACAACCACCTCGCCACGGGCCAACAGGGTGCCGTTGACCAGCAGATCGGCCGGTGAGCCGGCCAACCGATCCAGCTCCACCACGTCACCGGGAGCCAGGGCCAGCAGTTGACGGACGGTCATCCGGGTGCGGCCCAGCTCGCAGGTGACCTCCATCTCGACGTCCCGGAGCATCTCGATGCCCCAGCTGCGAGCGGCGACCGCGGCGGTCTGACCACGGGTGGCCGCGGTCGGAAGCTGGGTGAGCGAGAGTCCGACCAGGGCCGTCAGCCCCTCCTCGCTCATCAGCGGCACGATCACACAGGTACCGCCGGTGAGGACGGCGAGCGCGTCCTCGGTGGGGGTCGCCGTCGGCTCGCCCTCCAGCCGGCCGCCGAGCGAGGCGGCGATCGCGTCCAGCGCGGGCCGCAGCGCCTTGGCCGGCTCGAGCGCTCCGAACGGGGTACCGGCCAGCGCGTCAACCAGCTCCTGGCCGACCACCACGAGGATCTTGCCCTCGATGCCACCGGCCAGGAAGGCGGTGATCGCCGCACCGGCCGGGTCCGGCAGGGTGGCGTCGGCCGGGTCGGCGAGCGGGGTGCCGGTGGTGAGCGGCGCGGCCGTCGGGATCTGCGGCAGCGCTTCGGTGACGGCTGCCACGGCTGATGCGGCCAGGGCATCCCAATCGCCGGCGTCGCCAGTGCGCTGATCGGGAATCAGGGGTGAGGCGGAGAACGACATCAGACGGGTCCTTGGGTCAGCGGAAGGTCAAGGGATAGCCGGGGCCCCGGCGTCATCCAGGTCATCGAGGTCACTAGGGCTCCACGATCAGGGCGGCGAGCTGCTTGCCGGATGCACCCGGCACAGCGATCGCAAAGGTGGACGTTGCGGAGGTGATCGAAAGTGGCTTGGAGGTGCGATGTCCCAGGTTCAGGACGTCCCCGACGGCGAGCTGGCCGATCTGGGCCGACGGCAGCTGGATCGGGTCGAAGCGGATCGCGACATCGACCTCGACGTCGTTCAACCGCTGCGTGGTTCGGGCCGCGGCCACCGAGCGCTGCCGGATCCTTTCGCCATGGTCAGCGCTCTGGTTGACCGCCTCCAGGGCGGGGGCGAGCATCGCGTACGGCAGACACAGGTCGGCGCTGCTGATCCGCTCGCCCACGGCGAGCTGCATCCGGGCGACGACAACCGGGTCGGTCGGGGCGGCGGCCTGGACGAACTGGGCGTTGCTCTCCAGGGCGAGCAGGCTGGGTTTGGTGACGGCGATCGACTCGAACGCGTAGGAGAGCTCCCGCAGCACGCGGCTGAAGATGTGCCGGACCAGCATCTGCTCGATGTCGGTCAGCGGTCGCTCCGGTTGGCTCTCGGTGCCGTTGCCGCCGAGCAGATGGTCGATCATCACCAGCAGGGTGTCCAGATCGATGCTGAGCAACGCCTTGCCCTGCAGCGGCTCCAGCGACAGCACGGCGCTGACACTCGCCTCCGCCAATCCGCTGAGGTACTCGTCGTAGCTCATCTCGTCCACCTGGACCAGGCTGAGCACGCTGAGCGCCCGCAAACCGGTGGTCAGGACGGTGGTGGCCTGCCGGCCGAAGGTCTGCATGGCGACCTTCAGCAGGTGCGCATCCTCCCGGGCCAGCCGAACCGGCCTGCGGAAGTCGTAACTTCTGGCTTCGGGGCGTGGGCGTCGGGTGCCTTCACCGGTCGCCTGATTGGAGTAGCCCACGTGATGCTCTCGGAGGATCCGAGCCGGAGCTTTAGCCGGGCACCGCGCCCTGCGCCTGCGCTCAGGCGTGTAGTGACCAGCGGCCGGGGTGCCCGCGCACCTCGACGACGGCCAGCGGTGAGACGTCGATACGCCAGAAAGAATCGGCCGGAGCTCGCAAGGTGTGCAGGATCGCGGACCGAATGACGGCCGGATGGGTGACGGCGATCACCCGGGTCGGGCGTTTGTCCGAGCCGTCCAGCCACCTGCCGACCCGCTCGATCACGCTGGTCAGCGGCTCGCCGCCGGGCGGCGTTGAGGTGGGATCGGTGATCCAGGCCTGGATGTCGTCCGGGGCCTCGGCGGAGAGCTCGTCCAGGGTTCGGCCGGCCCAGGAACCGAGCTTCCAGTCGGCCAGCCCGATGTCCACGGTGGACGGCAGCCCGAGCAGTTCGGCGGTCTGCCGGCAGCGCAAAGTGGGACCGGTCAGAACCTGTCCACCGGCCGGCAGGTGCAGCCGCTCCGCGAGGCCGGCTGCGGCCGCCACTGCTGCCGGTTCGAGCGGTTCGTCCAGCGGGAAAGCGGCCCTGCGGGTGGCGGCCGTCGACCCGTGACAGACAAACGTCATCCGGGTGGCCACGCGGGGGACCTTACCGCCCCCGATTGACGCCCAGGCAAAGCACCAATAGCCCCCGACCGCCCGAGGTCCAGCCGCGCCGCCCATTTCCGGTGATTTCCCCCGGCCGAAGGCCGCGGGAAATCACCAAGAAGGTTGGCGCGCAAGCGTGCACTACTACGGGGGTTTGGGGTGGAGGTGGGCTATTGCATGACGAACTCGGTGAAGTAGACGTCGTAGACCTCCGGCTGCACGCTGAGCGACTTGGCCAGCTTGATCACCTCGGCAGCGCTGAGCTTCTCGATGTGGATCTCCTCGTCCTCGGTCGCTTTCGTCGACGTCTTGGCCTCCAGTTCTGCCTTCTCCGCTTCCTTCTGGGTCGCCTCGATCGTGCCCACCGGCGAGGTCACCGTGGCCAGGTGAGTGCCTTCCGGCAGGTAGGTGAGCTTGACCCGGGCGATCAGCTCTTCCTTGGCCTTGAGCCGACCCTCGGTGCTGGAGAGCTCTTCAAGCGTCATCCCGCTGAATTCGCCGATCGCCAGGTCGAGCGCCTTCGAGCCGTCGACCTCGTGTGCATCGATCGTCGGCTGGATCGCCATCCCGAACTTCAGGAAGTGCACGCCGGCCAGGTTGACCGTGATCGGATCGAGCGTCACCACAATGCCGGGAACCGGCTCCGGCAGTGGTTCGGCAACACCGCTCTTCTCGGGCTTGAGAAAGAAGAACCATCCGGCCGCAGCGAGCAGGACCACTACCGGCAGTACAATGATGATGAGCTTCTTCTTACCGCCCTTGGCGTCCTCCTCCTTCACCTCCTCTTCCTTGGCCATGGTGTCCTCCTACTGATCGTCTGCGAAGCTGACTGCGGGCTGGATGATTCGAACGCGCCGAAAAAACGTGCCGAGAACGCGCACCGGGCTGAGGTTGTCTACAGGTATTACTCGGCGCCGTTCCCGAGGTTCTCGACCGCTCGGCCGGAAGAATTGTCAACCCGGGCCATGATCACAATCTCCACTCGACGATTCAGTGACACCGAGCGCGGATCGCTGTTCGGCAGGCGGGGTTTGGTGTCCGCGAACCCGGTGGCCGACATTCGATTGTTCGGGATGCTGTCTGCCCCATGCAGGTACCGCAAAACCCCGGTCGCCCGAGCGCTGGACAGCTCCCAGTTCGAGAAGAACTGTTCGGTGTGGATCGGGATCGAATTGGTGTGCCCGTCAATGCTCAACTTATTGGGCAATTCGCGCATCGTGGGCCCCACGGCGTTCAGGATCGTCCGGCCCTGGGACTCCAGAGTGGCGCTGCCGCTGTGGAAGAGCACGTTGTCGGTGACGATGGTGACCACCAGTCCGCGCTCGTCGAACCGGAACGTGGCACCCTTGGCCACTCCCGCCTTGGCCAGCGCCTTCTTCAGCTCGTTGCGAGCCTTCTTGAGGTTCTCCACTTCCCTTTTCACCTGGGCCTCGGAGGTGGCTTTGGCCAGTTGCGCGACCCTTTCCGGATTGATCTCGGCCACCTGCGGATCGATATTCGCGTTGGCTTTTACGCCGCCGCTGGAGCCGTCGATGTTCACGCTGTCCGGCGCGACCGCGCCGCCGGGGTCGAGCAGTGCATCCGCGCCCGGCATGATTGCCACAGGTGCACCAAAGCCGGCCGACAGGCCGGTCTTCAACGCGGCGAACTTCTTCTGGTCCACCTGACTGATCGCGAACAGCACGATGAACAAGACCATCAGCAGCGTCATCATGTCGGCGTAGCTGACCAGCCAGCGCTCGTGGTTCTCGTGCTCTTCGTCATGCTCTTCTTCGTGTCCGCGGCGCTTGTGGCCGCTGCTCACGCCGCTTCCTTGGCTTCGGCCGGTCCGGGCGGCGTCATCTTGGCCTTGAGCTTGGTTGCCACCACCCGCGGGTTGGCGCCGGCCTGGATCGCCAGGACGCCGTCAATAATCAATTCCATTCGGCCGCCTTCTTGGGCGGCCAAATACTTGATCCGCTTGGCCCAGGGCAGGAACATGATGTTGGCCGAGAGCACACCCCAGAGGGTGGCGACGAAGGCGCTGGCAATCAGTTCGCCGAGCTTGTCCGGCTGGGAGAGGTTCTCCAGCACGTGGATCAGACCGATGACGGTCCCGATGATGCCGATCGTCGGCGAGTAGCCGCCGGCGTCGGTCCAGAAGCTGGCGCCCACCCCGGCCGAGGCCTTTTTCGCTTTGACCTCGGCGCTCAGGATGTCGAAAAGATCGTCCGGGTCGGTGCCGTCGACCGCCATCTGCAAGCCGCGCCGCATGAACGGATCGTTGATCGTGTCCATCTCGGATTCGAGCGCGAGAAGTCCCTCGCGGCGGGCCTTCTCGGCCATCTTGACGAGCGGCTCAACGACCGACTCGTGGTCGGGCTTCTTCGCGGTGAAGGAGAAGATCAGCCACTTGAACGCGGTCAGCATCGACGGCACGGTGCCGCCGGCCAGGCAGGCCCCCAGGGTGCCGATGAACACCAGAATCAGCGGAGGGACGAGGAAGATCGCCATCGGGCTTCCGCCCTCGAGGATCATCGCGCCGAAGATGGCGCCGAGGGCGAGTACCAGGCCGACGATGGCTGCCGGATCCATGGGTCACACCTCCCGTGAGGGTAGGCGGAGGACGCGTCCCAGCGGGGAGCCGTGAGCGCTCTGGTCGAGCATGGCGGCGGTCTCCATCTCAGCTGCGGCATCGGGACGATCGCCGAGTTTGCTGGTGTGCGGCGCGTCCTGCTCGGACACCCGGGCCATCGTGATCGCTTCCGCGGCAATCGAAGCGCGCCAGTTGCGAATCAGCCGCACAACCTCGCTCAGCGGCTCCTCGACGACCAGCTTGTGGCCGTCGACGAGGGTGATCACGGTGTCGGGCGTGTGTTCGGCACGTTCGATCAGGTCCGGGTTCACGGCGATCTGCAGGCCGTTACCCAGGCGGGTCAAGAGAATCACGATGTCCGTCCCATGGAGGTTCACGAGGCCGGTCCTTGGCCCTCAAGGACTTCGATCGGCAGGTGGGGCGGGAGATTGAGCCGTCCGGTCAAGGCCTGCGCCGGACGGGTGAGCGCCGGGGTGCCGGAGCGCCGGTCGTACCCGTTGATATGCCGCGAAGCATGCGGGACAGATACGACCGGCGATCACTGAAGGCTCAAAGAGCAGTCACTGAACCGGATCAGCGCTTGATGTTGACCAGGTCCTGGAGCATCTCGTCGCTGGTGGTGATCACGCGCGAGTTCGCCGTGAAGCCGCGCTGGGCGATGATCAGGTTGGTGAACTCCATGCCCAGGTCGACGTTGCTCATCTCCAGGATGCCGCTGTTCATGACGCCGCGGCCGCCGGTGCCGGCCACCCCGATCTGGGCCAGGCCGGAGTTCGGGCTGGACCGGAACGTGGTGTCACCGAGCTTCTCCAGGCCACCGGGGTTGTTGAAGTTGGCCAGCGCGATCTGCCCGACGTTCTGCTTCACGTCGTTGCTGTAGATCCCGATCACGGTGCCGTTCGGGGCGATCTGGAACTGGGTCAGCGAGCCGGCCGCGAAACCGTTGCTGGACTTGACGCTGACCGAGGCCTGGCCGTTGTAGTTGGTCAGCCCGGACAGGTCTATGTCGACGACACTGCCGTCGACCAGCGTGATCTGGGCGGTGGCCGGCAGGTTCGGTGATCCGGACGGCAGGAAGGTCACCGCTCCACTGCCGGTGGTGCCGTCCGTCGTGTCGGTGATCACGACGTCGTACCCATCGGTGCCGTTGTAGGTGAGCACGGTCGAGAGCGGGTGCCCGGCACCGCGGATGTCGTAGGCGGTCGGGGTGAAGGTGAGCGGGTTGGTGTTGTCCGCCGTGATGTTTCCGCCGATCTCGATCGAGGTCGTCGGGGTCGAGGCGATCGTCGAGCCGACCTGGAGCCGAATGTTGGTCGGCGTGGCATACGGGTCGACGACGCCGTTCACTGCCGGGAAGCCCTGGACGTAGTTCCCGTGGTTGTTCACCAGGAAGCCCTCGGTGTCGAAGTTGAAGGCGCCGGCCCGGGTGTAGACCTGCTCGTTGCCGTCCTTCAGGACAAAGAACCCGTCACCCTGGATCAGCAGGTCGGTGGGCTTGTTCGTGGTCTGCGCCGACCCCTGGAGGAAGTTGGTCTGGATGGTGCCGACCTGCACCCCGAGCCCGATCTGGGCCGGGTTGGTGCCGCCGACGCCGGCTCCGGGTGCTCCGGCGGACCGGACGATCTGGCTCAGGGTGTCCTCGAAGATCACGTTGGAGGACTTGTAACCGGTGGTGTTGACGTTCGCGATGTTGTTGGCGACGACATCCATCATGGTCTGGTGTGAACGCAGACCGCTGATGCCGGAGAACAGGGAGCGGAGCATGCCGAACCTCCTGAGGTTCGTGAAGGGCGGCGTCCGTGCCGGGGGAACGAAGAGCGTCGTGCTCTCCGGAAGTACTGTCGGACAAAGCTTCCCGATCCTGAGCGGATCGGTCGAAGCACTCGGGTGAAGCGGACCTGAATCAGCCTGAATCGGCCTGAATCAGACGTGAGTCAGGTCGGGTCAGAGCTGGGTCAGGGTGTCGGCGTGGTGGGCTTCGGCGGTGTTGCGGTGACCTTGGTGATGTCGGCGAGCGAGAGGGTCACGTCCCCGACCGCCAGGCTGGCGATGCCGCCCTTGATCGTGACCGCGTCCACGACCCCGGTGTGGTCGACGGTGTTGCCGTCCTTGTCCTCGGAGCTCCACGTCACCGTGCTGCCGACCAGCCCGGTGGCCGCCTGCAGCTGGCCGGCCGCGGCCATGTCGGCCTGTGAGTCCGCCAGTGCCCCCATCTTCTCGACCAGTGTGAACTGCGCCGTCTGGGCCAGAAAGGCGCTGGCATCGGTCGGTTTCGACGGGTCCTGGTACTTCATCTGGGCCACCAGCAGCTTCAGGAACATGTCCTTGTCCGCTTTGGTGTCCACGCCCTTGTCGCCGGTCTGGGAGGTGCCGACGCTGTATCCGTAGTTCTGCCCCACCTTCCCGATGGGCGGGCTAATCGTTCCGATCGGACTGGCCATGGTTTCGTTCCTTTCGTCTCGCAGTACGGGTGATACCTGAAGTAGAGGTGGAAGTGCGGTCAGGCCAGGACGTCGAGCCCTCCGTCTCCGGTGCGGCCGGCGGCTCTGCGGGCGAACGGGTCGTGGGGGGCGGTGGGCCCGGAAGAACCGTCGCCGGGGAGCCCGCGCCCGGTCGGCGTCTGCTCCTGCCACCGATCCCGGGCGGTGGCCTGGCCGTTGGTTCCGGGCCCGGCGTCCTGCGCGGTCAGCGTCACGGCGCCCAGATCGAGACCGGAGCCGGCCAGGTCGTCCCTGAGCCGACCGAGGTCGGCCTGCAATGCGGCCAGCGCCAGCGGGGCGGCGGACAGATCGAGGCGGACGCCGCGGGCCCGGACGTCAAGCGTGATGGTCACCTCGCCGAGGTGCTCGGGCGACAGCCTCAGCACGGTGTGGTGGGTGCCCTCGCGCATCCGCGCGCCCTGGAGTTGGCGCCCGACCTGTGCCGCCACCTGGTCGGTGATCTGCGTGGTGGCGGCGGACCGCGCTACCGGATCGGCCGCCGTGGCCGGTGCTGTGCCATTGGTGCCGGATACGCCATTGACGCCGGTGGTTCCGGCTACCGGGACGCCGGTGCTGCCGGGGGCGGGCACCGTCACGGCCGCGGTGCTGACCGCCGCGGGTGCGGCGGTGGTGCTCGCGGCCGGCGTCGAGCCGGCCACTGCCTCATCCAAAGCCGTGCCGAACCGAGCGCCGGAACCGTGATCCGGAGTCTGGCCTGTATCCGTGCCGTTCGCGTCGTTCGAAACGACGCCGGCGCCGATCGAGCCGGTGCCATTGGGCGTCAGGGCGCCGACCGTGCCGTCGGGGTTGGCCGCGCTCGGGATCGGACCGGTCGGCCGGTCGCCGGTTGCACCGGAAGCCGCGGTGCCGTAGGCGCCGGCCAGCGCCGCGGCGACCGGGTCGACCACCGGAGCCGAAGCCGCAACTGCGGCAGTGACAGCCGCGGGTGCGGGCGCGAGTGGCGGCGGGGTGGGGACGGTATCGGCATTGTTCATCGCGGGAGTCGGGTTTGCCGTCCCACCGGTCGCGGAGCTGCTGCCGACGGCCGGGCCGGTGGCGCTGCTGTCGATTCCCATTGCGCTGCCGACGATTCCGAGATCGACTCCGGCAAGGGTGGCCGAGATCGGCGGTGCGGTGCCGGCAACCCTGGTGAGCGCCGCGAGCGGCGCGGCGTCCACGGGGGTGCCACCGGCTGCCGTTGGGCCGGCGGCGGGGCTGGGGCTGGTCGAGGCTGCGGCGGTTGACGTGCCTGAGCTGGTTGGGGTGGCAGTCGTCGCCGGACCGGTGGCGGCTGCCGGATCGGCGGGTGTCGTTGCAGCGATGGCCTGAGCCGGGGCAGCGCCACTCGTGGCCGAGGCCGCGGTCGCTGCGCTGACGGCAGTGGACCAGGCGGCGCCCGTGCCCGTCCCGGTGGTCTTCGCGTCGTCCGGATTGACGCCGTCCAGCTCCGTTCCAGCGGCCACGATTGCGGCCGGGTTCACGGTGCCGGCGCTCGTGGCTGTGCTTGTGGCCACCGGAGCGGTCACAATGATCGCCGTACCACCGTCAACGGCGGCAACCGAGCTCATCCCGGCTTCCGGCTCCGGGGCGGTGGCCCGGGTCAGCAGGGTGGGCGCGGTGGTGACCATCGCGGCCAGCAGCGCCGGGTCGACGATCACCCCGGTCACCGACCCGGCCACGATGTCGGTACTGGCGGCCTGATCCGGCTGCCGACCTGTGGTGGCGCTCGCTGTGGTGCCGTTGTCATCGCCGGCCTGAAGGTTCCCGGCCGCCACTTCATCGGAGGCGGCGGCGGCTGCAGAGGTGAGGGCG
>Ga0307513_10011150_pt1 | contig 11194 bp, 11 predicted proteins | sample 15_EM_MG_FD_202174 | JGI IMG/M metagenome (GOLD analysis project Ga0307513, IMG submission 202174) | Populus trichocarpa ectomycorrhiza microbial communities from riparian zone in the Pacific Northwest, United States - 15_EM | ecosystem: Host-associated > Plants > Roots > Unclassified | place... | reverse complement strand
CGCCGCGGTGGGAGTCGATGCGCGCAACGCCGCCGCGGAAATCGAAACCGTCCCGCCGCTCATCGAAGAGCTCAAGAAGAGCGGCATCCAGTGCGAAATCATCTTCCTGCTGGCCAATGACGACGAGTTGCTGCGGCGTTTCGCCGAAACGCGCCGCAAACACCCCATCAGCACGGACCATGTCTCGCTGAAGGAAGCCATCGCCATCGAGCGGCGCCTGCTCGAACCCATCCTCAATGCCGCGGACCTGGTCATCGACACCTCGCGCATGGGGGTACACGACCTGCGCGAGCTCATCAGCCAGCGCGTGGAAAAACGCAGCACCGGCCGGCTGTCGCTGCTGGTGGAATCGTTCGGCTTCAAGAATGGCATTCCGGGCGACGCCGACTTCGTGTTCGATGCGCGTTCGCTGCCCAACCCCTATTGGGATCCCTCGTTGCGCGCCCTTACCGGCCGCGATGCGGACGTCATCCGCTTCCTCGAGGCGCAACGCAGCGTTCCGCGCCTGGCCGAAGATATCCTGCAGTTCGTGACCGCGCGGATTCCGGAACACCAGGCGGCCAACCGCCGTTACCTCACCATCGCCATCGGCTGCACCGGCGGACGGCATCGCTCGGTGTATCTGGCCGAACGCATCGCCGAACGGCTTTCGCACAACTATCCAGTCGTCGGCATCCGGCACAACTCTCTCGGCGAAACGCGCTCGATCACGCGCGCGCCCACGCTGGCGGGGGCCACCTCCGTCGCGTAAGCGGGCACGTCTGCGTCCCCCGCCGGGCCACTCAACATCATTGACCCCGCCAGGGTCCGCCGGGAGGACCCCAATTCCACTTGGGCATTGGCAGGTCCGCTTCGGGCGTGGGTACACCGCTGGCGGAATTCATCATCGCGAGCCGCGACCCCCACTCGATGTAGCCGACGAATGCCGCGCGAAACTCCGGGTCTTCGGGCACGCCTGCGTGGTCCGCCGTCTCGACGAGCAACGCGACCCATCGTGAGCGCTGTTCGGCGGTGAGCATGCGCCCCATGTGACGCGCGATCATGGCGGCATGTGAGCCGCCGCCTTCCGTGTAGCGCGCCGGCCCGCCGAAGACCTGCGCCACGAATGCGGCGACTTTCTCCGCGTGATGTTTGTCCATCGCCGCGAATACCGGGCCGACGACCGGATCGAGCGCGACGCGCCGATAGAACTCCGTGAAAAGCGCGGACAACCGCGCTTCAGCTCCCATCCATTCATAGAGGGAAGGAACGTCTGTGGCGGAAGTCACGACCGGTCCCATGCGACTGGCGTCGGCGAGTAATGTCGCATCTCTGCGATCTCGCCGATGAAGGGCTTGATCGCAGCCAGGAACGCGGGGAAATGCGGGCCCTTGCGGAATCCCGTGAGGTGCGCGGCAGTCGACTTCCATTCGATACGCAGGATGAACGAGCTTGGCGCTTCCTCGCAGCGGGTGAGCTCGAATGCCATGCACTCAGGCGCCGCTCGCAACGCGTCGGCCGCAATGATGTATGCGTTCACGAGATCGTCGGGTTCGTGCGTGGTGAGGTCGTAGCGGATGTATTCGACGGTCATGGCAAACTAGTCTCTCGTTGGTGAAGGGCCCATTGATCGCCATGCGATCGAGTCGTGTCAACGCACCGTCGGGTGCGTAGCGGAGATCCGTTGAAGCGATTGAACAGGAATTATGGCTGTCCCGTGGAGCTCTCGCTCGCCTTCGTCGGCGGGAAATGGCGCACGGTCATCCTCGCGTGGCTCAAGGAGACGCCGCACCGGTACGCCGAGCTGCGCAAGCGCATGCCCGGAGTCGCGGACAAAGTCCTCACGCAACAACTGGCGACCGAACTGAAAGTGCAAGTCGGGCTTCGGCGGTACACTCCGCCGCGAAATGGCTGAGAGCACCGTCATCCCCCGAAAAGAACGCCGACTCGCCGCGTTACGCGGCGCGCTGCGCGAGGGTTCCTGGCGTGGTGCGGCACGCATGATTGCCGCCATGCATCCGGCGGAGATCGCCTCACTCATCGAATCGCTTCCACCAGCGCAGCGCGAAGTGGTCTGGAACTTCGTCGAGCCCGAGGTCGAAGGCGACGTGCTCGTCGAGCTCAATGAAAACGTGCGGCAGGCCTTCATCGAAGGAATGGACGCCGATGAGCTGCTGGCCGCAGCCGAGAACCTGGAGCTCGACGACCTGGCCGATCTCGTCGGCGATCTGCCCGAGGCGGTGTCGCTGCAGCTCGTGAAGTCCATGGACCACCAGGACCGCGAGCGCCTGAAGACCGTGTTGTCCTACGAGCACGACACTGCCGGCGGCCTCATGAACACCGATACGGTGAGCGTGCGTGCCGACGTCACCGTGGAAGTCGTGCTGCGTTACCTGCGCATGCGCGGGGAACTGCCGGACAAGACCGACCGCCTGTTCGTGGTCGATCGCGACGATCGATTTCTCGGCACCCTGGCACTCACCCGGCTGCTGACCGAAGACCCGGAAAAACCCGTCGGTGACATCCTCGACCCGGAAGGCTCGCGAATTTCGCCCGAAACCAATGCCCACGACGTCGTGCAGCTGTTCCAGGACCGCGACCTGTTGTCGGCGGCCGTCGTCGATGACAACGGGAAGCTGCTCGGCCGCATCACGGTCGATGACGTGGTCGACGTCATCCGCGAGGAAGCCGCGCACGAAGTCATGTCGGCCGCCGGCCTCGGCGACGAGGAAGACGTCTTCGCCGGCATCTTCCCTTCCACGCGCCGGCGCCTGGTGTGGCTGGGCATCAACCTGGTCACGGCGTTCATGGCCGCTGCCGTCGTCAGCCGCTTCGAAGGCACCATCGAGAAAGTCGCCGCGCTGGCCGCGCTCATGCCCATCGTCGCCTCCATGGGCGGCATCGCCGGCACGCAGACCGTGACGCTCATCATCCGCGGTATCGCGCTTGGACAGGTCGAGTGGGTCAACGCGCGCTGGCTGCTCTGGAAGGAGATCGCCGTCGGCGGGCTCAATGGAATCATCTGGGCCGTCATTGTCGGCGCCGTCACCATCGTCTGGTACGGCACCTGGAAGATCGCCGCCATCATCGCGGCCGCCACGCTCATCAATCTACTGGCCGCAGCCGCCGTGGGCGTCATCGTGCCGCTCATGTTGCGGCGGATGCGCATCGATCCGGCGCTGTCGGCGGGCGTGATCCTGACCACCTTCACCGACTGCATCGGATTCGCGACGTTGTTAGGACTCGGGGCGCTGTTCCTGACCTGATTCGTCGGTCAGGTGCAGGAGGGGCCTGATGTTCACCGCCGCGGCCCGCCCGCCAGCGCCGCCGAATTCACGCCATTCGATCTTCACGCGCGATCGAGACTCGCGCTCCGGAAGCCGCGCGAGAGCCAGCACATGCCGCTCGCCGACATCGAACTGGCTGAACGACCAGCGTGCCGCGCGCGGATCGGTGGCGCGCTCGAATGTGCAGGCGCCCGCGTCGTCGATTCGAAACGTCATGCTCTCGAGGCCACCCGCGAGCCCGCTGCCCTCGGCTTTCAGATAGGACTCCTTCAGTGTCCATAGCCGCAGGAAACGACGCGGCTGCGCATCGCCGGGCAACGCCTCGAGCGCATCGGCCTCGACCGGAGAAAAGAACCGCCGCGCCACTTCGAGAGGCACTTTTTCATTGTAGATCTCGGCGTCGATGCCCAGCGCTGCACCGCGCGTGACCGCGAGCACCGCCAGGCCGCGCGTGTGTGCGAGGTTGAAATCGAGACCGGCGGCGTCGAATGGCGGTGCGAGCGAGGGGCGCCCGTTGGTGCTCATGAAACGAAGCTCGCGGGGCGTCGTGCCCGGAAGGTAAGACGACAACACTTCGCGTTGCAGGCCCCGCGCCAGCACATGCAACCTGCGCGCCGGTTCGACCAGGAATCGCCTTTCCCGCGCCCGCTCCTCGTCCGACATCAGCATCGAGAAACGTTGTGCATTCGCCGGGTCGTCGAGCAGCGTCTCGAACGCGAGCCAGACGTGAACGGCGTTCTCGTCGAGCATTGGTCTCAGGCGATGAACGCCGCGAGCTCGTCGCGCTTGCCCAGCGTGTCGCGGTAACCGAGCTCGATCAACTCGCGCGTGTACCCCGATTCGAACATCAGATAGCTCGCGAGCAGGCTGCCCGCCGTACCGCGCGCACCAATGATTCGCATGAGCGCGCGCAGACTCACGGGCAGCGAGTCGAGGTGCCGGACCGCGATCTGCGAAGGATCGACGCTCGGGGCGATGAGCATGGTGCGGATCTGGCGCATACCGGTCGTGCCGCCGGCAAGTTCCGACAGCTCGTTGATGCGGTTCAGGTGCTCGAGGTCGGCGGAAATCTGGTCGCTGAAAAGCGTGTCCAGCATGTAGCCGAACAACTGTCCCGGCGTCGGCGGTGAATCCGAGGCGACGAAGCGCGGGATCAGGTCGAGATGCGTAGGACGCACGCCCAGCACCAGCAGGCGATCGGCGCCCAGGTGAATCGCGGGGCTCAAGGGCGCGGTCTGGCGCATCGCACCGTCGCCAAAATATTCACCTTGCAGGCACATCGGCGGAAACAGAAACGGAATACCCATGCTCGCCATCAGGTAGTCGAGCGTCAGCGGCACGCGTTCCCCGTGCCGTTGGGCGCGCGACCATTCGATGATGGTGGTCTCCGCCTCGAAAAACGACACCGAGCGCGCGGTGAAGTAACTGGTGGAACACAGCGCCAGGGCCCGCAAGTTACCGTGGGCCACGTTGGTGCGCACCGCATCGAAATCCGTGACCTTGGAGAGAAGTTCACGCAACGGCGAATTGTCGAGCAGGGATTTCGGCGGGCCGATCATGCCGCCGGTGAACAGGGAACCCATCCAGCGGGCGCCGGCTCTAAGCATGGCGACGGCGTCGGAACGGAATACCTGGGCCACGCGGAAATTCGCCCAGACGTCCTCGATTTCGGCCACCGATTTGCGCCAGCGCGTCACATTGCCGGCCAGGATGGTGGCCGAAACGGCGCCGGCCGAAGTGCCGACGATGATGGGAAACGGCCATTTCCGCCGCGGATGGATTTCGGCGAGCGCCTTGAGCACGCCCACCTGGTAGGCGGCACGCGCGCCTCCGCCGGTCAGGATCAGACCCGCGCGTCCCACATTTGCCTTGCTAGAATCCGCTTCCCCCACGACCCATCCATTTTCACGGAGAACAACATGCTCGCACTTCGAAGGACTTTGGTCACCGCCATCATCGCGGTGAGTGCAAGTGTATGCGCCCAGGCTCCCGCCGCATCACCCGCGGAAGGCACGATGGCCCCCGCGCTCAAACTACAGGATCAGGCGGGCAAGTGGCAGACACTGGAACAGTACAAGGGCAAGTGGGTGGTGCTTTATTTCTACCCGAAGGATTTCACCGGCGGCTGCACCACCCAGGCCTGTGAGCTTCGCGACAACATCTTCGCGTTCAAGAAGGCCGATGCGGTCATTCTCGGGGTCAGCGTCGACGACGTCGGCTCGCACGAAAAATTCGCCAAGGAACACAGCCTGCCGTTCGACATCCTCGCCGATCCGACCAAGGAAGTGTCCGGAAAGTATGGTGTGCTGACCACCTACGGCACCGCTCAGCTCGCGAGCCGCCAGACATTCCTCATCGGCCCTGACGGCAAAATCGTCAAGCACTGGGCGAAAGTGGATCCGAAGGGCCACTCGGACATGGTGCTGGCCGAGATCAAGGCGCATTCAGCGGACAAGGCGCCCGCCAAAGCCAGTTGATCGAAAGCGGCGGGAGGTGGGCGGCTACGCCACCTCCCGGGATTTCAGGCATGAGGTACTGTGGCGTGTAGTTGGGCGGACGCGCTGCCGCTGCGCTTCAACTCGCGCATGGCCCGGTCGAGGCCGTCGAGTGTCAGCGGGAACATGCGGTCGCCGATGAGCTCGCGGGTGATCGCCACCGACGGCGTCCACTCCCATCGGTCTTGCGGTTCCGGGTTGAGCCACACCAGTCGCGGGAAATGCCTGGTGAAACGCGCCATCCAGACGCGGCCGGATTCCTCGTTCCAGTGTTCCACGCTGCCGCCGGGCTGCTCGATCTCGTAGGGGCTCATGGTGGCATCGCCGACGAACACCACGCGGTAGTCAGGGTTGAACGTGCGCAGCAACGTCCAGGTGTCGGTGATCACGCTGAAGCGGCGCCGGTTGTCCTTCCAGACGCGCTCGTACGGGAAGTTGTGGAAATAGAAGTACTCGAGATGTTTGAACTCCGCGCGCGCGGCGGAGAACAGCTCTTCGCAGACCTTGATGTGCGGATCCATGGAGCCGCCCACGTCGAGCAGCAACAGCAGTTTCACGGCGTTGCGCCGTTCCGGCTGAAGCTTGATGTCCAGCAACCCGGCGTTGCGCGCCGTGGCGTCGATGGTGCCATCGAGGTCCAGTTCTTCCGCAGCGCCTTCGCGCGCGAAACGGCGCAGGCGCCGCAAACCCATCTTGAGATTGCGCGTGCCGAGCTCGATCCCGTCATCGAAGTTGCGATAGTCGCGCGCGTCCCAGACCTTCACCGCGCGCCGGTGGCGGGACGTGGCCTGGCCCATGCGCATACCTTCGGGGTTGAATCCCTGGTTACCGAAAGGCGAAGTACCCGCCGTGCCGATCCACTTGTTGCCGCCCTCGTGTCTTCCCTGCTGCTCGCGCAGGCGCTGGCGCAATGTCTCCAGTAGTTTGTCCCAGCCGCCGAGCGCCTCCACGCGGCGTTTCTCCTCTTCGCTCAGCAGGCGCTCGGTGAGCTGATGCAGCCATTCGGGCGGCAAGTCCGCGGTGAGCTTCTCGAACAGCTTCTCGGCGCCTTCGAAATGCTCGGCGAACACGCGGTCGAAGCGGTCGAAATGCCGCTCGTCCTTCACCATCGCCATGCGCGCCAGGTAGTAGAACTCTTCGGCGGACAACGCGGCCACCCGGGCTTCGAGTGCCTCGAGTAGCGAGAGAAATTCGGGCAGCGTCACCGGCACGCCGCCGGCGCGCAGGTCGGTGAAGAAGTGGATCAGCACGATGCGCCCGGTCAGTGCGCCGCAGATTCAGCGGCTTCCGCGGCGATTGAGGAACACCAGTTGCTCGAACAGGTGTACGTCCTGCTCGTTCTTGAGAAGCGCGCCGTGCAGGACCGGGATCGTTTTCTTCGGATCGTCGCCGCGCAGCACTTCGGGCGGAATGTCTTCCGCGAGAAGCAGTTTGATCCAGTCGAGCAGCTCGGAGGTCGACGGCTTCTTGCGCAGCCCCGGCGTCTCGCGCACCTCGAAGAACGTGGTGAGCGCTTCGCGCAGCAGCTCGGATTTGAGCGCCGGATAGTGCACCCGTACGATCTTCTCCATCGTCTCGGCATCCGGAAAGCGGATGTAGTGAAAGAAGCAGCGGCGCAGGAACGCATCCGGCAGTTCCTTCTCGTTGTTGCTGGTGATGAGGATGATGGGCCTGTGAGCAGCCTTTATTAACTCGCGCGTCTCGTGCACGAAGAATTCCATGCGATCGAGCTCGCGCAACAGGTCGTTGGGGAACTCGATGTCGGCCTTGTCGATCTCGTCGATGAGCAGCACCGGCTGCACGTTCGACTCGAAGGCCTCCCACAGGCTGCCCTTCATGATGTAGTTGCGGATGTCGTGCACTTTTTCTTCGCCGAGTTGCGAGTCGCGCAGGCGCGAGACGGCGTCGTATTCGTACAGGCCGTGGTGAGCCTTGCTGGTGGACTTGATGTGCCACTCGTACAGCGGCCGCTGCAGCGCCTGGGCGATCTCCGCGGCGAGCTGGGTCTTGCCTGTGCCCGGCTCGCCCTTGATGAGCAGCGGACGACCGAGGGTCACGGCGGCATCCACTGCCATCATGAGATCGGGCGTCGCGACGTATCTGTCGGTGCCGGAGAAACGGGTTTCAGTCATGGCGCGAGCTTATGCCGTGCCGGGTGGCGGTGGCCACCCGGCAGGCGCTCGAACGACGCTCACGTCTTCAATTCGAACTTCACCATGAACCGCATGGAGGCAACCTGCTGGCTCGTATTCTCGAATATCGTGTTTCGCGCGACCTGCAGCGCCGCGTCGGCGAAGCCCAAGCGAGGGTCCGCCGGCTCCACTTTCACCACCCGGGCACCCACCAGTTGCCCGAGCGCATCCACGTCGACTTCCACTACGGCGTAGCCGGACACATTCTCGGACATGGCGACCGCCGGGTAGTAGTTGTCCGGGTTGGCCACAACGCTGAGACGCACGGCCACGAGCGTCGGCGCTGGACTTGCCGTCACGGGCACTGAGGCGGTCTGCGCCGGTGGCTCGGCTCGCGTGTTCGTGGTCGAGGCCGCGAACACAACGACCGGGACCAGAAGCGAGACGGCGGCCCATCGCGCGATGCGCGGCAGTGTGCTCGCGGGTGGGATGCGAGCGAGAAGGCGCTCGATACGTTCAGAAACATTCGATTCTGCGACGGACATGGCAACGCTCCTGGAGTTGGGGTGACGGGCGAAGTCGAGCAACAGCGCGGCATAGGCCACGGGATCGTGGCGCGCGGCGACGACCGCATCGTCGCTGGTGGTTTCCGCAAGCACTTCGAGCCGGCGCTGCAGCAACCAGGCAAGCGGGCTGAACCAGAAGATGGCCGCGTGAAGTTGCGCGAGCCACGACCAGTAGCCATCGCGCGACTGTACGTGCGCGCGCTCGTGCGCGAGCACAGCATCGAGCCGCTCCGAGGGCCACGCCGGCGCGCCCACCGGCAGCAGGATGATGGTGCCGAAGGTCGCGGGGCTGCGAATGCGCGCGCTGATGCGCACGTCGTCGTCCGACGCCATCGGCCGCGCGGCGCGGCTGATGCGCCACGTACCGGCGAGACCGACGGCGAGACGCCCGAGAAGCAGCAGCATCACCGCTAGGTAGATAGACGCGAGCAAGCCGACCGGCAGCGCGTCGGCCGCACTGATGGCCGTCGCCGCAGGACCTGTACCCGTGCCAGCCACGATGGCGGGCAGCTCGAGCGCGTCGAAGTTTGGGGCCAGCCCCCAGTACAATAGTGCCGGCAGAGCGACGCATGCGAGCAGAGTCATCCGCCAGACGAGCGCCTCGACGTGCGGGTTGCGTGTGCGAACCAGGCGCAGCACGAGCCAAGCGGCCGCGCCGACCAGCAGCATGCGTACGGCTGCGTTCACGATGATTGGGAGAATCATTTTTTGCCCTTTTTTACGCCCGCCGTTTGGGCGCGCGCGATCTTGTCCGCGAGACGCTGCAACTCGCCGCTGTCGACGATGCGCGCATCGACCAGGCCGACGAGCACCTCTTCCATGGAACCGCTGCAGAAGCGATCGACGATGCGCTTCACGGCGCGTGCGGCGGCACGGCCGCGTGTGTCGGCAGCCTCGTAGATGAAGGTGCGGTTGTCGACGCTGTGCGAGAGGTGCCCCTTGGCCTCGAGCCGCTTGAGCACCGTGCGAATGGTGGATTCCTTGAGCGGACGGGACAGCGCCTTCTGCACCCAGTCCGCGGTCGACGGCCCGTGCTCCCACACCAGGTGCAGGACTTCGCGTTCCAGGTCGCCGAGATCGGAAACATTGTGCTTCATCGTAGCGCTACCTCGTGTAATGCTACAGAGCGTAGCACTCGCGCCGACGAGGACGCCAGCACTTTTTTCCAACGGCAGCCCTATCACGGCTGGAGCGTGAGGGTGTGCGCCGCGGGGCCCGGCAGAAATGGCGTCGGCACGCCGTTCGCCCAATCCTCGAAGCCGCTGCGATAAAACGGCGACAGCGGGTGTCCGGATGGCCCGCCCGGAAGCTCGAGGTAACCATCCGCCTCCCGTCCGGGCGATACCGCGAAACGCTCCGACGCGCCGAACGACCCGTCCTGCACGCGCGGCATGTGGTGGTCACCGGCGAGCATCCGCGTGGGCATGTCGAGCAGTTTCGGCAACAGCGGGAACGCGCCCGACAGCGGATGGCGAACCTCCACCGGATCCATGAGACCGAATTCACAGGTGGCGAGGCTGCTGCACTCCTCCCGCAGTTCGGCGATGGTGGCGTCCACGCGCTTCAACAGGAATTCGCGCCATTCACCACCACCCGGCGGCGGCACGGCCGTCGGACGCTCGCTGACCAGCCGCCAGCCCGCCGCCTCGAACTGCCCCGGCCGGCGCACCTTTACTTTCTCGCCTAACAACCCGCTGGAAAGGCTGCGCCACATGGCATCCAGCGTGTTGCTGCGGAATGTTCGCACCAGGCGGTAGCCGACCGCTTCGGGCGTGGCCTGCGCCGCGCCGTCGCTGACCAGGCCGCGAAACTCGCGGCGGTCATCGGCATCGTGCATCGCGTCTTCGTCGATGAGCGCCAGCAGCAGATCACGCCAGCGCGCCGCGTACAACGCGCGTGCATCGAGCTGTATGGCGAGCATGTCAGCCTCGGTGGCCGGATGCGACAGACTCAGGAGTCCGTCGCGGATTTGCCGCGCGCGCGCTCCGATGTCGTAGCCGCCCGCGCCCACGTCGACTTCGTCATCACCCAGCACCTGTTCGAGCGATCCGGCGACGACCCGCTGATTCGCGGTCCACAGGCGCCCCACCGGCGGATCGGCGATGCGCGGGTGATCGACGCCATCGAGGTATTCGAGCTTGCCGAACAACCGATCCGGCCCGCGAGTCGCCGGCACCCGGCCTAACAAGGTCCAGGCGATTCGGCCGCGCAAATCGCCGACGACCATGTTCTGCCCCGGGATGCCCACATGCGGCGCGAGCTCCAGCACGTCGTCGATGCTGCGCGCGCTTTCGAGATTGAGCAGACCGAAGTTCGTGGCTTCGGGTCGGGTGGCGAGCCAAGCGGCCTGCAGGCACTCGCCGCTCTTTTCATCGTCGGCGTACTCCTCGCCGTCGAGCACGACTCCCTCGCCCACGTCACGGTAAGTGACTTCGACGGCGTCGCCGCCCTTCACCGCAATGTGTTCGCGGCGCACGCGATATTCAGCGCTCGCGCACTTGCCCCAGCGCGCATCGGCGAAGTCGCCGTAACTGTTGGTGAATCCCCAGGCTACCTGGCCGTTCGACCCGGCCGCCACCGCGGGGGTGCCCGGCAACGTGACGCCGGTAATGTCCACCGCTGGATTGCCGGTGACACGCAGCCGCGCCGGATACCACACCGCCGGCACGCCGAGATCGAGATGCATGTCGTTGGCGATCAGCGCCACGCCGGAGCGCGTGTGGACTCCGGCCACC
>Ga0307513_10011149_pt1 | contig 11194 bp, 11 predicted proteins | sample 15_EM_MG_FD_202174 | JGI IMG/M metagenome (GOLD analysis project Ga0307513, IMG submission 202174) | Populus trichocarpa ectomycorrhiza microbial communities from riparian zone in the Pacific Northwest, United States - 15_EM | ecosystem: Host-associated > Plants > Roots > Unclassified | place... | reverse complement strand
ATGGCGTGATCCATGCGCTGCCGTTCATCGTCCGGCAGCCCGAACAGGATGAGCGGCGCGCCTTGCGGGTGGCTTTGATAGTGGCCTTCCATCGCCATGACCTTGGCCGGCTGGTGTTCGAGCGTGTTGAGCCCATGCAGGTCGCCGACGAAGATCTGCACCGGCGCCACCAGCGCCGCCATCCACATCGCCATGGAAAACATCTTGCGCGCATGCGCCTGCTTTGAATCCCGGAGCAGGTGCCAGGCACCCACCGCGCCCACCGCCAGCGCGGTGGTTAGATAGGCGGCGATGACGGTGTGCACGAGGCGAAACGGGAAGCTCGGATTGAAGATGATGGGCACCCAGCCCGCGGCCGGAACGAACTGGCCATCGGCATTGATCGCGTAGCCCGCGGGCGTCTGCATCCAGCTGTTGGTGCTCAGGATCCAGAACGCGGAGATGAAAGTGCCCACCGCGACCATGAGCGTGGCGAAGAAGTGCAGGCGCTTGCCCACTTTCTGCATGCCGAAGAGCATCACGCCGAGAAAGCCGGCCTCGAGGAAAAATGCCGTCAGCACTTCGTAGGCCATCAGCGGACCGATGATCGGCCCCGCGCGGTCGGAGAATACCGCCCAGTTGGTGCCGAACTGGTAGGCCATTACGATGCCCGACACCACGCCCATGGCAAACGCCACCGCGAAAATCTTCAGCCAGTATTTGTAGATGTCGAGATACAGCGCCTTGCCGGTCTTCAGCCACAAGGCTTCGAGCACCGCGAGGAAGCTCGCGAGGCCGATCGAAAACGCGGGGAAAATGAAATGGAAACTGATCGTGAATCCGAACTGGATGCGCGCGAGGAACAGTGCGTCGGCGTCATGAAACATGCGCGTATTTTAGACCTTTGCTCACTCGCGCAGCGCGCAAATCGAGGTGCCCGCGGCCTGGCGAGACGATATGGATATCTTTTCGCGGTCGCCGGTTCGGGGGGCCTTATCCGCGCATACTGCCCTCACAAACAAACAGACAAATGACACCAAAGGATTCATGAAAAATCTCATCGATGCCGCAATGGAAGTCGGCAATTTCAAGACACTGCTGAGCGCATTCAAATCAGCGTCGCTCATCGACATGCTGCGCTCGCCCGGTCAGTACACGATATTTGCGCCCACCGACGCGGCCTTCAAGCGCCTGCCGGCGGGTTCGCTCGACGCGCTGTTCAAGGACGCGCGTACGCTCAAGCCGTTTCTTTGCAATCACCTGATGAACGGAACCAAAGCCGCCAACGACATCCTGCCCGGCGAACTGAAGCCGATGGAAGGCCGGCCTTTGCGTGCCTCGCTGCATGGCAGCGCGGTGCACATCAATGGCGCGACCATCGTGCAGTCGGACATCCGCGCGACCAATGGCGTGATCCACGCCATCGACGACATCCTGGTGCCGCTCAACCCGATTCTCGCTGCTGTCGCGTGATTGCCGCGGCGATGCGACCTCAAGCGCCAGCTGGCGGGATGTTCGCGTTCATGCGGAACAGGTTGTTAGCGTCGTACTTCGTCTTGAGCGCAACCATGCGGTCGTAGTTCGGCCCGTAGGTTTCGCGAATGCGCGCCGAATCATCGTTGAACTCGTTGACGTAGAAGCCGTGCGTGTGGGGCTCGAGCTTCTTCCATGCGTCGCGCGTCCAGTTGCCCGCCGCTTCGCTCTGCGCCGCATCGTCCCAGCGGCTCATCACGAACATGTTGTGTGGGGCGACACGCTGCGCAAACGCGGTGCCGCCCGGCTTGACCCTGGCGATCGCGCCACCGCCCTGCGGCAGCGTCACGGCGTTGATCACCGGCAGATTCGCACTGGTGATGGTCGCGAAGATGTCGTCGATCAGCGCCGAAGTAGTCTTCTGCAGGAAGCCCGCCTTGATGTAGAACTTGTGGCCGTGCGCAGTAGCGACATCATTCGAAGCCTGTAGTCGCACGTAGGGCGTTGGCGCGACCTCGTCGCGAATCGGCTTGCGGATCTGGCGCAACGGAGCGATTGCCTTTTCGCCGACGGCGATGGGGCCGCTGTAGCAGATGTTGAGGACCATGAAGCGGTTGTCGTTTGGCAGGCGAACCACCGACACGTCGATGTTGAGCTCATCCGGCGCGTCGGCCGCGAAGCCGAAATAGAAGTCGAGCACCTTGGGCGCATCCTCGAAGGAATACACCAGGTCGCCACCGAGCATGATCGGATCGACCGGATGCAGCTGGAACTCGAACGAGGTGGCGACGCCGAAGTTGCCCCCGCCGCCGCGCAGTCCCCAGAAGAGATCCTTGTTTTGTTCTTTGCTGGCCGTCAGTAACCGGCCATCCGCCGTCACCACGTCGATCGCGCGTACGTTGTCGCAGGCGAGGCCGAAACGCCGCGCCAGGCGCCCGAAGCCACCGCCGAGCGTGAGTCCGCCCACGCCGGTATGCGAGACGGTGCCGGCCGTGGTCGCGAGCCGGTGTGCCAGCGCCTCGCGATCGAGCGCGCCTAACAAGGCGCCACCTTCGATGGTGGCGATGCGGCGCGCAGGATCGACGTGCGCACCATTCATCTCCGCAAGGTCGATCATCAATCCCTTCTCGCACACCGACTGGCCGGAGAGGCTGTGTCCGCCGCCACGCACTGACACCAGCAGGTCTCTCTCGGCGGCGAATTTCACGGCTTCCATGACGTCGACAGCACCGCTGCAGCGGGCGATCAGCGCCGGATGCCGGTCGAAAGCTCCATTCCACACGCGGCGCGCCGCGTCGTAGCCCGCGCTGTCGCGCATCAACAGCTCACCGCGCAACCGGCCGGCGAATGCCTTCACGTCGGCGCCGCGCAGGTAGAACTGCTTGTTGCAGCTCGTCAATGCTTCGATATCGGGCAGGTCGGCGGAGACCGCCGCCGCAGACGCGAATAGCTTGGTACAGGACCACGCGGAAGCCGGGATCGCGGCGGCCGGAATGGTCGCCAGGGCGGACTGGATGAATTGGCGGCGCTTCATGGGGCAGACCTTTTTCTTGTGATTATGTAGGACACACTTTACGCCTGCGCCGGCGACCGAACTCGATCCGGACGCATCGCTTTGCACAATTTGCCATGCCGGACTTGTCCGGCAGCGAAGCTGGGCTTAGCCTCAAGCCCATGAAAACGCGCACATGGATGCTGTTGGGCTCGTTACTGATGTTGTCGGCGGTCGCTCAGGCGCACGAACGGACGCCCGCGAAGCCCGCCGCGATCAAACTTGCGACTCAACCGAAATTCGAGTCCCGGGATTCGAGCGCGCAGGAGGTCATTCGCGCGACCGTCGCCGAGAGTCCGCAGACCGCGTGCGAGAACAGCGCGACGCAGGAACCGCCGGCCGAGAACACTCGCGCTCCCGCCAACAAGCCGATTAAGGACACGCCGGCGCCGCGCCGGGCGCGCCGGGTGGGCTGTGACTCCTTCCAGTGCGTGGCGCGCGCCACGGGCCGGCCTGCCGCTAGCGCCCTCGTCCTGAAGCGGTCGCGCGTCTAACTACGGGGCAGCAGCGCGCGCAGGCGCGCGATTTCAGTTTCCAGGTCGTGCACGCGCTCGAGCAGCTTGAGCGCCACGCTCAGCGCGCGCGTATCGAGCTCGAGATCGTCGCGCAGCCGGGACGCGGTACGCGCCACGGTGATCATGCTCGCACTGAAGCTGTATCCACCGGCAACGTCGCGCACCTGCAGGGCGCCGCTATGCACGAGTTCGAGCAATTCGGCCTCGCGCAAGCCGGAGAGCTCGATGAGCTCGCCCAGGCTCACGACTCGATGCTCGTCGAGCCACAGCACCTCGGTCTCGATGCTCATGCCCCCTCCTTGCCGAAGTGCCGGCGTGGATCGAATGCCGAGGCGTCGTCTGCGCTCGATGCCGCTTTCTGGGCCAACTGTCCGTAGAGGTCGCGATCTCGTTCGTTGAGTTCGGCGGGCACGACGATCTGCGCGACGGCGAACAGGTCGCCAGCACCACCGCGCGCCTTCGGCAGACCCCGGCCCGCGAGGCGCAACTTGCGCCCGGACGACGTTCCCGCCGGCACCTTGAGGCTCACCGCGCCCGCCAGCGTCGGAACCTCGACCGAAGCCCCGAGCGCCGCTTCCCAGGGCGCGAGCGGCAGGTCGAGATAGAGGTCGTGGCCGGTGGCGCGATAGATCGGGTGCGGTTTCAAGGTGATGTCGAGATAGAGATCGCCATCACGTCCACCGTTGAATCCCTTGCCCCCCTTCCCCGGCAATCGCAATCGCTGCCCATCGACCGCGCCCGGCGCGACGCGCGCATTCACCGTGTGCGGCACTCGCCTCAGCCGACCGGAACCGTCGTATTCCGGCATGGAGAGCGACAGCGACAACGTGGTGCCGCGGAAGGCATCTTCGATGCTGATCTCGACGGGGACTTCGAAGTCCTGGCCCGGGAGCGCTCCGTCGCGGCCTGCGAAAGACCCGCTGCCTGCGCTTCCGCGCGCCCCGAACCGCGAGAACAGATCGGAAAAATCCACGTCATCAAAAGAGAACTGTTCGCCGCCGCCGCCGTGCTGGCGCGCCCAGTCCGGCGGGGGGCGAAATTCCTCGCCCTGAGGCCGGCTCCCGAGCGCGTCGTACGCCGCACGCTTCTCGGGGTCCTTGAGCGTCTGATAGGCCTCGGCGATTTCCTTGAACCGCGCCTCGGCTCCCGGCTCCTTGGAGACGTCTGGGTGATGTTTCTGCGCGAGGCGTCGATACGCCTTCTTGATCGCGTCAGGCGACGCGCCGCGCTCGACGCCAAGCGCGGCGTAATAGTCCGCGTACTTCATCGGTCCTGCGCTTACTCCTCTCCCATGGGCATCTGCTTTTTCTTGTAGCCCGCGGGAATTTCGAACATCGAGCCGGGAATCACTTCCTCGCGCCACACTTTCATGAGTTGCTCGTCGTCGCCGAGTTTGCCGTCCTCATAGGCGCGCGAGCGGACCGGGAAGCCATTGGCCTTGGACTGGGCGCTGAATTCGTTGGTCATCATGCCCGACAGCATGGGGACGGATTTCGCGATTTCCTCGAAGACCTTGGCGAAGTTCGCGAACATGACCTGGAAGTTTTCCTTGCCCGGCAAGGCCGAGTACGGCACCACGCAGATCTGGTCGTCGAGTTCGCCGCCACGCTTGATGTCCCACACGCGGCAGGTGCGCCCGTCGACCTTGTCGGACTTGCCGGTGTCGAGCGCTTCGACGGTCCACTTCTTCTCGCCACCCATGCCGGGAACCATTTTTTCCATCTGCTCGCGCTGCTCTTGCGGAAGCTGGGCGAGCTGTTCCTTCATCTTTTCCATCGCCGCGCTGATCTTCTTCGCGAGCTGCTCCATGGTCTCCTTGTCGACCGCGACGTAGCTCTTTTCCTTGTCGTCGATGATGTAGAACGTGCCGTTCTTGATCAGCGTGGCATGCCCTTCGGCGTCGACGAAGCGGCCGTTGCCGTCCTGCATGTACATCTTCTGCGCAAGCGTCGTCTTGTCCGCCTTAATGTCGTGATCGACCATCTCGACATAGACGCCGGCGGTCGCGGCCTGCGCGCAAAGCGCGCCAATGACAACAAAGTTGCTGCGTTTCATGAAGCCCCTCATGGTTTTGAGTGCGCGACTCTACACCGCGCCCCGGCGCATGTAATTTGTACCCGACTTTCATAGACTTAAAGATCATGGAAGAGCGCCGCAAACCAGTTCTCGGCCGCGTGGTCCCGGGTGTATCGCCGGCGCTGCAGAGGCGCCTGCGCCGGTTGTTCGTCTTCCTGCAGTGGCTCAGCATTCCGCTCGCCGGCCGGCTCGCCTTTCGCATGTTTCTCACGCCACCGCGCCGCGAGCTCGAGCCTGGCGACGCCCCCGTGGTCGCGCAGGCCCGGAAGGTGTTACTGCGAGCTGGAGCCCATGAATTCATGGTGTGGCAGTGGGGAGACGCGGAACCCTGGGTGGTGCTGCTCCACGGCTGGGGCAGTCACGCGGCGCGCTTCGGCAATTTCATCGCGCCATTGCGCGCGGCGGGTTTTTCCGTCATCGGCATCGACGCGCCGGCCCACGGTGCATCGCCCGGGCGCATGTCAGACCTGCCGCGATTCCGCGACAGCCTCGCGGAAGTTCTGCGCGCGCATGCTCCGGTGCATGCGGTGATCGGTCATTCGCTGGGCGGCGGCGCGGTGCTGACGGTGCTCGCGGAAACCACCGATTACCATCCGAAGAGAATCTGCCTGTTCGGCGTTCCTTCCGACATGGATTACATCCTCGGGTCTTTCGCGAGGATGTTAGGCCTGAAGGGCGCCGCACGTAAAAATCTCCGCGAGCGATTCACCGCGCACTTCGGCCGGCCCGCCACCGCGATTTCGTCGACCGCCGCCGCTTCGAGCGTGCGCATTCCGGTGCTCGTGATTCACGACGAGGAAGACAACGTCGCGCCGTTCGCGCAGGGAATGGCACTGGCCTCGGCGATTCCGCACGCGCTGTTCGTGCGTACGCAAGGGCTGGGTCACAGCGGCGCGTTGCGCGACGCCGTAACCATCGATCAGGTGATCAGGTTCTTGCGCGACTGACCGCCAGCCGGCGGCCTTCAGAAACTGGCGCGGAAGAACAGCTCCGGACCGTTGGTATCCAGGCTGAAGAAAACCGGCTGATCGGCGTCGTGGAGATTGAGCTCCGCGTATAGTTTGGTGTACCCGAGGCCGATGGCGAAATTCTTGCGCCACCGATACTGGATGTCGGCGTGATAGTCCGACAGCGTGCCGTCGTAGGAGTCGCGATTGAGCGTGAAAGTCTGGCCGCGCGCGGTGACCGCCCAGCGCTTGGAGATGCGGAATGCCCCATTCACGGCGATCGTGGCGAACGGCGCGACTTCGGTGAACTGCGCGCGACTCACGGTACCAGGCTCGCTGATCTCGAATTTTGTTTCGACGATGTGCATGCCGAGGCCGGCTCCGGCCTCGAATCGCTCGGACTTGAACAACGAATAGGTGTACGTCAGCGATATCACGCGCCAGTTGAACTTGGTGCGGATGGTGTCACCGGTTTCGAAATCGAAGTCGCCAACCGCGACGTCTCGCTCCGCCAGCACCTGGCCGAAACGGTCCATCTTGAAGTAGTCGAGTCGCACGTGGTTGCGCTCGCCCATGCGGACGTCGGCCTCGATCCGCGCCTGGTCGATGGTGTCGTCGAGACCGAAGTCGTCCTCGATTTTCGCGAGGTCGCCGTCCGGGAAATCGGGGTCGGAACCCGTGGAGCTGAGTCGCAGCTGGGTCGCGACCGCACCCTGGAAATAGGTGCCGCGCATGTAGAAGAAGTCCGAGATCGGGCTCGCGATGTCGAGCGACTTCGGCTTGAGCGCCTCACTGGGCTTGAGCACCGGCTCCGCCTTTTCCTTGCGCGGTCCGTTTTCAACCGGCTCTTCGCGATCGCGACGCCACAGCGCGCAGCCCGTATTCAACAGGCACAGCAGAACGATGAGCCCCAGACGCATTCGCCACTCCTACCAGGACGGAAAAGCACACAGCAAGCAACCCTGCGTGACAGGGCCGCGCCATGATCTAACAGCTTTGGAATGGGCGCCAGCGTCGCGGTCAAGCGACGCGCCCGGTGTGACGTAGCGCACACCGGGCGCCGCGCTTATCTCTTCATGGCCTCGAAGAATTCACCGTTGGTCTTGGTGTCCTTCATCTTGTCGAGCAGGAACTCGATGGCCGCGAGCTCATCCATCGGATGCAGCAGCTTGCGCAGGATCCAGATCTTGGCGAGCTCGCCCTGTTCGGTGATGAGCTCTTCCTTGCGCGTGCCGGAACGATTGATGTTCATGGCCGGGAACACGCGCTTTTCGGCGATGCGACGATCGAGGTGGATTTCGCAGTTGCCCGTGCCCTTGAACTCTTCGTAGATCACGTCGTCCATCTTCGAGCCGGTGTCGATGAGCGCGGTGGCCAGGATAGTTAGGCTGCCGCCCTCCTCGATGTTGCGCGCCGCGCCGAAGAAGCGCTTCGGTCGCTGCAACGCATTCGCGTCCACGCCGCCCGTCAGCACCTTGCCGGAGCTCGGCACCACGGTGTTGTAGGCGCGCGCCAGGCGCGTGATGGAATCGAGCAGGATCACCACGTCTTTCTTGTGCTCGACCAGGCGCTTGGCCTTTTCGATCACCATCTCCGCGACCTGCACGTGGCGGGCCGCGGGTTCGTCGAACGTCGACGACACCACTTCACCCTTCACGGTGCGCTGCATCTCGGTCACTTCTTCCGGCCGTTCATCAATCAGCAGAACGATCAGATGCACTTCGGGATGGTTAGCCGTTATGGACGTGGCGATGTTCTGCAGCAGCATGGTCTTGCCGGCTTTCGGCGGCGAGACGATGAGACCGCGCTGGCCCTTGCCGATGGGCGAGACCAGGTCGATGGCGCGGGCAGTGAGATCTTCGGTCGAACCATTGCCCCGCTGCAGCTTGAGCCGCTTGGTGGGATGGAACGGCGTCAGGTTCTCGAACAGCACCTTGTTGCGCGAAGAATCGGGCGAATCGAAATTGATTTCGCCGACCTTGAGCAACGCGAAGTAGCGCTCGCCATCTTTCGGAGGACGGATGAGACCGGAAATGGTGTCGCCGGTGCGCAGGTTGAAGCGGCGGATCTGGCTTGGGCTGACGTAGATATCGTCCGGGCCAGCGAGATAGCTGCCGTCGGAAGAACGCAGGAAGCCGAAGCCGTCCTGCAGGATTTCCAGCACGCCGTCGCCGTAGATGTTTTCGCCGTTACGCGAATGGGCCTTGAGGATGCCGAAGATGATGTCCTGCTTGCGCGAGCGGGCCAAACCCTCGACGCCCATGGACTCGGCCATCTTGACCAGCTCGTAGATCGGCTTGGCCTTGAGCACCGACAGGTTCATCGAGCTCTTGGTGGCCGCGAGTTCTGCCTGGCTGATGATTTCCGAGGCGTCTACCTCGAACACCTCGGGCGGTTGATCGTCGGGGCGCGGGCCGCCGTTGCCCCCGCCGCGGTAGTTCGGATCACGGTTGCCGTCGCGGTCGCGCTGATGGCCTCCGCCACCGCCGCCGCCACGACCTCCATCCTGACGCGGGCCCTTGTTAGGGCGGTTGCGGCCCTGATTACCCAAGTAGCCCCTCACAGGTGTGCATCCAGAAAGGATTTGAGGTCCGGCTTGCGTACCGAGCCGACCTTCTGCGCTTCCACGGTGCCATTCTTGAAAAGAATGAGCGTGGGAATGTTGCGGATGCCGAACTTCGGCGGCGTCTGCGGATTCGACTCGATGTCGATCTTGGCCACGCGGAGTTTGTCTTTGTACTCCGTGGCGATCTCATCGAGGATCGGCGCGATCATCTTGCAGGGCCCACACCACTCGGCCCAAAAGTCGAGAAGAACGGGTTTGTCGGACTTGAGCACGTCCTGACTGAACGTTGCGTCCGTGGTGTGGACGATGTCCGGGTTACTCACGTGGAAGGACCTCCATAGAAAAACAGAAATGCATTGAGAATCGAGTTGTATTGGGTGGGGGTTTTTGAGGAGCTGGCGCTGCAGCCGGCAGGAAGCCGTGCTCAGGACGCGATCAAACGGTTAGACTGCCGTTGCGCAGTCAAATTGCCTGATGGATGAAAAGACCCAGTGTTTGGTAAGGAAGCTTTGGATTTGCGGTTCGAGGCTCGCTGACGAGCAGGCCCGCGTCTTGGGGTCATTTTTTAACTGGTCCTCATGCCATTTGCAAGCGCCACATGCGCCCCCGCGTGGATAACCACGCCAATACATAAGTAAATTCAATGCCAGAGTCACACCTTTCCGAACTCACCTTCGCCTCGCTGAATCTCATTCCCGAAGTCGCCCGCGGCATTAGCGATGCCGGTTTTGTCCGCGCCACCCCCGTACAGGCCATGACCTTGCCAATTGCCCTCACGGGCAAGGATGTGGCGGGACAGGCACAAACGGGTACCGGCAAGACCGCCGCGTTCCTGGTGGCGCTGTATCAGCGCCTGCTGACGAATCCACCGGCTCCGGGGCGCAGTGCCTCGGGCATCCGCGCTCTCATTCTCGCGCCGACGCGCGAGCTGGCGGTGCAGATTTTCAACGACGCCGAAGTGCTGGGTAAGCACACGGGTCTGAAGATCGGAGTGGTTTATGGGGGCGTCGACTACGAAAAACAACGCAAGTCGCTACAGGATGGCATCGATGTGCTGATCGGCACGCCGGGCCGTGTCATCGACTACTTCAAGCAGCATGTGTTCGACATGCGTCACGCGCAGGCCGTGGTGCTCGATGAGGCGGATCGCATGTTCGATCTCGGCTTCATCGCCGACATCCGCTTCATCCTGCGGCGCCTGCCCAAGCCCGAGGCGCGCCAGTCGATGCTGTTCTCGGCCACGCTCTCGCAGCGGGTGCTCGAGCTCGCCTACGAGCACATGAACAACCCAGAGCTGGTGCGCATCGAGCCGGACCGCATCACCGCCGACAAAGTACGGCAGATGATCTATTTCCCGGCGATGGTCGAGAAAGTACCGCTGCTCGTCGGACTGCTGCGGCAGTACGAGGCGCGTCGCACGATGGTGTTCGTGAACACCAAACGCGTGGCCGAGAAGCTCGAAGGCTATTTGATCGCCAACGGCTTCAAGGCCCAGGCGCTCTCCGGCGACGTGCCGCAGAAGAAGCGTCTGCGTTTCATGAAGGAATTCCACAGCGGCGAGCTTGCGGTCCTGATCTGCACGGACGTCGCGTCGCGCGGGCTGCACATTGCCGACGTCAGTCACGTGTTCAACTATGACCTGCCGCAGGATGCAGCCGACTACGTGCATCGCATCGGGCGCACTGCGCGCGCCGGAGCGGAAGGTGACGCGATCAGCTTCGGCTGCGAGGAATATGCGGTGTCGCTGCCGGAAATCGAGGCGTACATCACGCACAAGATTCCGGTGTTCTCCGTGAAGCCCGAGTTGTTAGCCAAGGACCTCAAGCCGCCGGTGTACAAGGAGTGGGACCCGGAAGACGGTCCGCGACCGGTTCGCCGTCCAGGTGGCGGCGGTGGTGGTGGTGGACGCGGTGGCCCACGCCGTCCGGGCGGTGGAGGAGGCGGCGGTCGCGGCGGCCCGCCACGACGCAGCGGTGGTGGCGGTGGCGGCGGTGGGCGCGGAGGCCCGCGCCGCGGCGGAAGATAGACGGGTGGACGGGTGGTGCCGGGAAGGGGTTCTCGGGGTTAGCGCCGCCAACCCCGAGAA
>Ga0307513_10011147_pt1 | contig 11194 bp, 9 predicted proteins | sample 15_EM_MG_FD_202174 | JGI IMG/M metagenome (GOLD analysis project Ga0307513, IMG submission 202174) | Populus trichocarpa ectomycorrhiza microbial communities from riparian zone in the Pacific Northwest, United States - 15_EM | ecosystem: Host-associated > Plants > Roots > Unclassified | place... | reverse complement strand
CGTGGGATGTGGCGGGGCGTTGCAACGCAAGTCAGGACGCACAGGACGCATGGGACGCAGGAGATGCGTCGCTTGCGTCAGGACGCAACGCCGACGGATCAGACGCAGGGTCCGTTTTTGCTGATGTCCCAATCATTTCCTCACATAACATTGAAGCTAGTCGTGGAAGTAGTCCAGGGAGTGTGTTAAGTAGTGCACCGAGTGGACTTTTGACACCTACAGTGGGGAGTAATCCCAGAGAATATGGATACACTGTGGCATCTGGCAGCAGAATTTATGAACGAAGAAAACGAATTCGGAAGAGCTGGGTCTATTTCCCTGAAAACGGGTCTGAGTATACCACAGTTGATGGAAAGACACGCTGGAGATGTGCTCAGTGTAAGTTCCACTCTACTAATATAAGTATCAGTTGTCACTCGACCTGATACTATGGAGATTGCCTGGTGCTTTGGCTATGAAATTACGCAAAGCTAATATTGGCTATAGGTCCCACAAAAGGTGTAGGGGTTACCTTTGCCGATTCATCAACGAAAAATATGATCGACCATTTGCAAGATATACATAAGATTGGAAAGAATGGGCCGATTCCACTCGAGGAGGGTCAGGTTTTGATTGAAACGGCTTTTGGCAAAACCCGGCCACAGGTTTCATTCAATTCTGATCTATTCAGAGATCTCCTACTACGGTGGATTATCGAGAATCATATAACCTTTAGCCAAGTAGAGAAAGCCTCTTTCAGGGTACTTTTAAGATACCTTGTCGCTTGTGTAAGTCTTCTTGCACTTTAACTTCCACACTAAGCGAGTTTAAGGTTTAGTGAGTTTAGCTAATATGTCATACCCCTGCAGAATGCCACGTATACTGAGATGCCTCGCGCGCTGCCAAGGTCCGCAAATACGATCAAGAGTTGGATTCTAGAGCAATTCCATCGAAGTCAGCAGCATCTCATCCGTCTCTTTCGCCAGAGTAAAAGCAAAATTCACCTTACATTCGACCTGTGGACTTCGCCTAACTACAGAGCGTTTCTTGGAGTAGTTGCACACTGGTTAGACTCAAGCTACAAACTTCAAAGTACGCTAATTGGTATGCGGAGATTTCATGGGAGACATACTGGCGAAAATCAGGCTGCCTGTTTCCTGGAAGTTATTCAACCGTATCACATTACAGAAAAGATCGGATACTTTACACTCGATAATGCTAGCAACAATGATACCGCGCTGCAGCACATCGGTCGGCATTTGAAAGAGCAAGATATTTCCTTCGATCCAGTCCAGCGCAGGTTACGCTGTTTCGGTCACGTTATTAACCTAGTAGTGAAAACCTTTCTTTGTGGATCAGATGCTGAAGTGTTTGAGGCGCAGATTGCTAGCTATCAAGACTTACAGCACGAGGTGGAGGAGTTAGAAGCCTGGCGGCGGAGAGGCCCATTAGGAAAACTGCACAATATTATTAATTGGATATCTCGATCTCCTCAGCGACGCGAACGTTTCCAAGAAAAAGTTAAAAAATCACTTGGACCCAGTACGAAGGCATTATCCCTGATCAGAGGGAATACAACTCGATGGGGCGGGGACTACGATTCACTCATTCGGGCATTTGAACTTCGAGATCCGCTTGAAGAATTTATTTCACTAGTAATTCGCCGTAGTTAGGACGAAGAAAACAGTGGCAACCCGGCTTCACTTCAACTGGAAGAACTAACCCCTATTGACTGGAATATTCTACGAGAGATCATGCATATATTGCAACCATTCCGGAAATGGCAGCTGGTCTTGCAAGCGAAAACTCATTTTGGCCAACTTCACGATGTATTTCCTGCCATGGACGAGCTGCTAAACCAGCTAGAACAATCCCGGGAGCACGAGATACCCTATATACGAACCTCAGTTAACCTTGCATGGAACTTACTAAATAAGTACGTACTACTTACCAATTTGGTTATGTTATAAAGCTTACAGTATTAGATATTATACATTAACGGACCTGGTTCCTGCGCACTTTCTAGCTGTTACGTTAAATCCCGAAATGAAGTATAAGTACTTTGAAAATGAATGGGAGGAGAGGCCTGATTGGATCGAAAATGCGAAATCTACAGTCGAAATGGTTTGGAATACAGAATACAAACCAAGTCACTTTAACACCGCTGGAAATGACACTATTGTTCTTCCAGTTTCTCTCCCAAGTCCTTCCTTTGCTCACACTACGACTACCTCTACTAATGATCACTCCGGAGGGATATCTCACCTTGGAGACTTACCCGACTGGAAGAAAAAAAAAAGGAGAAAGCTTATCGGAGACGACCGAGATGAGCTACAGCGGTATCTGGAGCGGGAGACAGAAGATGAGCTTCCTAGTGGCTCCCTCCAATATTGGATTGACCACATTGACGATATTCATCAGAAAGGATTGGCAAAAATGGCTCTTGACATTTTTACTATCCCTGCCATGTCCGCAGATCCCGAGAGACTCTTTAGTAGGTATGGTAACCCTCCCTGATGTGAGATTCACTAACCTCCGCATTCTCTATCATGATTAACTGCTTAATCATCTACTAATTCACATGATACTAGTTCCAAACTACTACTTACCGATCACAGAAACCGCTTGGGAGACGAAGTTATTGAGGCCTCTGAGTGCCTTAAATCTTGGGTGAGTTCGGGAATTGTGTATGGCGGAATGAACTCAGATGTGAATCGCATGGTGAGTACACTGAAGGCTTTGGAACTTCATGCGTTGGGCCTTCGTTCATCCTCAGTTATTTAAAATTTCATTTCTATTGCTTTCAAGTTCTGTATATGATGTTTGGCTTCTCTCTTTCCTAGACTAGTTCTAGTTTTGTTGCGAAAGGATGCCAGCCAAGGAAGATCAGAATCAATTGCTAGTCTCTAAAATCTGATCCTGTTTGGCAAAATCAATCCGGCACGAATCCCACTGAGTTACTAGTATACGAGCTTTTCAATATAGCTTAGTATTTTCGTACATGGGGTACATATCATGAATAGAAATACTTTGATCTCAGACTCGGAGTCACAAGGAAAGACCACATATCTGAATTGTTATTATATTTTTGTAGTATTTAATATTCTTCTAAATATGCCAGGAGCTTGAACTAGAATTAAAGGGCAAGTTTCTGAAAAGGCAGGATGGGACGGGACGACAAAAGGCCGTCCGTCTTCGTCTTTTATTCTTACGCGTCGGGCAAATTTCAAAAAAGACCGGACGGGACGACAAAGTGTCGTCCGTCCTCGTCCTTGATTCCCAATTGTCAGGCAACCTTCAAAAAGAACGGGACGGGACGACATTTTGCCGTCCGTCCTCGTCTTCTATTCCTACTTGTCGGGAAATTTTAGAAAATGACGGGACGGGACGACATTTTGTCGTCCGTCCTCGTCTCGGCTCAGGACGGACGGACTGCCCCGTTGCGAACACTGGCTACAAGTATGGGAATTTCCTGTTAGAAACTACTCAAGACGAGCGAGGCCCGATAAGCAGAGGGCAGAACCGAGCATTTGCATAGCTACTAATTGGGTACAGAAGGTGCCAGGAGTATCTCCACGGAAGGCGAGAGCTAGAGAGAAAAGAGGGGTGAAATAAGAGTTGCGGTAAGACTAGTTAGCTTGATTTGGCCCACCGGAAGATAAAGGATCGATGCATGTGCAAAGAGAGAGAGGAGTTTAAAGGGTGGCGAGAGACCCCCTACCAATGGCAGCGAAGACAGTTTCGTGACTAAGCAACCACCCTCCAGGGTGCGACCCAACAAGGGATAGTGATAGACAGGTCTGCTGGATGAGTGATGTTTCGTGATTCCGCCTCTGCCCATCCCCACTCCGAGATTTGGTCAGAGAACTGGAATGAATAACCCGGGTAGGAATCTTAGGCACTAATTTATCGATATGTCTTCTAGTCGGGAATTAATCCTCGTGCTTTGTCTGCTTCCTCTATTAATGACAAGTTTAGGAGAACCCCACAATCCAAGGGAGCATCACTGGCTAGTAACTATACCCTTAGCTCTATAGGATGGTGAAGCGCCCGTCGATATGGGGCGCCCATGTCAAATGGGTTTACGAGCGACGATAGATAAGGCGGTGTGCGACCATGAGAAGTACTTTTTAGCACGAAATGAGGGACGCGGAGGGCAGACCACGAGGGTGTGAGGATAATTATCGGAGTCCGCCATGTGAGGGACTCCCGGGATAAAAGTCCATCTGCGTCTTCGGCTATTGGGCGTAGGGGGTTCGCTCACCCAAAAAATGGCGGACTATATAGCCCATAGTCCGTGCGGTCCTAGCTCCAAGACTGACTGACTGAGCTGTTGGGAACACTGCCCCTTTTTCCAGAGAGGACAAATTAAATGGAATCATAATCTGTTAAAGATCGCTGGAAGGTGCTGTATATATCATTTGGGAGTATGACGGATTACCTCGGTGCGTAGTTGTTTACGGACAAGATTCTTCCGATATAGCTTTATGTTGGATGTACTTGGCTTCGCTGTGGGAGTGTGAAAGAATCGCTCGGGAGATGTGCAGATGGATCGGATACGGGGGACTGTTTAGCAATAGATTATACCGACATCTCTCTGCCTTGTTATCACTGGCGTGTATGGAGGAATAAGAGCATGTGGGGAAAGACAGAGATAGGTGTGGTGATTCATGGAAGGCGTGGTATTTGTGCTTTACTTCTACACCTGTCTTTACCGTTAGTTTAGTTTTAGTGATAGCGGATGAAGGAAGTACGAACAGTGAAAAGTTACATTTCATATCCTTCCTACAAAGTGACTAAATTCTAGATGAATTCTCTTAGTCTATAGTCTACTTCCATGCGACCCCGGTAGCCCCCACATTGACACTTTATTATCACAGGATTGGGTGGAGGAATGTGGGAATGCTGAGGAGGGCGGATATGTAAAGAGGGGCAGATATAGAGAAGAATGCGCAATGCAGTAGGCTAGCATGGTATAGTCCCTAAGCAAAAGCGTTGTTCAAGCAACCTTTTTGCACCAAAACTTGCTATGTTTAATCAACCCCCACACCTAGAATTGCTTCGAATAATCTTCATAACTTACCTAGTTATTTTCACCTTCACTGCAGCTTTCGCCTGATACCTCTTATTAGGTCAATTTACTCTATGGGTCCAAGATACAAGTCTTCAAAGTGGATCATACCAGTTTGCAATGCCAATTTTGTGTGTAAAATAGCACTTTTTTTGCAAACTCAAAACTTTATGATAGGACTCCATAACTTCTCCAAATTTTCGAATTTTTTTTTTTATTGGGAGTTGTGTAGGAGTAGGAGAAAGGTATTGTAAAATTATTTGTGGCCTATGAGCAACAAGTAACTAAAAATCGCTGTTTTTGGTATAAAAATGGCATTTCACCAACACTTTTGCGGAGGTGCTTTATGATACCAACGATAACCCCTCCATAATAGGATAAAGTAGGGGTAGATAAAAGAGGCCCTAAGCGAAAAGGGATGTGGCTGCAGGGGATTGCATTGGAGTATCTTCATGAAACATCACTCATGCCAGTGTATGTAGCAAGGTAGAGAGCTGAGCCTTATTCCTACTTGTTGGATATCTTGGGTTGTTCACCGAAGCTTAGTCATACTTCTAGCTTGGTTGCAACCAGCTATGGGCTCACTTGTCTTCCTCACACTCTGTTCTCGTTTCTTCTTTCTCTCTTAACTCAACAAGTTCCACACAGTAAACTAAACCAACGAAACTGCTCTTAACACAACTCTCATTTTCCCTTTAATTCTCGTTCTTGCCTTCACTCTCAGTTAAGCTCTGTCCACAGTATCTCTACCCATTAAGCGGTCTGCAAACACTTTATCGCTTCGACCACGTAAAGAACTCAGCCGACCGTGGATCATTTCCAACAGGTTATGAGCCCGGGTTTGTCGCTTACCTGCGAACCTTATCCACTGCGCTAATGAATCACACCGTTCGGCAAACTTTACCATTTCTCCACATTTCTTCCTCCCTTCGTATCTTCACCTTCTATCCTCTATTTGCTGGTACTTCTGACCTTGTTACCTTCTTGAAAGATGAGCAGCAAGGAGGGTTCCTTTCTCTCTAAGCATGCGGGTCCAATTCCGTTGCTTGACCATTTGAACTGCAATAAATGGCAAGCAGGAATCATTATACACCTTCAGGCTATTAAAGTCTATGGAATCGTGATGGGTTCTGTGGCCACCCCAGTGTCTACCGTTGATAATGCAGGTTCAGCTTTGGAGTTCGACTCCCTAGAGGCCAAAGCGATTGGTGCAATTCACGCTAGCTGCTCAGAATCAGCCGAACGGTATCTTACGGGTTGTAAGAGTGCAAAGGCCATGTGGGATGTGCTTAAGAAGCGGCTTAACAGTGCTACTTCTGTTAATGGAAAGTTAGCACTTCGTAAACAGTTTCGTGACTGTCGTCCTGCTTCAGGAAAGCCTTTGAGTGAATTTATTTCAAAGCTTCACGATCTCCAGCAACAGCTTGTTGGCTCGGAACAGGCTATCCATGAAGAAACCTTTAAGGATCAACTATTAACTTTCCTCCCATCAGCCTACAAGACCCTTATCGAAATCATCCTTGAGCGGGAAAGCAGCTACACAATGGAAGATGTTATTCGAAAGGTGCTTCATGCAGAAATGGCCAAGGCACGCATTGACGGTGCAATTTCTACCAACTCATCTCTCGTCTCTGGAGATGTCCTGCTGTCAGGAACCAACCGCTATAGGAGCATGCACGGTACCTATCGTGGAGGGTATCGCGGCTTTAGCAGACGACCAGCCCCATACCAGACTCCATTTCCTGGCTGGTGCCATTCCTGTAGTGAAATAGGCCACAAGGCACAGCAGTGTACTAAGAAGGCTTCCTATTTTGATCGGTCGCAGGATAGTCTAGCTGGGCTTTCTTGCTTTGCCTGTTGTGAGGCAGGACATGGAACAAGGTTATGTCCATATACGAACCTCTCGCAAACACAAGCAGCTAAAGGCCGCAATGCGTACTCAACGTGGATCAAGCTTGGAGAGGGTAGATCTGCCACTACTGCTACTAGTCAGGTTGAAGAACCCGGTGGAGAGGGTTCAACCTCTGCTACCCTTCAAACCCACTTCTGACTAGCCGACCAGTACCTGGCAGGAGGGGGTGGTGGATGTATTTCTAGTACGGACTTTTTTTTTATTAGCCAGCTCTCTCTATTTCACTGGGCTTTCGATTCCGGAGCTTCGCATCATATATGCAACACAAGATCCTGCTTTCTCTCGCTTCAAGAAATGTCGAAATCGATCACAATCCGTCTTGGAAATCATTCTGCAGTTACTACTCATCAATCAGGAAGTGTATCGCTTTGTGGCCTCACAGTAGAAGCACTCTATGTTCTGGAGTTCAGACTTTCACTTATTTCGATCGGCCAACTTGCCCGGCATGGGCTCACGGTGAAGTTTGTTTCCCAAAGCTGCAAGGGTTGGCGGGAAGCAGATACATTTCACTCAGACATATGGTAATGCAAGGCCATTTAGCCGAAGGCTTGTATATTTTAGAGGAACCTATAGAGCACTATAAGGATCGTGCGGTGGAGGGCTTGAGAAACAGTCTATTGGCATCTCAAGTGCTTCTTACAACATCATCAAGGTCTGACCCACCAGACTTCACACTTTGGAACCGACGGCTGGCACATCTTAATCCTGCTGCACTTCAAAAACTTGGCCTCACGATCGAACCCCACTTTACCCACTGTTCAACCTCTATTTTAGCAAAGCAGAGACGCACCCGAAGCTAAGTTCCAGCACTTCGGGCCGAGCAACCGTTTTCTCTACTTCATTCCGATAGCTGTGGTCCTCTTCCTGCGTCACATTCCGGCGCAAAGTACTATCTAATCTTTGTTGATAATTATACTCGTTGGACCTTTGTCTACCTTTTAAAGACCAAGAGATCTACGGAGTCAACCCTCTGCCTGCAGGAAACACTGGCGTTTATTAGGTCTCATTATCCACAATGGCCTGTAACACGCTTCTGTTGTGACAATGGCCGTGGGGAATATGATAATGAAATGTTCAAGGGACTTCTGAGAACAAATGGCATATCATTTGAACCATCACCTCCGTACACACAACACAAAAACGGTGTGGCCGAACGTATGATTCAGACAATTAATACACGGACTCGGTCAATTTTGATTGACGCAAAACTGCCTGTTTCTTTCTGGGCAGAAGTTGTTGCAACTGCTGTTTACCTTCATCGTCGGAGTCCATCTACTTCCTTAAATAATCAGACACCATACGCTGTTTTACATGATGGCAAGGAAGCATCAATTGCACATCTCAGGAGAATTGGCTATGTAGCATATCATCAGATTCCGGATGAGGTCTTTGGTTCCAAATCTGAGCTCAAATTCCAACCATGTTTCAAACTCTGTATGTTGATTGGATATACTCCGACAGAAAAGGCCTGGAGGCTTTGGGACTTCAATGCCAACAGCGGTTCAGGACATTCTTTTCACAGCTCTGATGTTCTATTTGTGGAAGAGCAAAATGCTATGGGCCAGGATTCAAAGTCTACTAACTCTGCGACACTTCCGTCTGACTTTCTACAAGAGGTTCACATTGCTTCCTCAGGCTCTAGCTCCCCGGGTATACTGTCTGATGACAATATACCTTCTGACTCCTTGGGTTCACTCTTGACTGATCTCCCCAATCTCTCTCGCTCTGTATCTCTTGGTGTAATACCAGATGACAATGCTCTCTCTCTCTCTTGCTCCCCGGGTGGTACTCCTGGTGACACTGCTCTCACTTTCTCTGGCTCCTAGGGTGAAACACCTGGTTGATGGAGGTCTGGTTTCCGCGCAGGGAATATGCCGTCGGACAGGCACCGCAAGGGCACAGCAATGATCGGATCTGTCGTCACGAGAACGATCCGGGTCAATCGCTGATAGGAAAACTGAGATGTGTTCGATATCCGATATATATGACAAGTGTGTTCGCAAGGAGTGTGATGACCATGAGTTGTTCTCGTAAGGAGAAAGGAACGCAGCTCAGACTAGATACAGTTTGTGGTGGCCCGCACAGTGGGCTCCTACCACACAACACCAGTCACCGCCGCGCGGTCTGGTCAATAGCCCTGCTCACACCTACAAGTATGCCCTAACCTAACATACCACGATGGGGTTACTCCATCACTGGTGACGATAGTCTCTCTCTCTCTTGCTCCCAGGGTGCCAGTGGTACGCCTGGTGACACTACTCTCTCTCTCTCTGGCTCTCAGGGTGAAACGCCTGGTGACACTACTCTCTCTCTCCCTGGCTCCCAGGGTAAAGTGCCTGGTGACAATAGTCTCTCTCTCTCTCTCTCTCGCTCCCAGGGTGGTACACCTAGTGACACTACTCTCTCTCTCGCTGGCTCCCAGGGTTTAACGGCTGGTGACAATGGTCTTTCTCTCTCTCGATCCCAGGGTGGAACACCTGGTAACACTAGTCTCTCTCTCTCTCGCTCCCAGGGTGGAACACCTGGTGACGATGGTTGTGCTTCTAATAGTAGTAGTCAGGGTTTGCCAATGGCTCCGCCAAAGCGACCAAGGCGTCCCTATCGAAGGAAGGATACTCGGAATGCTGACATACAGAGACAGGTTGAGGAAATGATGGCAGAAGATGCAGCAAAACGAAGACTAGCAGCTAGTCAGGTGGCTAATGTGTTTGCTGCACAGGTCAACCGATGGCTTGATGGTATCCATATTGATGATCCTGCCTCTTATGTGGAGGCAATGGACAGCCTTTATCAGCATGAGTGGATAGAGGCCATGAAATCGGAACTGGACTCTCTGATTGAAAACTCGACCTGGATACCAGTCAATCAGCTTTCAAAGGATACCCAACCAATACACCCAATCGGATCCAAGTGGGTTTTCAGAATAAAGGCAAATGTAGATGGCTCCACCCACTTCAAGGCCAGATTAGTCATCAAGGGATATGAGCAGCGTGAAGGTGTTGACTATGATGCAACATACGCTCCAGTTAGTCGGCTAGCTACCTTGGGCCTGGTACTTGCAGTTGCGACTGCATATGGCTGGAATATTGACCATATTGATGTCATTACAGCTTTCTTAAATCCACCTATCGATCGGGATGATATTTATATGGAGCTGCTAGCTGGAGTGGAGAAGATTGAGCCGAGCATCCAATTTCCTATCGTCCGACTTCATAAGGCCTTATATGGTCTCTGACAGGCCCCAAGGCTTTGGTATAAGGCTATTGATAGTCTGCTCACATCTCTTGGATTTGAAAAATCAACTGCGGAACCAAACCTATATCACAAGCCTTCCTTGTTTATCCTTCTCTACGTGGATGATATCCTACTTGCCTACTCAGATCCCAAAGCTGCAACTGATATCAAACCACAGCTCCCATCCGTTTATAAGATGACTGACTTGGGTAAGATCCAGAGGTTTCTTGGAATGGAAATCTCCAAGCTAGCGGATGGGTCTTACACTCTGTCCCAGCAGAGTTACCTTGAGTCAATTCTACGACACTTTCAAATGGAGAAGGCCAATCCTGTCTCCACCCCACTAGCCAGGAATACACAGCTCTACTAATTCAGTAATGACCATCCAGCCGATCAGCATCTATATCTTCAAATAATTGGAGCCCTGATGTATGCCGCACTAGAAAGTGGTCCCGATATCTCATATGCAGTGTCTGCACTTAGCTGCTATAGTCATAATCCCCACACAGTTCACCTAACTGCAGCCAAGTGTAACAATCATATTGTTAGGTGATTATGCAACAGGTAACGACAGTCGTTCCCTATGGTGAGCAATTCTTCTTGTTTATAATATGTCGTAGGGAAATACTATCTCTTCAGATAGTACGGAACTGCTTGTCTGAGCGATCCGTCGAAGGATACTATCTTGTCAAATAGTAAGATGGGCGGATCGGCGTGCTTGATAGAACTATCACAATAGTTGTATGTTCGGGTAGCCCGTCGAGACTATCACAATAGTCTCCGGGTTCTTACAGCGTAGGCTCTCGTAGAGTAGGAGTTTTATGTAAAGAGAGTAATGTGTAATTGTATTGCAATATCTTTAGTATAGAAAAGTACTTAGATAGTTGCGTGAAGATCGTATCCCTTGGTCGTTTTTTTTTTTTTTTTTTTTTTTTTATAAAAAAGTTATTATTTTTAAAATTAAAAAAAAAAAAAGCAACGCAAGCAAATTAGTTAAA
>Ga0307513_10011146_pt1 | contig 11195 bp, 10 predicted proteins | sample 15_EM_MG_FD_202174 | JGI IMG/M metagenome (GOLD analysis project Ga0307513, IMG submission 202174) | Populus trichocarpa ectomycorrhiza microbial communities from riparian zone in the Pacific Northwest, United States - 15_EM | ecosystem: Host-associated > Plants > Roots > Unclassified | place... | reverse complement strand
CTGATCTCCTGGCTTGCTGACGTCAAGCTGTCTGACTTCGGAATCGCCAAGCTCCGAACAGCGACGGCCGCCGATGGTTCCAAGTTCATCAAGGGCAAAGCGGGCTACATGTCGCCCGAACAGGCGTCGGCTAGTACGAAACTGGACGGTCGCTCTGACCTGTGGGCGATAGGCGTGATGCTCTGGGAGCTGCTAACCGGGCAGATACTGTTCAACCACGATACTTTCGCCCAAACGATCTCGGCCGTTCTATTCGATGACATCCCGCGGCCTCGAGTAGTCAACCCTCAAGTCCCCCTAGAACTGGACGCTATCGTGATGCGCCTGCTGGAGCGCGACCTGAGCAAGCGTTTCCGATCGGCGCGTGACGTGAGAGCGGCGCTCCAAGGTTGCCCTTCGGCAGCGCGAGACGGCCGGTCAGAGCTACTCAAGCTCCTGGCGGAACGCTTCCCCGAGCGCGCGCGCCCCGTTCCGAGTGCGCATGCGCTACCCGCCGGGACCGGCCAGCGCGTGGACCTGTCGCCGACCAGCTCGCTACACGCACCGTGGCAGGCGCCAAGCACCACCGGCCATGCCCTCGGCGAGACGGTGCCCGGACGACCTCAACGCTCCCGGCAGCGCCACCGGACCGTGATTCTCGCGACGTGCGCCATCGCCTGCGCGATCGTCGTGGTGGTCGCGCGAGCGGCTATGAAGGATGACAGCGAGCGCACTCCGCGACCATCAACCGCGGCAGTCCGATCGGCGCAAGCGTTGTCACCATCCATATCGGTTCCGCCTACCAACACCTCAACCGCTCCCCGCTCGCCATCTCCTACTTCAGCTGGAACCTCCTCGCCGGCCCCCAACGCCCCGTCTCCTACTTCGGCTGGATCTTCCTCGTCGGCCCCCAACGCCCCACCTCCTACTTCAGCTGGATCTTCCTCGTCGGCCCCCGTGATCGTCGTGGATAGGCAGGACGGCGCAGACCGAACCAACGGCGGCGCGCGCGATGGCTCTATCGACGAGCAAGCGCCCCAAACTGAAGCACACGCTAGGGCCTCCACTCCCAACGCCGACGCGCCCCCACCGGTACCGGTACTTCGCCCGCAGCGACGCGCCGATGTAGCGGCGCAGCCGAGGCCGGTAGGAGAGCCGGCAGTAGCCAAGTCCCCCGGTTCAGGGGGGAGCAAACCAAGCGAGACACGTGCCGGCGAGCTGGTCATCGTCGTCAAGCCGTGGGCGATGGTCACGATAAACGGTAGGGCTATGGGGCAAACCCCATACCGCCAACGGTTGCCGATAGGCGCGTATCGCGTCCGACTCATCAACGACAACGCGGAGAAAGACGAGACGATGACTGTGATGGTGTCGCGGGACCAAACTACAAGCGTCGAGCGATCATGGGTAGCACGATGAGACGAAGCCGAGTGATGATGCTCGCCACGATCATTTGGCTCACCGCTCCGCGGTTCGCTCAAGCCCAGCAAGGCACGATAGTAATCACAGGCTCGGCGACGGAACACGACCGTGCGATCGTGCGCGCGGCAGCGGAGGAATCCACCCGCGACGATGGATGGTCACTTGCGCCGAAGCCTCCGACAAAGAAGGAGACCGAGGCCCTACTTGGCTGCGACGACTCGAACGCTCCCTGGACATGTGTCCCGCAGTCGCTGCACTCGATCGGAATCGACCACGTGCTCATCGTGGCCGTGGACACTCGGCAGGCGGACAATGGCGCCCCGATGGTCGTGGTCTCGGCGAAGGCAATCATCACCGACTCCCACACGTCGGCTGGCAAGCAGCGCCACTGCACTCAGTGCGCCGACGACAAGCTCACGGGCACAGCGACTGAACTCATCCAGGAGCTATTGCGAGACATCGCGGTACGTGAAGGCCACACGGTCATCGAGGTGCGTTCGACGCCTAGCCAGGCCCAGGTCGTGCTTGACGGCAGACCAGTTCAAGCGACCGACGCCTCGCTGAATACCTATCCTGGTCGGCATATCGTCATTATAGAAAAGCCCGGGTTCCGGCGAGAGATCCGCGAGGTGTCCGTTGACCGTGGCAAGACCGCCGAGCTTACGCTCGTTCTGACGCCTGCCAAGAAGACGCCTCCGATCGTCGTCACAACATCACCCCGCCCTTCGGGACTCGTCCCGGGCATCCTTGCCGGCGTAGGTGTCACTGCTATCGCAGCTGGGATCATACTGGTCGCGATCGACGAAGACCCTAGCCCAACCGGCGGGAGGCGATACTGGGATACGGCGTCGGCCGGCGTTGCTATCGGCGCCGCTGGCATCGTGACCGCTGGAGTTGGCGCCGTTCTGTGGCGCCGTGCTTCTCGGGCACGGTCGACGCCTGCCGTTGCAATCATCAACCGCGGCGCGTTGCTCGCCTGGCACGGGAGTTTTTGATGTCGTTTTCACAAGGTACTCGCGCACTCTTCGCGGTCGCGGTCGCGGCAGCGGTCGCGGGATGCCATAACACTAACGAACTCTTCTGTAGCGGGCACCCGCAGGATCCAAGCTGCTTTGTGGCTCCGCCGATAGATGCGCCGCCGGACGCCATAGACGCAATGGTTGGCTGTAGCTCGAGCGCTCAGTGTGCCGCGCCCACACCCGTCTGCGACCTTCCCAGCAGGGATTGCGTGCAGTGCTCTGCAGCTGAGCCAGCAGCTTGCGTCGGAGTCACACCAGTTTGCGGGCCAGCCAGCGCGTGCGAAGCATGTCAAGCTCACGCGGACTGCGCTTCCGGCGCCTGCCTGCCAGACGGTTCCTGCGGTGATGATGCGACTGTTGCTTACGTTGACCCGGCAGGAACTGATAACCTGACGTGTACTAAGTTGATGCCGTGCACGAAAGTCTCCGCGGCGCTCGCTACCAACCGTGCATATCTCAAGTTTCACGGAACCACTGATGAGGCCGTCCTCGTCAACGGCGGGCGAAAGGTAACCTTTCTCGCTGATGCCGATGCAAAGCTTACGCGCTCGGTCGGCAACGGTGCGATTGTCACGGCGCAAGACAGCGGAACATCTCTTTCGATATTCGACCTCTCAATCAGCAACGCACCGAACAATCCCAGCGGAGTGGGTCTCGTCATTCCGCCAGCCAGCGGCGCACCGGTGCTCTCACTCTCGCGAGCGAGAGTCTCCAACAACCCCGGCGGTGGAATTTCCGTGGGAGGCGGCGTGGTACTGGTCTCCCAATCCGTTCTATCGAATAACACCGGAGTTGCCATCACGGCGTCCGGCGGTAGCGTGACCGTCATCCGAAGCAGCGTGGCCCAGAACACTGGCGGCGGCATCCTGGTCAACTCCCCGGGCGTCTTCGCGATCGTTGGCAACACATTTTTCGGCAACGGAACTTCAGGCGGAACGACTGGCGGCATCACGATCCTGACCACGCAATCAGCCACCAACAAGCTTGAGTTCAATAGCTTTGGCAAGAATTTGACTCAAGACGGCATCGGCTCGGCGATCCAGTGCACCGCGGGCGCGTTTACGGCTCGCAACAACATCATGAGTGGCAACGGAACGCAGACCAATCAAGAGCAAGTGGGAGGCTCTTGCGCACATGCATACTCAATCGCGCTCCCTGGAACCCTCCCAGCCGGCGGAACGAATCTGGCGCAGGATCCCCTCTTTAAGAACACGACCACCGGCGATCTCCACATTCTAGTAGGGAGCCCGGCTATTCGGGCCGCCTCGCCCGACTCGGAGCTTTCCGGGTTCGCAGCAGCCGATATCGATGGTGACCCTCGAGTAGCGCCGGCTGACGTAGGTGCCGATCAGCTCGCCCGATGAGGATGCGCCGCATGGAAAGCATATTGGTGACAAGGGAGGCGAGAATGCGCACGCTGATCGAATCGCTCCGAATACGATGCAATGGTTCATGGCGGCGCGGTCTCTTGCTGCCGGCGCTGATGGCCGTGGTGCTGTCTACCGCCTCTGTCTCACTCGCGGACGTTCGCAAGACACCGATTTTGGTGTTTGAATCTCACACCGGCGAGAGGCCAAAGGAGATTATTTCACTCGTCTCTACTCTTGACGACGAGTTAGAGAAACGTGGTTTCGCCGCGCATGCCGCCACGATACTCCAAGTAGCCGCGGGCCTCCCAAGACCCGGAATCCTCGACAAGTCCATTACCGCCGCGCAGATCGGGCAACAGGTCGAAGGTGGCTACGATCACTTCGTGCACGGCAGGTATCACGAGGCCGTCGCCGCGGAAGTCGAGGCGATTGAAGCGATCCAACGAAACCCCGCGTTAGTTGTGCTCAACACAAGCAACGCCGACATTGTGCTCAAGGCGTACACGACGCTTGCGCTGAGCCAGGCAAAGATCGGAGACCCAGACGCGAGCCTCACGATGATGCAGGCTATCCGGATGTTCCCGACGCGCCCGTTTCCTCGGGCTGACTACGGACCGGACGATGAGAAGTTCTACCGCAAGGTATATAAACAGGTTCAAGCGATGGGCCGTGGCCGGCTGTTGGTGGTCGCAGGTAACAGCCAAGCCGTCGTCTTCGTCGATGGCCAGATCCGAGGGGTCGACAAGGTCGAGCTCGCGGATCTCGTGCCCGGTCCATATCGGATCTTTATTCAGGTGCCCGGCACGCCCGGACGACAATATGGAGTAGAGGTCGCGGCGAATGACGATACATTTCTGAATGTAGAGCCCGAGATTGATGCTTCGCTGTGGGTAACCGATTCCTGGATCGGCTTTCTGTTCGCGAGCCATGCTGCACGAGGGAAAGAGGCGAAATTCGCTGGGGGTGCCGCCGCGAGATGGTCGGGACGTGACCTCGTTGCTGTAGTTGGCACTATGCGGCTCGCCGGCCGGCTCGTCCTCACCGGGACGATCTACACCACCGATGGAACGATGCTGCGTAGCGCAGCTCTCGATGTTGAAACCGCTACGCCTGCCTTGCTGGGATCGCTCGCGCACCTGATGGCCGAAGGTGGAGCACCGGCGGACGGCCTAACGATCATCAGTGGAGGTCTAGCGGCCACCAAGTCAGTCAGCACCCAAGCCAAGCATGGCGTCTGGTGGACTCGGTCGGCGCCGTACGTCTTGGGGGGTGCGGTGCTAATGGTAGGCAGCGGTACCCTCTATCTTGCTAGCCCCGCGGGGGGCGACGGATCGCGACCCACGTACACAGACTATCGCGGCCCGGCCGTGGTCGCGTTCGCTGGGAGCACGGCCGTATTCGGAAGCGGGCTTTACCTCTGGTTGAGGCAAGAACACGGCGCAGGCGTTATGTCTGCCTTGGCGGCGAGCGCAGGTATCGCGATGACACTGTCAGGCGCGATGCTCTACGTCACTCGCGAGGAACCTGGGCCGGCACATCCGACAATGATTCGTGACACCGGCACACTAGGGATTGCTCTTGGTTCAACTGGCGCGATAGCGGCAAGCGCCGGTCTTTACTTTGCCTTGCGCGGTCGCCACCACCGGGCGCTTCCGGTTGTAGCGCTATCTCGGGAGCACGCGCTAGTTAGCCTGAATGCGTCGTTCTGACGCGAGGGGTTCACATTCATGCCGTTGAAGGGGTATGGCGAATGAGCCAGATAGATGGCCCGAGCAGGCCGCAACACGCACCGAACGTAGGCAGCGGCAACCGCACGACAGGCGTCGGCTACGGACCGGGGAAGGAAACACAGGTGCAGCGCAGCGAAGCTAGCGCGCCTACAACGCTTCCCCGCCAGACTCCGACCGGAGTAGGCGCGACGACGCCTCGGACGGAGGCAGCGGTGACAATTCAGGGCGGAACGCGAGTGGCGAGATTGATCGAACTGGTTACCACTACGCCGGACGGCGCTGAGTTCGACGATGCCCTCGCGTACCTAAACGCGATGTCCATGCCTGATATGCTGGCGACGATCGCCGGCGCAGCTGAGTGTGGCTTCCTTCAAGCGATTGTCGCAAGGCTTGGCGGCGCGGGGGCCTATGACCAAGCCCGCCTGCTGTCCGCCGTGGGCGCAGTGCAGTTGGCAGGCTTGACTGCAAGCTCCGTGACTCCTGAGCGGCTGAACGAGGTTGGCATACAACTCGACCAAATCTCGGCCAACGAGCAGCTAGCTATCTACTCATACTTGCTGCACCGACGCGGCATATCACTCGCTGTCACGACCCTATTGGAGGGTGTGATCGCGATGCGAAATGCTGGTGCGGCGGGCGGTGCGGGTAGCCCGGATGCCACCGCCGATCCGCAGGGAGCCGGTACGGGATCGCGTGCGGAGTCGCCGGCCGCGGGGACCAGCGGCGTTGCGGGCGCGAGCATGGGGGGTGCGCCTGCGCCCGTGGAACCGGGGCCATGGGGACCACCTGGCGACCAGCCCATCCCCTTCTACATCGGGAACGAGGCACACAAGGCTATCGCGCTCGAGTACGTTTTGGCCAATCCGGCCGATACGATCAGGACCAACAATTTCCCAATATCGAGCATCCTCAACCGACTAACTGCAATGGGCCACGCAGAACCGCCGAACCCTGGGGACTCCGAGCACGGTCTAGCTCCGGACATCGTGAACTTGAGCCGGCTTTGCTTGTACGAGATCAAGCCCGAAGCGGCGCAAGCAGTGGGCGCCGCAAAGGCAGCGATGTATCTCGGCGTGTTTAGCAAGGCGGGCATCGCGATGACGCTCGGTCCGTCCGGCGCCCCTGGCACCATGGGTGGAGTACCAGCACCGGGCGGTGTCTTCATGTTCTGGTCTCCACAGCCCGGCGTTATCGTCTACCAGTACCGCAAAGGTCGATTGGTTCCCGTGCCTGTCCCGGAACCCGAGCCGGTCAGGGTGAGGCGATGGCGCTTTGAGTTGAAGCCGCTGACTCGCGATCAGCAACAGGCCGTTGTAACCACTACCATTGGGGGAGCGATGCTCATCGTTCTCATGCTTGCACTTTCCCCATTGGGAATCTAGCCGATGCTTCTACTCCCAGCCTTCTCCTACGGCGAATGGAAGGCCGTTAAGCGGCGGGCTCAGGCATGCGTGTCTCGCCTCGCGGCGGGCGAGTCGATCGCCAACGTTATCGAGTCGGGCGGATTTGTCGATGCCGCCGCAAGTACCGCCCACATTGTCATGCACGGTCCTGTGACAGGTAGCACCGAGGGTTTCTATAGCTTCGCCCCCTGGCTGGAGCTGTGGGATGTGTTGTTCAAGAAGCGAGCTACACCGACAGTCCCCGAGGCTATCGAAGACAAGATCTTTGAGGATTCGCTTGAGACGACCTGGGGCGTACTGGGCCTACTTTGTCACGATAATCAGAGCTGGTTGATCAAGGAGAGACACGCGCGCTTTCTAAGCGCGGCCTTGCGCTTCTGGCCAGAACTAGACGCGTTAGGAGAACGATATTTTTGGGCTGTTCAGCCCAGACGGCTTTGGGCGACTGCCAACAACCTTCAGTTTGTTCTCGCCAACATGGGGGTTCCAACCGACGTACTAAGGAGTGAACTACCCCCGGAGGGGCCTAGTGCTTTTCTTCGTTACGCGAGACGCCCCAACTAAGCGGCGCACCGACGTGACGCTCGGACTGCGAAACGGGCGATCTGCGCGCGGGCTGCGGCTCGGCCCGGCGCCGGCTCCGCGCGGCCCGAAAACCGGGTGTACGCTGGCCAAGTTAGACGCGGGATGCAGCTCGGCATGGACCGAGCCGTGGCTGCGGGCCGCCCTGTGGAGCGACGCAGCCTCTCAGGTTGGCCGCACAAGAGGGGGCCGGTGGGAGATCCGTGAAATCGAAGGACGGGACGAGTCGCGCCGTCCGCCGATCGCGTGGAACCGCCGGTTCGGCGTTCCCCGCGCGTGCGGTGCCGGGATATGTGAACGTCTTCCGGTTGGGTGGATCGTACGATCCATTCGGGGGATGCGTCTCGCGGAGATCTACAGACGGGCCGGCCCGGTGGTTGCGAGCGGACGCGAGCGACCAGCATCGGGCCGCGCTCTCGGACGCTCACGGTCCCATCAATCCAGTCTCGACGCGGGCAGCGATCGGCTTCGGCTGATGCGCCTGGTCTGCTGAGTGAACTTGAAATCCGTTTTCAGGGATCCATGCTGCGAATGCCGCTGCCACGTGGCTGCCACGAACCCCGAGAACGCACGGGACCAGCGGGGGCGAAGCGAGAGACCCGGGTTGCGCAAGCCTGCGTGGTCACTGCAGGAACGCGAGATGGTTGAAGATCTCGGCTTGCGCTGGTAGGGTTCGAGTCCCCCATTCGCACGAAATCGTAGAGGACACCATGGGACTCTTGACCTTCGGCATCAACGTCACCCTGGACGGCTGCGTCGACCACCAGGAGGGAATCGCCGACGACGAGACCCACGCCTTCTTCACCCGCCTCATGGACGAGTGCGGGGCGATGCTGTGGGGCCGCATCACCTACGAGATGATGGAGAGCCACTGGCCGACGGTCGCCCGCGGCGACGACGAGGCGCCGCCGGCGATGCGCGAGTGGGCGGTGAAGCTGGAGGCCAAGCCGAAGTACGTGGTGTCGTCGACGCGAAAGGACTTCCCGTGGACCAACAGCCACCACATCGCCGGCGACCTGCGCGCGGGTGTGCAGAAGCTCAAGGACGCGACCCCTGCCGGCGTGCTCCTCGGTAGCGGCAAGCTCGCGACCGAGCTGGACCGGCTGGATCTGATCGACGAGTACCAGCTCCTCGTCCACCCCAGGATCGCCGGCCACGGCCCGACCCTGTACCAAGGCGGGCTGCCGAGCACGCGACGGCTCGAGCTGGTCTCGGCGAAGCCGCTCCGCTGCGGCGCAGTCGCCATGCACTACCAGCGCGCGCGCTGAAGTAACCCGGTCGGGGATCCCCCCGGCGACGCGACGCGACGCGACGCGGCGAGCGCCTCGCGCCCTCACGGCGCTGCGCCCGGATCGAGGCGAATCTGGTAGGTCTCGGGCTGTCCCACGACGAGCACGATCCGCTTGATCGCCGGCAAGTAGCCCAGCTTGCTCGCCACTACCCGGTGCTCGCCGGGCAGCACGAACCGGGTCACCTGGCCCGGGCCGACGAAGATCAGCTCACCGTCGAGCAAGATCTCCTCGCCGGGCTCGGGGCAATCGAGGGTCAAGCGCACCAGCTGGCGATCGAGGCGAGCGCGATACGCCAGCGCCTGCGCGTATGCTTCGGCGCCGAGCACGTTGGCGCCATAGGCGAGGCTGCGTTCGAGGTGTCCGCGCGCGGCGACCGGCAGTCCGAGCTCGAGCAAGCAGACCGCCAGGTTGAAGCGAATCGCCGGGTGGTCCCAGTGCGCGAGCGCGCGCTTGTAGCTGGCGAGCGCCTCGGGGTAGTGATGCTCGACGAAGGCGTGGTTGCCGACGACGTATAGCTCGAGCGCGACCGCTTGCTCGGCTTTCGAGACGCCCGCGGCCCATGGCCGCGATGTCGGGGCGGACGATACCGACGCTTGCGCTGGTGGTGCCGCGGCGATCGGCTTGATCATGTTGCTGTTGCGCCATTGCGCCCGCACCATCTGGCACTCGGACACGCGACGCGCGCCGTGGAGCGCCGAGAGCTCGTACAACATCCCGAGGCCGAAGATCGGCGCGCTGACCGCGGCCCCGATCTCGTTACGATTCTGCCCGAACGTCGCGGACGCCGCGATGAGCAGCGAGGCGCCGATGAGGCGATCGACCGCCACGGCGGCGCGGCTGCACACCGGCTCGGTCTTGCCGTCCCACTTCGGATCGACGCCCTGGATGCCGAACGAGCAGCCCACCACCGCGAGCGCCGGGCACACCAGGAATCGCGCGCACATGGCGGCGCCGGGGCTCATCGCGGATGCTCATCACACGGACCTTCGACACCGGCCTGCGAGTCGGCGCACGTCGCCACGCTCGCAGGTGGCTTCGCGTTCGCCGGCGAGCTCGCCACACTCGAAGGCGGCTTCGCGCGTGCCAGCGGCTTCGTCACGACTGGCACCAGCGGCTCGCTCCACACACCGTCGACGCCGGTCTGCGCCTTGAAAGCCTCGCGCACCTCCGCCACGGGCGGCCGCACCACCACCGTCGCCGCGCCGTCATCAGACGCCTCGTCGATCAGCGCGCCGATCAACCCGAACAGCGCCGTCGCCTTGAAGCCGCCCGCGGCCTCCCACGTCACCGCGACGTCACCGACATCGGTCACCACGCCGCCGCCACGCGCGACGAAGTGCACGCCCTGGATCCCGACGTGCTGATTGCTGACGTCCTGGCAATCCAGCCGCTCGAGCGATACCTCGCCCGCGGGCACGACGAACAGGACGATTCCGTCCCTGGCCATTTTTAGCTTGCGCCCGCCGAACGACGCAGAGCAGTTCTCCGTGTAGATCTGCCCATTATAGACAATCGTGAGTCGCCCCGCGATCGCGGCCTCGCGCGGACCGACCTTCGACAGCTTGAAGTCTTTCGACGTCGTCACGCATCCGGCGGCGGCCATTCCGCAAACGAACAGTGCTGCTGCAAGGCTCCACCCCGATCCCTGTGTTTTGCTCATATCTCCCTCTCACCCCGCAGGCGCGGTCCACGCGAAGAACCCACCACGCGATCCATTCGTTCTCCCAACCGCTCAGATTTACTCCAGATCGCTCGGCCGCGTTCGATGCCCGCACGCCGCGCGAGCCCTTCGCGCGTGACGTCCTGATGGCTGCAGCCGTCTATCGTGTGGGTCCAGCCATCAATGGCTCGCCGAGAGCGCGCGTCGTCCACAGGATGGCGTTGGCGTACTCGTTCTGATGACCCCGAGAAAACCATGCACACCCCACGGATCACCATTCTCGCCCTGACCGCGTTCACGACAACGAGCGACGCGCGGCCGGGCGCGGCCAGTGCGTTCCGCCGGCATCGGCTCGCAAGCAGCGCCAGCGGTAACCTCATGGGATTCGACGACCTCACGCAACGGATGGGCAAGCGGCACGGCGTGTCGCCGGCGCTGCGCACGCTTGGAGCTCGATCTACAAATGCGCTCGTCTGATATCTGCCTGGTGTTGGCGCTCACGGCTTGCGGTGGTGGGGCGCTGAAACCCGCACCCGCACCTGTCGCTTCAGACGCCGCGCCTGCGCCAAAGCCGGCGCCCACAGAGCGCATGCTGCAAGCAGACGAGGTCATCACCAGGCCAAGCGGCGCGAGCTTTACCGCAGCGAGTGGGTGGTGGATCACCGACGCCAGCGGCGCGCTCAACCTGCTCGCGCCCGAAGGCGACCTCACCACGGACTACGTGGAGGTCAAAGGCGA
>Ga0307513_10011145_pt1 | contig 11195 bp, 4 predicted proteins | sample 15_EM_MG_FD_202174 | JGI IMG/M metagenome (GOLD analysis project Ga0307513, IMG submission 202174) | Populus trichocarpa ectomycorrhiza microbial communities from riparian zone in the Pacific Northwest, United States - 15_EM | ecosystem: Host-associated > Plants > Roots > Unclassified | place... | reverse complement strand
TCTCTTGACATCTCCTCCGGCGAACCTCTCTTCGGCACCGCCTTCCACTCATTCAGGATAATTAATGCCTACTCCACCAACACCGCCGACCACAGGGTCCACTCCGTCTCACCAGAAGTTCTTTTCCCCGACCTTGGGTTTCCCCTCCTAGTTCTAGGGGACCTCAACATACACAATCCCCTCTCGGACCCCCTACGACATTTCTCGCACCGGGAGATCTCTTCCTCGACCCCCTACTTTGAGAAAGCGGCAGAGTCCGGTTTCGCCCTCCTAAATCCCCCAGGCGAGTACACTAGGTTTCCTTTGGTGGGCAAAGCTCGCCCCTCGGTTATAGACCTTGCCTTCGCAAACCCCCCCCTCCTTCCCCTCGTTAAGAGTTGGGAAGCCTCCCTCCCCTCAACAGGCTCCGACCACATACCGCTAACGGGAATCCTCGCCGCGCCATCCCCGAACCAAAAACCCCAGCACCCGCGTTGGGCGGACACGGACTGGGAAACCCTCGACCCGATCATTAAGGGTTTCAAGGTCCCGGCCGCGCCGCCATGCCCCACCCCCCTACAGTTGGATGAATGGATGTCAGGGTCGCTGGACCACCTGGTAGCTCTCCTAAAGGAGCACACGCCGGTATCCAGGCCCTCCCATCACTCCAAACCATGGTGGACTCCTCACCTGTCTATCCTCCGTCGTGAATACCACAAGGCAGCCAGAGTAGCCAGGAAACACGACACCCCACACATGCGGGAAGTTGCCGGAACCTCCAAGGCGGGGTACTTCAAGGCGATAAAAGCCGCTAAAAACAAACACTGGTCCTCCTTTTTGCTGGCCGCCACCCCCCAGAGCCTTTGGACCGCTAAGAGGTTCGCCTACGGGCGTGCCCAACCGCGCTTCCCCTCCCTCCCAGGGGCCGAGACCCCGCAGCAGATGAACAGCGTCCTTTTGGATCACTTCTTTCCTCCCAAGGATCTCTTCTCCCGCTGCCTAGGCTCAGACCACACAGGTCGGCAACCCCCTTAACGACGGACGAGATAGCTGCGGCTCTCTCCAAGTGCTCCCCGACCTCGGCACCGGGTCCCGACGGGATACCCTACTCTGTCTGGAAACAGGTCAACAAAATCAACCCCGATATCCTCCTCCACATACTTGCCCCGCTCGTCCTCCTGGGATACCACCCGGCATCACTGAAAAGCTCGAATGGTGTGGTGCTTGATAAGCCAGGAAAACCCTCCTACGAATCACCCTCCTCCTTCAGGATAATCGTCCTGATCCGAACAATTTCGAAGATCCTGGAAAGGATTATAGCAGCCCGCCTACTCGCGGCAGCCCGGCTCAAGGGGCTGCTACATCCCAACCAATGCCGTTCGCTCCCTGGGCTTAGTACCTACGATGCGTGCCTCACCCTGACCAACGACGTCAGCACCCTGCAGAGGCCCCGACTCAAGGTCTCTTCCTTGTTTTTGGATATAAAGGCAGGGTTTGACAACGTCGACAACAAAACTTTGGCCCGTTTCCTGAGGGAAGGCGGGATACCCTCCTACCTGGTCTCCTGGGTTTCGTCCATTCGGGGTGAACGAAGCTGCACCCTGATTTTCCAAGGGGCGCCAGGGACCCCAGCCCCAGTCACTGTCGGAGCCCCCCAGGGCTCCCCAATCTCCCCGGTCCTCTTTCTTCTCTACGTTGCGCCACAGCATTTTGGGATCCCTCAGGATCTGATGACCTCGTATGTGGACGACTTCGCCCTCACAGTAGCTTCCCTCTCCTATCGTGGCAACATCCGAAGGCTCCAGAATCTCTTCGACAAGCTTGAAAGGAAGGCGTCCCGCCTGGGCGTCTCCTTTTCGGTCGCGAAAACTGAACTGATACATTGGAGGACCCCCTGCCAGAGGCACTCTCCGAAGTGCACCTCACCTATCCAAATAAAAGGCGAACTGTTCCACCCCGGCAACTCTGTTCGGTGGCTCGGGTATTGGTTCACTCCGGCCCTTGACCCCGCTGCACACTTCTCGCGTCGCTTGGCCCTTGCCCAGGGTGCCTTCGCCCTCATTCGTCGTCTCAGCCCCCCCGGTGCGGGCCTACCCCCCTACTTGTGCCACAGACTGGCAACCTCACTGATTGCCCCCATCCTTCTCTACGGCGCGGATCTGTTCACACCTAGCGTGGGCACAACAAACCGCCTCGATACATTTTGGCGCAAGGTCCAGAGGTGGACCACCAACTGCGTCTCAGCCACGCCCACCGGGATACTTTCGGTGGAGTCCTGCCTCCCACCTGTCTCCCTCCTGATCACCCACCGGCAACACCTGGCGGCGCTCAGGGTTGTCTGCTCCCCCCCCAGCGTGAACCCGGCAACGGCACGCCTGCACCCCTCGTTCCCTTCGCTCTCGGTGTATCGGGCGCCTGACTCCTCACGGGCATTAACCAGAGGCCTGTCGTCCGTTTACCTCCCCCTGCACTGGAAGACGCCCCGCCCGGTCCCGCCGATAAGGAACCACCTCCCAGTGGACGCGGTAGCTCACCGGACGATACCCTTCACCCTCGGGCTGTCTAGAATGCCCATGATCAATTCCCACCTCGTGTGCCCGACCCCCAACCTCCCGCCCCAGTCCCTGATGGACAGCACCTACTCCGCCCTGAAGAAGAGGTTGAGAGAGACACTCCTCGAGGAATGGTCCTCCCTTTTCCCGACCCCAGGGTCCTACCTACACCCCCCGGCACTGCACCCGAGACCTTTTATGGGATTGGGGAAGTTTGTCGCCGGGAGAATTCACCAGATGAGAGCAGGTAAGAGTTACCTGGCCGGCCACCCAACCTGGAGGTCCCCCGACGTCAACACCTCCTGCCCCCGCTGTGCCTTGGAGCCTGAAACCTTCGAACACGCTATCCTCTCCTGCCTCTCGAGACAACACAGCAGGGCGCGCCTCCTCCACGGCGTTACTGATGTCGCTCCCGAAGCACCACTTTGGTCTTCCCTCCCTCTGCTAAAAAGACTCGCCACCTTTATAGGCGTAACCTCCACGGGATTTCCCCCCTCAATGTTCCCGCCTTCCACCCCCTCCTCTTCCCCCCCGCTCTCTCTCTCACCCCCCAGGGTGCCCCCCCCGGTCTTCCGTGTTTTTTCGTTGGCTGAGGTTTAGGGTCGTTGGGTTTCTCTCCTTTGTTTTAAGTAAAAACTTTCCTGTTGAGACGACTAAATTGTTAGTTTGTACTTTCCTTGTTACATGTGGCCGCTGGCCCGGCGGAGGAGAAACCTGCGCGATAGTGGATACTTGACTGGTGCCGTGACTTTCTTTTGTTTATGTTTTTGATTTATAGGTTTTGTTCTCTACATAGCTAGCGCTGCATGAGGCTTTTTGTACCTAAAAACAATGAACTAATGGTTAAAAAAAAAAAAAAAAAAAAACTACCAAGAGATCGGACTACGAACCATCTCTCCTCCACCTCCGGCGATTGAAATCTCAACATCAGAGGAAATTATCGTCACTTTCCCCCACCCACCTCTCTTCCCCCATCCTGGCTTCTGCCTAGGGGTTGACGTTAAGCCATCTTCCCTCCTCTCCTGAGGCACCCACGCCTCCCCTCATTTGGGGTTCTTGTTCCAGCTCTTCGTTGACGCGCGCTCATGAAGTTCGGTTCTCCCCCTTACCCCGCACTTGCTTTGCACCTCGCTTAGCATTTTGCACCGTCGGAAAGCTTCTCGCTTCGTTCACGGTCGGCGATATGGGGTCTGGACTCTCGGTCGAAGTAAGGCTTCGGTTCTGCTGGGCTTGTACCTCTGATGGGGAAAGCTTCGGTTAGTAACATCACGGTCCCGCTCGGTTTCCCTGTCGTCCCAAAAGCCCTTGCTATGGCCCGTTAGTCGGTTGTGGCTAGCCCGTTCGCGTTCCTTCCTCTACCCCCCTCCGGGTTCTGTCCGCTGGCACCGTACTGTCCCTTAAGCTGGCACCTTACTGCTAAAAACTCCTCCCCCGGGTGGCACCCTACTGCTCCCCCCCCTCTGGCTGGCACCCTACTGCTACTCACCGGCTGGCACCCTACTGGTCACCTTCCTGGCTGCCATCCCCTCTGCTCGTTGGCTCTGCTCGCCTTCCTCCCCCTCCGATCGTTCGACCCTTCCTCGGTTACGCCTAGTTGTGGTATAGTACTGCGTCCGTGCCTATGGACCAACACCTTGGATCGATGTAATGACCTGCACAACCGCGCCAGTGGTTCTTGTGAGCCCACAGTTTCCGTGTTTTCCCATGTCGGCGATCATTTATCCTCTCCCTCGGGCCCCGAAAGGACCTTAGAACACCCGTCGTTTCTTTTGTTTTGGGGAGCCTGCTGAAGGGTTTGAGTCTCTCTACCTGTACGTTTCTATGTATTGTTTCCTTACGTGTCTGGGGTATATTATCTTAGGTGCTAGGGGGGGGGGGCTTTTCCTATGGACTCGGGGTGTTTGATTTTTCCCATGAAGAGGTGAACCGGGTGGTGGGATTGGATGTATAGGTTTTTTTCTCTTCATAGCTAGTGCTGGATAAGGCTTTTTGTACCTAGAAACAAACAACACATGGTTACAAAAAAAAAAGAAAAAAAAATGCCGACCAAGAGATAGGATCTTCACACAACCATCTAAGTACTTTCCTATACTTAAGATATTGCAATACAACTACGCTTTACTCTCATTACATACACTCCTCCTCTACGAGAGTCTACGCTCTAAGAACCCGGAGACTATTGTGATAGTCTCGCCGGGCCGCTCGAACATAGAACTATTGCGATAGTTCTATCAAGCACGCCAATCCACCCATCTTACTATCAGACGAGATAGTATCCTTCGATGTATCACTCAAGACAAGTAAACCAGTTCCGTACTATCTGAAGAGATAGTACTTCCATACGCCCTATTGCAGAATAAGGAGACTGGATTACTTAGGAAACAACTATCGTTGTCTGTTGCATACCTAATTACAATAGGATTGTTTCAAAGGTGTGATCGTGGAGGTAGATAGTGGGATGGAAATGCCGACTATTCCAAGTCGCCGCACACCTCGCCTGGTGCTTAAAGGCCGTATGAAGAACACCAGCCCGCTGACCGAATTATGCACAGCCCTCGATATCCATTATTCCAACATGATGGAGGAGATACTGCGTTTTATCAGGCAGATGGCTGCGGATGACCGGCGGTTGCCTGCTGACCCCGCCGAACCCGGGTTACTTCCTGTAGAAGGATTTGCTCATCTTGGAATCCCAGTGCCCGACTTTCAGGAAACTGACAGGCTCCAGATGCACCGTGCCACCTGCACTGGAACAAGGGCATTCCACAACGGTGGCTCTAGCAACGATTGGGTGTCGGTCCAGACTGGTGGGAAAGCGAACTATGGAGATTTACGGGGACGCTTGGTGGCTCGCTTCCTAGCACTTTTCAAGATAAGAAATATTCCTAGTGAGGCCCCAGCTGTGCATCGCCTGGCATTAGTTCGCATACTCGATCCGATCAATGGTGGCAGATTTAACATTCCAAGCGGACATATTCGAGTCTGTAACCGGATCAATGGTCGAGACATGCGCATAGTCAGTATAGGGGCAGTGATTGGAAAGGCGCAGGTAATTCCTAGTGGTGAGAAGCAATGGATAGTGAATCCCTGGATTGATCTGAGGACTTTTAATGAAATATATTAAATTATTCTATCCAATTATGTTCAGTATTTATTCAGCTGAGTTGAAACTGGGCACTTAAGGTGGCAGTTCGCGTATTGAGTGTCCGGCTTCAACTTGGCCGGGGGAGTACTACGCGCTCCGCTGGCGTTTAAGGGAATCTTTTAAATAGGTTGAATTGTTCTGCATGAATATACGGCCAAGTGGAAGCCGTACCCTTAAGCTGGCTGTGCCCACATTCAGTGTCCGGCTTCAACTCAGCCGGGGGAGTACTACACGATCCGTGCGCATTTAAGGGAATGTTTTAAATAGGTTGAATTGTTCGGCATGAATATACGGCCAAGTTGAAGCTGTACGTTTAGGGTGGCAGTGCGCATATTCAGTGTCCGGCTTCAACTCGGCCGAAGGAGTACTACACGATCCGCGGGCGTTTTAGGCAATGTTTTAAATAGGTTGAATTGTTCCACAAGAATATCTGGGCGGGTTGAGGCTGGACACTTAAGGTGGCGGTTCCCATATTGAGTGTCCTGCTACAACTCGGCCGCGGGAGTCATACATGATTCGCGGGTATTGAAGGAAATGTTTTAAATGGGCTGAATTGTTCCGTATGAATATACGGCCAAGTTGAAGCCGTAAACCTATGGTGGCAGTGCCAATATTGAGTTTCCGGCGTCCACTCGGCCGCAGGAGTACTACATAATTCGTGGGCGTTTAAGGGAATATTTTGTTTAAATTGAATTGAATAGGCGGCCAAGTTGAAGCCGGCGACTTAAGGCTGAGATTCCCGTAGAAATTGTTCGGGTTCAACTCGGCCGCCTGAGTTCTGCCGATGATTAATGCGAAACCATGCTCTCCTGTGGGAAGGGAAACCAACCAAAATACGGGTTCTGCATGGCGGCCGCGCCGGGCGTCTTGTTTACAGCAAGGGAATTATGGAAATGACAGTAGGGTGCAGACTAAGCAAAAAGCGACGTAGGATGGCAGCGGACTGAAGCGGATGGAAGCGGACAGATCTAGGTCGCCAGAGGTGTGAGGGTGTAACATGGGTACATGTTCCGGTAACGGTACACAGGAGCGGGCAGTGCAGGATCTCCTATGATTAGTTAATTTATATTTGGTTTATTTGATTTGATTTCAGCTCCGCCACTGCCTCTGAGTCAGATAGGCTATGCTATCGTATTCCTATATTTAGTTTGCTTTGTTGGAAGTTTATATTTAGGATTCCGGGTATGGAATGGTCATGTAACACTGGCGAGGGCTGAGCATTGTTTGTTTGTTTCTTGCTTTGGTCTTGCAGGATTACAGGATTCCGGTATGTGGGCAGCTACTGGTAATGATCGTGATTGCAAGAAGGCTATCGCTCTTGGGTTTTTGTATTGCAACCAGTCTCCTGGCTAGCAGGAGACAGCAGACTTCGACAGACCTTCAGTCCAAGAATACACTTGGTTGAATGGCAATCCCTGAGTTCTATTTGTCCTTCAACTATTATCTCTTACCTCCGGTCCCTTGAAGCCTCCCTTAGCACCAGCGTTAGCTGGTCTATCGCCGGTCCTATTGTATTTTCGTTAGACAGGAATAAACCTGTTACATTTTTTTGCCTACAGCAGGTGAAAACCCTTTGTTCTCAGGATTGGGAACAGCCTGGTAGGATTGATCACCCTTCCAGAATCTTGATAACTAGTTAGAAGCAGGAGCGGCAGGGAAAGGAACTCCCGGCTCAGGTGCTACATGCACAATAGCAGAACGCAGGAGCCGAAGCGTTACCAGGTCCGGTAGGGCCTACAATCATCCTTCCGCAGAACCTACAGACGATACTCCAGAACCAACCACACAGGAACCAACCCCTGGGCCCACGCCAGGCTCAACAGATACACCAGCAAGAACCACTCACCTCCTGCCACGAGATCTAGATACAGGTTCAGACGAAGACCACAACCTCTCAGCGGAGGAACTCATTCAAAGAGAAGCCCGGCGGCTTGAGGAAAGAGCAGCAGCAAGAGCAGCAGCACAGCAAACTTCGGAAACTGAACGCCCACCAGAATGCCCCACAACAAGCAGGTGGCGAGCACCCAGCATTCTAGGAGTCTTTGGAAGTCAGACACCAACTAGAGCGCCCTCTAGAGAGCATAGAGGACAATCACTACCCGGTACATTCATCCCAGACACACCAGAAAGACCCTCAAGATCCAGGAGCGCCAGAGAGCCCCCTGAACGACCAGATCCACCACCCCCAGCGCCAGACCCACCTACAGGCACCATGGCAGACCCAGGTCCGGCCAGGTTGCCCCCTCCTAAGCCCCCTAAACCTCCTTTCTTTAGCGGTGAAGAAGAAGACCTCAAACCAGACAAACTCAAGCGATGGCTCAGAACAGTCAAGAAGTACCTGGCGAGATGTGGACTGAATGATGACACCCCTGGAGTGGCAGACTACTACGGCTTTTACACAGAAGGAAAAGCAAACAACGCATTCCAGAGACTAGACACAGAGGAAGAGAACCTCACCCTACCGCAGCTGACACACCGAGTTCAGCAGCTATTCGCAGCCTCTACAAATACCGATGACACCTATCACAAGTGGCAGAATGTCCGCCAGACAGCAGGTGGACAGCCAGCACGCATAACTAAGATAGCTGGAGAGCTAGCGGACCTCAATGTATATCTTCCAAATGGATCCATATCAGACTATGCACAGAAACAGCGATTTCTCGACGCCCTGGACTCTAGACTACGCCGCAATGTTGAGCCCCAGCTCAGACCAGAAGATACCTGGGACCAGATGGTGGCTGTGGCAGAACGCTATGACCCTACCATGTATAAAACTGGTGGCTACAAAGGCAGCGATAGAAGCCAGGCCTCTAGCAGCAAAACCTATACACCAAAGAAAGAGAATACCTACCGCAAACCCTCTACCACATCAACGCCCAGGAACACAGGCAAAGGAATGGCCCCTGCTAAGAAGAGGACCTACACCAAATCCAATAAGCCAAGTAAGGCTGAAATGGACCGCCGCAAGGCAGAAGGAGCCTGTTTCTACTGTGGCGAAAGCGGAAACATGGCAAATGAATGCCCAAAGAAAGAAGTTAAGACCAACCATGTTCGCCTCTCTGAGGAAAGCCCAGACAGCAGGGAAGGCGAATATGAGCCCAATACAGACAGAACAGAGGAGCTAGATGGCAGCGGCTCTGTCAGGACCTACAAGACTACAGTAGGCACGCCTAAGGATAGGCCATTCCAAGCACTCAAATTCACTATCAACATCAATGGCAAGCCCGCCAGAGCCCTCACAGATACAGGTACCATTGGCGGTACCCTGATATCCAACAAATTCGTTACAACACACAACATCCCCTACACAGCTAGGAAGAATCCCGTCACTCTAACGATACCAGTTAAAGGATCGCGATCAACTAGCAACTTCTCTGTTGAGGTTATGATTCAGCTAGGCAAGATGAAAGTCGATACGGTGCCTATGCTAGTCACGCCAGAATCAGACTATGATATCCTCATCAGTATGGACCATCTCGTAAGGCTAGGAGCGGTCATCAATTGCCAAAAGAACAGCATTTACTTCTCCAAGTACAAGGTCAGAGTTACCTGTGAAGGAAAATCTAGAGAATCTAGATCAGCCATGAGAAAGCCACAGGAAGTACCAGACTTCCTGGCGATGTTTCCCAGGTATTTGTCAAAGAAGTACCTGAGGAACCACCCCCAGTACGCAAGATAATGCACAGGATAAGCCTCATAGATCCGACGAAGCTTTTAAAGACACCCACTTTCAAAGCGCCACAAGCCTTGATGACCAAATACAAGGCATGGATCAACAAACAGATGAAGGCCGGTATCCTCCATAGGACCAGTGTGCCCGGAGGAGCCAGCATGTTTGTGGAAGCCAGAAGCGATGGCAGAATCCGCCCCTTGCTAGACCTCCGCTTCAGGAATGATAACACCCAGGCCGACCACACACAGATCTCAGAACAAAACACTATATTAAATGCGGTAGCCAGAGGACGATTCCGCAGCAAGATAGATCTCATTGACGCCTACTTCCACGCCAGAGTGCATCCAGATGATGTTAAGTACAACACTATCAAGACACCTTTCGGTGGCTTTACCAGCCAGGTCATGATGCAAGGAGACATGAATGCTCCCGGAACCTTTGTGAGGACTATGGAGGACCTATTCCATGACGAATTAGGCATGAACATATAGGTCTACATTGACGATATTTTTGTTTTCAGTGACACCATTGAAGAGCATGTTAAGGACGTTACGAACGCCTGCAGTATGCTGCAGACCGCCGGCTATTATGCCAACCCAAAGAAAAGTGTTTTCTTTGCCACTAAACTCGATATCCTAGGCCATATGATAGATGATGATGGCATCCACCCTACACGAGAGAAAATCCGGACCATAATGGACTGGACAAGGCCAGAGAGCCAGAAAGAACTGCAGCGATTCAATGGAATGGTTAATTATATCTTGCAGTTCATTCCCCATATCGCCACCATCACAGCCCCGCTCACAGAGCTGAGTGGGAACGCTGAATGGCTGTGGACGGACCTGCAGGAAGCAGCCTTCGAAGCGGGAAAGTGAGCTGCAAATAAACACAAGGTTCTTAGACCGATCGACTATAATAAGTCAGATATGATATGGCTTTTTACCGATGCATCCCCTACAGGTACGGGCGCTTGGATAGGCCAAGGACCAACCCGAGATGCAGCCAGGCCTGCAGCGTTCGACAGCAGAAAGCTGACTGCATCACAAAGCAACTACCCCACACACTAACAGGAAAGGCTCGCAATCACTGAGGCTATGGAAGCATTCGCTCCCCACTTGGTACACAGGCAATTTACAGTGGTTACAGACCACGCGAGTCTCACCAAAGTCATGACACAAAAGAATCTCAATGGACGACAGCAGAGATGGCTAACGCACATCAGTCACTTTGATTTTAAAATAGAATACCAGCCAGGAGCGATGAATTTCCTAGCAGACTACCTATCGAGAATCCATGAGGGAACCCCAGGCCCGCTAGATATAAGTCTCAGGGACCCCACTATCGATTATTACAGCCTTGAGCTTCCTAACCTTACCCAACCCCTACAAATCAATACAAGCTACGCCTCCTCTACCGATTTTAGCATTGAATCAGACGACGCAATGTACCACTCAGGCGAAGCCCAAACCTCTCCCACCCTTACCAGCAGTAACTCTATCAGTCCCTGCCGCGCTGAATACCTTATGGACGAAATTACTAGCAATGCAGTAACTTGTTCCCAGAAGCGCAAGGCTTCTGCCTCCTCGCCAGCTAGATCAAGCGCAGCCAGCAACAATAGCAGAATATCGAATGGAAACTCTTGGGGTGATAATAGAACTCTTCCAATCTCTAGTGAAATAGAACGACGACACGCAGAAATGAGCTGGATGTCAGGCACTAACGATGGGTGTGAAATACATAAGAATGAAAAAGAAGGTGCAGGCTACTGGCCAAAGGACCCTAAGGTCCGGAAGCAGAGTAAGAAGACAAAGAGAAAAGAGCAGGATAGGACTTCAACATCGAATAC
>Ga0307513_10011144_pt1 | contig 11196 bp, 5 predicted proteins | sample 15_EM_MG_FD_202174 | JGI IMG/M metagenome (GOLD analysis project Ga0307513, IMG submission 202174) | Populus trichocarpa ectomycorrhiza microbial communities from riparian zone in the Pacific Northwest, United States - 15_EM | ecosystem: Host-associated > Plants > Roots > Unclassified | place... | reverse complement strand
TATATAAAAACTATGTTTAAAAATCTATTTTTTTTGATGACTAATTAAAAATATATATATATATATATATATATATATATATATATATATATATATATATATATTTTACTAACCAAATGATTTTTTCGTTATGACTAAAAAAAAATAAAAACTACTGCATTATAAAACAGTCTCTTAGAATAAACAATCAACTTATCAGTTCAGTCTAATTTAAAGACTATGCTTTCAACCATTGTTATAGAGTGAATTAGATGTTCCAATACTATCTGGAAAAAAAAAAAACAACTAAAATCAGGGTTACTAGATCATTAGCCCGCGTTTTGGTGTGCAAGCCAAATCAATTTTTTTAACTTAAAAAAATAGGTGGGCACTGCTACTAGCAAGTTTTCCTACAGAAAAAATAATTTCAATTATGTGGTAGTTAACCCTATATAACCCCATCAACCTAATGAATCTAAAAGCAACTTGATTGGGTAGAAAAAACAAAAACGAAAATAAACGCTTGCAAAATCATGAATCAACATAATGGTATGATGCTTATCCGATATCGTGATAACTTGATAAAAAGCAACACAAAATAATTTTGCACTTTTGTTCCATAAATATTTTTTTGGAACTATGCATTAGATAATTCAGTGTGTGAATTGGGTTATTTCATGTGTTACATTGCGAGTCAAACCAAAGTTTTTTAATTTAAAAAATAATGTCCATGTCGCAGGAAACTCTTTGACATTATTATTCAAACTTTATATTTTGAAAAAAAAAAGAACGGATAAAGTCTTTTTTTTTAAAAAAACAAATAAAGTGAAAAAAAATAAAGTGAAAAAAAACTATGAAACTCAATTCTCGATTAGCATGATATTGAAAGATAAATTGAAGAAAAAATCAATTAAAAAGAAACCAAGTAACAAACAACTCGAGTTAACTTAGGTTAACCTGCCAAGCCCACAACCTTGTTTATATGAATGAGATAACTTCATATAAAGCATATTGAAATAAATTATGAAGATTAATTCCCAACAAACCCAATGTTAAATGATGGAATTGAAAATAAATAAATTAAAAGACACAAAAAAGTACCCGAGTTAACTTTGATTAATCTGCCAAACCAGCAACTCAAGTAATGAGACTAAGATAACCTCATAGAAAGCGAACTGAAAGAAATTATGAAATCTAATTCTAAATCAACCAAATATGAAATGATGGATTTTGGGGAAAAATCAACTAAATAAATAATATAAAAACTCGAGTTAACCCGTTAAACTAGTGACCCAGGTTATGAGATTAGGATAAGCAAACCCATTAAAGTATGAATTAAAAAAAGAATAAACTTTAAGAAAAGAAAAGAAAAAGCACCATTGAATAGTGCTCTATGAAGAGGGGAACGATGAATTCCCCTCCTCAATTAGTATATGTTATCTAGGCACGAGCCCGCGCTATGTTATGGGTTTGTATTTCTCCATAAAAAATAATTTTTAGATGATGCAAATATGTTTCGAGGAAAGAAAAGAAATCAACAATTCAAGTTATACCACCGATTAGGATTAATAAGTTGATTTTATTTTAACTAGGCGATAAAAGAAAAGACAATGATATTAATCGAATAATTTTATAAAAAAAATAATCACGATACTTTGGAAAGAAATCTACGGGGGTACGAAAATAGATTAAAAAAAAGTGACAAAGAATTGGACCGAGTCAACAAACGCTGAAGAACATAACGGGAAAAAAATAACTACACAAAAAGGATCTAAGATTAAAAAAAATGGTAATTAAAATAATAAGGGTGAAAATCAAAATAAAAAATAAATTAAAGGGTAACTATTTTTTTTAATTGGAGGGTTAAATTGATAAAAGAAATAATAAAAATCCAAATGATCGATAAAAGAAATTTCAAGAAAAAGGACACGAATTTTTGTTTGGAAGGTTAAATTGAAGAGAAAAATAACTCCAATAAAAAATAAAAAAATTGAGGACTAAATTAAAAACAATAACACAAAATAAACTTGGATTGAAAGGTGAAATTGAAAAATAAAAACTTTTATAAAAAGATCAAGTAAAAAAACTAGAAATCAAAAGAATAAGGACTAAATTAAAAAGCATAGTTCGTTATAAATTAGAATTGAAGGACTAAATTGAAAAGAAATAAAACTCTTATTAAAGATCTAAAGACATAAATAAGAAATCAAAAGAAGAAGGATCAAAGCACAAATATATAAAAAAGAACACCAATATGCAATTTTTAGGGGAAGAGAGATAAAAAAAAAGCCTATTAGCGAAAAACCACCCAATCATCTATGACACACGTTGTGCTAGGAGAAAGAAGACGCGCGACACATCTAATGACATATCAGATGAACAGGTTTAACCACTAGAAGGCACTGCATGTGCTAGCAATCTTTTACAATTTTAATATTATTTCATCATGGTAAAATACAATAATTCCCTTGATAAAACAAAAATAACATAAAAAAATTAAAAAGATATAAATACCCTATGATTGAAAACTTTGATTTTGTTGACTTAAAAGGCATTTTAGTAAATAGATCGTACACTCAAATATAAAAAACCAATAATACCCTTAGACTAAAGGCATATAATTTTGTCTATAAGTGCATTTTAGTATTTTTCCTAAACCAATAATACTCAAATACCCTCAAAAGCAAGGTCACTTGTTATTTGAATGAGTGGCAAGATAGTATTTTTACTGTTAAAATCCAAAATGAAATGTGTCTTCTTTTACTATAGTAAAACCACTTTTCTTAACCACCTTCCATTTTAGTTTATTCTTTTATTAATATATGTTAATAGGGACTCCCTTTAGTTCATTGTTCATTACTTGCACAAAATTGTTTGATAGTAAATCCTTGTGCTAGCAGGAAACAAGAACTAATAAAAACAATTAAGGCTTTTCCATCAAATTGCTTGCTTATTGGATGGAATCTAAAATAAAGAAGGAAGGAAAGATTTCCCTTTCTGTGACTAATTGCTTTTTCAATATACATATCCAATATAACAAGATCCTCATGATTAGAGACAAAGGGACCATGTTCTAAACCACGTTTCTAAAAAAATTGATATTTTGTTTTGCTTATTTCTTTTTTATGTTTTGGATCTTTTTGATATGATGATGTCAAATTTTTTTTTTAAAAAAAAACATTATTTTGATGCATTTCCGAGAAAAAAAACATTATGAAAAATAACTTCTACCACACTTCAAACACTTCCGAAGCAATGAATTTCTCAAAATAAAAGACAACCTTGATGAATAAAACTGGTATATTCCAAAAACTTTCTTCTATCAAGACTTATATAGCATGTTTCAGTGTTGATAGCACCATCAAGACAAGGCCAAAGGGTGTTGTGAAGGTGAAGGATGCTAGAAAGGAACATAATAACAGTCTTTTAGATTATTTAAAGGATAAAAGAAGAAACTTCAATTCAAGATATGGAAGACAATGAAAAAGAAGGTTGATGAAGGCACTGGTAATAGATATGATCAAATTGAAGGGATACAATTAAAATTTTATAGTCTAGATTGTTTGATCTCCGAGTGAGAACAACTGATTTGTAATCATGTAGATATATTAGTAAAAGACAAGTTAGGATCATGTCAATATAGAATTTGAGATTAATGGATCATTAGTTAAGGATTAGAATTTCATTAAAACTTAAGGGAATCAAGATCCCCAGTTTTGTTAGTTGTAGTATATGGCTATATTTTCTTGAATGTATCATGCAAGACTGCAGTATCTATAGTTATAATTATGCTTATTTTTTAATTTATTATGTGTGTGTGTATTGTGATTGATTTCATGTGATTGATAATGCGTGTCTCTAAGAAAATTGAGTGTCTTTCCTGCATGTGGTATGGATCATGTGTATAAAGGATAATGTTAAGTTGGAAGCCAAATCAATAATACAAACTCTTAGCTGTCAACAACTAAATATGCAAGAGAAGATTAGGGAAGATAATGTAACTTGATATGTTAATCATTATCTAGAAATCTACAACACTATAGTTTAACTATTATGTTATACTATAACTCTATAAGAACTATCCCTGTATCAAGAAGTATTGTCATGGTGATATATAATATTTTCAACACAATTGTAATTCCTTTATGTTCTCTCATTTTACTATTATTATTTTATATAGTATCAAAGTCATAGAAAAATACTAACATCTTAACATAGTTACTTTTTTTTTTCCTTTACAACAAGCATTGATAATATCCATTCATCTCCCACCACAATCTCCCTTATGCCAAATATTACTTCTATCAAATTGATAGCTTATAACCACCATTTTTGGAAGGTATAATTAATTTTTTTATTTTCGTGGCCAAGATTTATATGTCTATCTTGATGTCTCATTTCAGAGTTCATCTCTATTCATTGATACTATACATCCTGATACTATATAACTTACTCAAATTGCAAATCTTGCATATTCTTATTAGGTATGATAGGATAACCTTATTTTGAGCACTCTTATGTCTTTTATGACAGAAGGTGTTCTCACTCAAGTGGTTTTTTATACCACCTCTCATGTTGTTTTGGCAAGCTCTTGCTATTCATTTTTCTTCCCAGTCTAAAACTTGCATCATACATATTCATACTCAGCTTGCTACAATCAAGAAAGGCACTCATTATGCCAATGAATACTTTCTGTCTATTAAGAAATTAACTAATGAACTTGTTGTGGCTGGTCGATCACTCCACTATGATGAAATCATTACCTATGTTCTTATTGGCTTGGGACATGACTGTGATAACTCTGTGTCCTTTATCTATGTTCGCATAGATCATGTCACTCTTAAGAAAGTTTATTCCTTGCTAATAGTAACAGAAGCTCGTCTAACATGTCACCATTTATCTGTGCCTACACCAATTTTTAAAGCCGATGGTGTTCAAAGGCAGCCTAGGCAACTAAACACTATGAGGCGTGGTGGATCACGTGGTAGAGGACAACAATACCATGGTTTTTTATGAGGTACCTTCTTCTTAAATCTTTCTAACATCTCCTGTTCGACAATTGTTGTATGTCAGGTACGTGGCAAGGATGGTCACTTCGCTAGTAAGTGTTATCGTTGCTTTAATCCCATATATTATGAATTTTTTACCCCTCAACAGATACATGCTTTGTTTGTGGAAAATACATGTGATTTGGAGTCAGATTGACATGCAGACACAGAGGATACTCACCATATCACACTTATATGGATAATCTAAATTTGCGAAATGAAGAATACAATGGTCCAAATCATTTTTTAGTAGGTAATGGACAAGGTTTGCATATCTCTAAAATTGAAAACTTTATTCTTCATAATTTCAACCTTCATTTTGTCTTAAATCATGTCATTTTGGTTCCTCAAATCAAGAAAAAATAATTTATATTAAAAAATTCTACATTGATAATCATGTCTATTTTGAGTTTTATGGCTTGTATTTTCTTATGAAGAATTACTCGGGGAAGGTCTTTTATCGCGGCCAAGTTTGTAATGGTCTATATCACTTTTCCAACAACAGATTTCATCCTCAAACTCTCTCTAGTATTTGTACTTTATTTGGTCAATGGCATTGTCAACTTGGTCATGTTGTTCCTCAAGTTGTTTGTCATGTTTTGAATTCAAATAAGCTCCCAGATAATAAAATCAAGAGTAACTCAGTGTGCCCTGATTATCAATTAATCAAGAGCCATACTTTGCCTTTTCGTTCTTCCATTTATGTTTTTAATGCTCCTTTAGATTTAATTTTCATAAATGTATAGCGTCTGACATCTGTAATATCAACTATGGATGCTCGATATTATGTTATTTTTCTTGATGACTATTCTAAATTTTTATGGTTATTTCCTATAAAGTTGGAATTTGATGTTGAACATGTTTTTTTTTTCAATTTCAATATTACGTCAAAAAACACTTTGAACAAAAAATTAAAGCCATCCAATCTAATTGGGGTGGTGAGTATCGTAAACTCCACAATTATTTTGCGCAAAATGGTATTTTCCATTGTCTATTATGTTCTCATACTCACCAACAGATAAGGTCAATTGAATGTTAACATGGATAAATTGTTGAAATCAATCTCATTATTCTATCACACTCTCACTTACCTTTAATTTATTAGGAAGATGCTTTTTCAACTGCCATTTATTTAATTAATCATCATCCTACACCTATTCTTAATAATTCATCACTATATGAATTTATCTATAAAAAGACCCTTAATTACTCTTTCTTACATGATTTATCATCTGGTTGTATTTATATTTCCCGTTATGTAATCTTTGATAAAGAATATTTCCCCTATCATATGCCATCCAATTCTTCACCTTCCCAATATCCCCCTTCCAACCATATTCCATTACATGTCAACCTCAATTTAGTTTATACTTCCAATTTTAACGATATGTCGACCAATGTTTTATCAATTACTACTAATGATTTTGTGCATTAGGATAGTTTCTCTCCAAGCAATGTTGAATCATGACAGACTCTACATTAGGTGTCTACTCCTGTTCCACCTTTTTTTTTTAATAAATCAAGCAGCTCCTCGTGTGTCTCTACTATCCAATAATACATGCATTGTCGATCCACCATCCTTGGACACCGTTTTTGCAATTAAACCAATCATGTATCATTCCATGATTACTAGATCATGAAATAATATCTCCAAACTAAAAACACTTTTTGATGACTTTGTTAGGTACCCTCTGCCTAAGGCTTTAATTAGTTCACTTAAGTCTCAAGAGGTGGAATCTACCTATTATAGTGAGGTTGTTAAATCACAACACTAGCGTACAACAATGAACATTGAGTTAGATGCTCTCTTACATAATGGAACATAGTCCTTGATTACTTCTCCTCCTAGTGTCAACATTATGGGTTGCCATTGAGTATACAAAATCAAACGACAGGCTGATGGTTCTCCGGAACATTATAAGGCATAGTTGGTAGAAAAAAAGGGTTTTCATCAACAAAATACCATCGACTTCAATGAGACATTTAATCGAGTTGTTAAACATGCAACCATTTATGTTGTCTTGTCCTTGGATGCCTCCATATAATGGACTCTTAAACAAATAGATATATAAAATGCTTTCCTATATGGAAGGTTAGAGGAGAAGGTCTACATGTCCTAACTATAGGGCTTTGTTCACCCTCGGTACCCTCGTCATCTTTGCACATTGCATAAATGTTTATATGGTCTCAAGTAGGCTCTACAAGCCTGGTTCTCACACCTTAGTGACAGATTACATGAGTTTGACTTTACTGATAGCAAAGCTGATAGTTCACTATTTATTCAGCAAAAAAATGGTGTTCTTATTCTCATTTTGATTTGTGATGATGATATTCTCATTATAGGTTTTTCTGTCTCTGTCATATAACATCTCATTCGGGAGTTGCACTTTACATTCGTTGTCAAGGACCTTGGTAATCTCAATTATTTTCTAGGTATTGAGGTGTTGCGTAACAGTGATGGTATATATTTAACTCAATGCAAATACATTGTTGAACTTCTTCATAAAACAAATATGGCTGCAAGTAAACCTTGCACCAACTAAATGTCTACTACATGTCGATTGACTACAACTAAGGGGACTCCATATTCAAATCCACATCTATAGAGACAAGTTATTGGCAACTTACAATACTTGGCTTTCACAAGACCTGACCTTTCCTTCTCGGTTCATAAGGTCAACAAGTTCATGCACAACCCATTAGACACACACTGATAAGCTGTTAAAAGGATATTACAGTATCTTAAACATACCATCCCAATTGGTTTGTATCTTCAGCAACCATCATCTTTTAATTTTCAAGTATTTTCATATTTTAATTGGACAACTGATCACGATGATCATCAATTAATAAGTGTATAATATGTTTTTATAGGCATAAATCTTATCTCTTGGTGCTATAAACAACAATTCACATTTTTTAGAAGTAGTACATAAGCTAAATATAAGTCATTTCACGATACAACCTTTGAAATCAAATGGTTGCAATTTGTCTTGAAAGATATTGATCTTACACCACCACAATCACATGTGTTATGGTGTGACAATATTGGAGTGCATATTTGATGGTTAATCCTATGTTTCATTTGCATACCACACATATCGAGATATACTTTCATTATGTATGTGACCAGGTTAGAAAGAAAAACTTGTTGTTCAATTCATATCAAGTAAAGATCAGCTAGCCGATCCTTTGACTGAACCAATAAGCCCCTGTGCTTTTCAACTTGTCTTAACCAATCTGAATGTTTGCCAACTACTCTTTAGATTGAGAGGGCGCATACATGATTCCATTGAGTTAGAAACTAAGTCAGCAACACAAACTCTTAGTTGCCAACAGCCAAATATGAAGGAGAAGATTAAGGAAGATAATGTAACTTAATATATTAATCATTATCTAGAAATTTAAAGCACTATAGTTTAGCTATTCTTTTATACTACAATTTTATAAGAACCTTCCTTGTATCAAGAAGTAATGTCACGATGATATACAATATTTTCAACACAATTGTACTTCCTCTTTGTTCTCTCATTCTATTATTATTTTATATTGTGGCATAAACCTGTATAGGATTCTCAGGTTCGAGAACGAAATGAAAGGCAGAGATACAGAAAAGATGGAGCAATGTTCATTCCATTTCAAACACATATCAACTGATAAATAAACATAAAATAACTTCTTCTTTTTTTATCGAATTAGTTATGATAACATAAAAGCATGTTTTAATATATATGTTAAAACAATGAGCAATTTTTGGCACCGTTACAAAATTAAATTTGAATAGAACTTGGCTGATTGACCTAGCCTAGGCTGATCTAAGATCTAGATTGATTTGGGCTGAAGAAAAATTTGCAAAAGAAGTTGACTAGTCAAACCTTGTCAAAAAACTGTATAGACCCGCGACCTAGTTAACTTGGGTAAAATCGATTAAATAATTTTTTTATTTAAAAACAAATTGGTCATAACCATGTTGTTTTGATCCTTAAAAAAAATAGCTTAACCATCCTGGACTATAACATTGGCATTGTTAACATCAACCTCTAAAACTATGATTTTTTTGAAAAGGATAAAGTTCTGTAGATTAACTCAAGGTGAGTTTAGAATTTAAGTTCAAGAAATACGATGATTGAAAATAATGTTATAAATATCATGGAGAAGATTATCAATGCTGTGCGTGAGTTCTATCTTAAGATTTATATGTCCATGGTTATTTTATATGGTTAACCAACTTTAATTGTCATGTCAAATCAGGCATTGTTCAGCATAGTTGTACTTTGTTTTTTTTTAAATATATTTTTTAAAATTTTAAATATTTTTTATAATTTTAAATCGTTTTGATATATTAATATTAAAAATAATTTTTTTTTAAATGTATTATTTTGATATATTTTTAAATAAAAATATATTTTAAAAAATAATATTTATCACAATTACAAACACACTTTTAATAATTTTTTAATTCAAATCTAACTAACCCAGGCTAAAATTATATTTAAATTGGTTTGAAAATTGACCTAATTAAACTTATTTATGACTCATTTAAACTCAGTTAGAGGTGTCTGATCGAGTTTTATGGTGTGTTTGAGATTATGATAGTGATGATAATTTAAAATGTTTTTTCTTAGAAATGTATCAAAATAATTTTTTTTATTTTTTAAAAATTATTTTTAATATTAACACATCAAAACGATCTGAATATATATATTTTAATTAAAAAAAATTTAAAATTTAAAATAATATAATTTACACCATTTCCAAACACACTCGTAGATAATCTCTTATAATTACGGTATTTTTATAAGACAAAAGTATCACAACTTTTTATCTAAATAAATATTTGGCACCGCCATTGGAGGAGAAGTCTGACCATAAACAGTTAATTTTCAATTCAACAACAAGCGATATGGATCGGGTGCCAATTTTTTTCTCAAAATAAAAGGAAAGAAATGGCACGAGCAAGCAAAGAGCCGTGCAAGAAAGAAGCTTGCGATATTCAAGCTTGTCTCTCCAAAAACAACTTCCTCCCTCAGAAGTAAGCAACTGATGTTCTTTTCGTTTCATCTATCTTTGATTCTAATGTCTGGAATTCGTAAACTTGGCTTGTTGTCTCCAAAAATATGATATAATTCATGGGTTTTCAATGAAGATCAAATTTCTAGATATTCAGCTCTACAGGGCTTCAACCCTTTGTGCTTTGCTTGCTTATGGGGTTTTTTCCATCTTAGCAATTTTCTATGAGATTTACTTGAGGCAAAAATTTCCCGTCTTTCCACTGTCTTTTAGATATTAATAAGAGAAAGAAGATGAACTGATAAGAAGGTGTTGAAACTTGATTTGTGATGGAGCGCAAGCAAATATTCCTTGACCAAAATGCAAAATAATTTGCTCTGGGAAAGAAATTTGAAGCATTGTTAGGTTTTGGTGATCACTTATAACTAGAAACTGCTTTAGAGTTCTGTTGTTTTGTATCTTTCTTGATTTTTTTTTAATGTTGTGATTTTAATAACCCAGTTTTAATTTAGGCCGAAAAATGTGAAGCATGTTTCTTGATTTCCTCAGCTTATGTCTTATTTCCTGACTTTGCTGTGCCGTTTTAGTTGATGTTCTAACTTCTACCGGGCGACCTTTTTCCTTGGTTTCGAGTCTTAACTTCCAATGCTTCCAGCTCTTGATATGTGATTGAGCAGGTGTAGTGCTAAAGTTTCAGTTTGCGTCTTTTCAATGAAGCCCTCTACAGCTTATGCTCCTCCTGGACTGTTAAAAGTCATGGTTTGTAGTCTGTCATCATTGGAGTTTTCAAATTCTCTGATGCTTTCTTGAATATTTTGCCACTTAATAACCTGAGAGCATGCAATATATGTTTCAAATTGCCGGCAAAAAATGTCTATATTTTTGTGCTCATAAATTTTTGCAAAAATAAATCTCTGCTCTGCGATGAGGGCCTGATTGGTGTGTTTGTATTGAATTCTATGCAACTGATGGAGCGTGTGGTAGTGACTGGATTTGAGAAACCTTCAACAGTACCTTCTTTCTAGATGAAGTTGCCTTGTCATGTAGGTAGGTTCTGTTTGGTAGTTGAATGATTATTTGATGAAGCAAGTTGGAATAGCAGGTACAACTCTTTTGGAGCGAGGTTAAAACATGTTTGTTTCTCTAATTGATTTTATTA
>Ga0307513_10011143_pt1 | contig 11197 bp, 8 predicted proteins | sample 15_EM_MG_FD_202174 | JGI IMG/M metagenome (GOLD analysis project Ga0307513, IMG submission 202174) | Populus trichocarpa ectomycorrhiza microbial communities from riparian zone in the Pacific Northwest, United States - 15_EM | ecosystem: Host-associated > Plants > Roots > Unclassified | place... | reverse complement strand
CAATCCTTCCATCTCGCCGCTCGACGCGCCGCTCCAGCGGCCGCAGCCGCCGGCCTGCGCGTTTTCGTCGACGAGCAGCACGCCCGCGCCGGCATCGGCGGCCGACAACGCCGCGGCGAGCCCGCTCGGCCCCGCGCCGATCACCAGCACGTCACAGAACGCATAACGCTTCGCGGTACGCACGCGTGGCGCATTCGCAGTGATGCTCCCGAGCCCGGACAGCGCGCGAATCCGCTGCTCCCAGCGCGGGAATTTTCGGCCGTGAAACGCCTTGTAATAGAAACCGACAGGCAGGAACGGCGCCAGCCATTCGATGAACCGCGCGCGATCGCGCTCGAGGCCGCCACGGGTGTTCACCGCATGGACGTGCAGGCCATCGGCGAGCGCGGTCACGTCGCCGCGCACATTGGGTGTGTCCCCGACCTGGAACAGATTGTTGGCGTCGTGATTCGCGAGTGAATAGATGCCGCGCCGCCGGTGGTATTTGAAGCTGCGGGCCAGCGTCATCTCGCCCGCCGCGGCGAGCGCGGTGCTGATGGTGTCGCCGGCAAAGCCCTTGAAGGCACGGCCCTCGAACTGAAAGGCGAGCTCGCGCGTACGGTCTATCCACTCGCCCGGCACTTTCGGCAGGCGGTACATCATGGAGCCGCCCGGGACGCAAGCTCTGCCGCATCGTAAGTGGCGAGGATTTCATCGCGCACCGTGTCGCGTTCGGCGATGAACCAGTAACCCGACGGCGTGTGGCACCACCACTCGCGCTTCACGCCCGGGACGCTCGAGCGGTTGAATAGATAGGCTGTCCACTCGGCATCGCTGCACGCGCCGGGGTCTGGCGCGGTGCGCACTTCGCCGCCAGTCACGAATTCCAGCAGCGGGCGCGGGCCATTGAGTGGGCAGTCAATGAGTTTCATCCCTTGTCCTTGATCAATGGCCCACCGAGGCGGCGCCCTTTTCGCCCGTGAGCTCGAGCCGCGCGAAACGCTCCAGCGAGAAGCCCGTTATCAACGGGTGCGCGACGCCTGTCGCGACGGTCTGCGCCATGGTTTTTCCGGAGATCGGCGTGGCCTTGAAGCCCCAGGTGCCCCAGCCGGCGTCGAGAAAAAATCCTTCGCAAGGAGTCAGGCCCATGATGGGCGCGAAGTCCGGCGTCATGTCGGCCATGCCGGCCCACTGCCGGTTCACCTTCACTTCCGACAGGAACGGAAACAGGTCGAGCATGTTCACCGCCAGCCCTTCGGCGAATTCGAGCGTCGAGCGCGTGGAATGCAGCTCGTAGGGATCGAGCGACGCGCCCATCACGAGCTCGCCGCGTGCACTCTGCGACACGTAGGCATGCAGGGAGCTCGAGACGATGATGGGATCGAGCCAGGGCTTGAGTGGCTCGGACACCATGGCCTGCAGCGGATGAATGGCGAGGGGGGAGTCGAGCCCGATGAGCTTGAGCACGCGCGGCGTGCTGCCGGCGACCGCGCACAGCACGCGCTTCGTGACGATTTCGCCTCGCGAAGTGCGCACACCGGCGATCGCGCCATCGCGCACGTCAATCCCCAGTACTTCGGTATTCTGGTGAATTTCAACGCCTTGACGATCCGCGCCTCGCGCGTATCCCCACGCCACAGCGTCGTGCCGCGCGATGGCGCCCGGCTCGTGGTACAGCGCGCCGAGGATCGGTGAGTGGCCGCCGCAGTCGAGGTCGATCTGCGGCACGAGCTTCTTCACGAAGGCCGCATCGACCACCTCCGAGCGCACGCCGAAATGCTTGTTGACCTCGGCGCGCCATCGAGCCGTGCGCAGGTCGGCGTCCGAGTGCGCCAGCGTGAAGTGCCCGCGCGTGGAATAGAACAGATTGAAATCGAACTCTTCGGAGAGCCCGGCCCAGAGCGCAAGGCTCGCGTCATAGAACTTCACGCCCTCGGGTGTCAGGTAGTTCGAGCGGATGATGGTGGTGTTGCGCGCCGTGTTGCCGCCGCCGAGGTAGCCCTTCTCGAGCACGGCGATGTCGCGAATGCCATGATCGCGCGCCAGGTAGTACGCGGCGGCGAGGCCATGACCGCCGCCACCGATGACCACGACTTCGTAGCCGTCCTTGAGCCGATCGGGTTCGCGAAACATTCGCGGCTCGGGGTGGCGCCGGGCCATTGCCGATCTGAGGGCGAGCTTCAACAGGCGGTGGGGCATCGAAACGCGAGTTGCATGAGAGTAAATTACGTTGCGCACGGATAACATACCCGATCGCGACGTACAAGAGATAAGGAGTGGGGGTTATGGCAAAAGCACCTGGACCGGCCAGCGTCTCGCGTCAGATCGGCGCAACCGCGCGGCGATTGCGCGGCTCGATGGGACTCACACTGGGTGAAGTTGCCAAACGTTCACACGTAAGTGCCGGCATGTTGAGTCGTCTCGAAAACGGCGACGTTTCTCCGAGCCTCGAAACACTGGCCGCGTTGACGGCCGCGCTGGGTGTACCTCTCGGCACGCTCTTCGGAGATATCGGCAAACCGCGGGGCAGCGCGCAGCACGTTCCGCGCGGCGGAGGCCTCGAGGTCGTGCGTCGGGGCACCAAGCGGGGCCACACTTATCATTTGCTGGCCGCCGACCGCGGACCGCGACGGGTCTTCGAGCCTTTTCTCGTCACACTGAACGACAAGAGCGAGGTGTTCCCCGGGTTCGAACATCCGGGCACCGAGTTCATCTATCTGCTGGAAGGCTCACTCACGTATCGGCATGGCGACGAGACGCATCTGTTGAAGGCCGGCGACGCGTTGACGTTTGCCGGCAACGTGCCGCATGGCCCGGAGAAGTTGCTGAAGACTCCGATTCGAATGTTGTCCGTCATCATCTATGCCGACGGGTCGGCGGACCATGCGTTAGGCACCTGACCGCTCGCGAATTGCGCTACCCTGCAGCGGGTTGATTATTACGAGAATTTAATCTGACGCTCGGAGCGAGGGGGAGCGTAGATGAATACAGCGAGCACTGTTGCGGCTGCAACAGGTAGTACAGCAGCAGCGGAGGTCAAACACCCTCCAGGTCCGAAAGGCCTACCGGTCATCGGATGCCTGCTGCCTTTTCTCAAAAATCCGATGGAAGCGTTGACCGACATCGCGCGCCGCTACGGCGGGCTCGCGCGTGTGCCGATCCGCGGAAAATATCTCTACGTGCTCTCAGACCCCGAGATGCTCAAGGAGATGCTGATCGCGCATCGCGCGAAGTACATGAAGAACATCCGCTACCGGCACATCCAGGCGCTGCTCGGCCAGGGCCTGCTGCTTTCCGAGGCCGCCGACTGGCGCCGCCAGCGCGTGATCACGCAGCCGGCGTTCAAGCCCGAGGCCATCGATGCGTCCGTGGTGTGGATGGGTCCGCACATCGACCGGTTCCTCGATCGTTGGAACGCGCGTGCGGATCGCGAAGAAGTTTTCGACGTCGAGCCGGATTTCAATCGGCTGGCGCAACTGCTCTCCGGCCGCTATCTGCTCGGCGAGCCATTCGCCGACATTGCCGATGAGTTTTGTGAAGTCGCGGCGGCCGTGAAGAAGACATGGCCGCAAGCGCCACGCAATATCGTGCGCGCCTTCATTCCGCATTCGAAGGCGTTGATCGCGCGTTTCGACGCGTCCATCGCCGCGCTCGACGCCTGCATTCTCGGTTTCATCCGGACGGCTCGCGCCACGGACTTCGAAGCGTGCGGCGTGCTCAAACGCATCGTCACCTCCAGCCGCGCCGAGGGGCGGGAATTCGACGACAAGTCCCTGCGCGACCAGATCTCCACGCTATTTTTTGCGGGTCATGAGACCTCGGCCACCGGTCTGTGCTGGATTCACTGGGCGCTGTCACGTCACCCGGCCATCCGCGCGCAGATGCGCGAAGAAGTGACGACCCTGCTCGGTGATCGCCTGGCCACCGCCGCTGAAGTGCACCAGCTTCAGTACACCGGCCAGGTCATCGACGAATCGCTGCGCCTGCACTCCCCTATCCACTCGATCTCGCGAGTCGCGCTCGAGGACAACACCGTCGGCGGCTTCCACGTTCCGAAGGGCGTCACGGTGGCCATCTCCATGTACGCCATCCATCGCCAGGCGCACCTGTATCCGGATCCGGAAAAGTTCGACCCGACGCGCTTCGAGCCGGAAAAAGTCGCCGCGCGACATCGCTTCGCGTATCTGCCGTTCGCGGCGGGTCACCGCAATTGCATCGGCGCCGGCCAGGCGCTGGTGGAACTCAAACTCATCGTGGCGCGCATTGCGCAGCGCTTCGAGCTCGACCTCGCGCCAGGTCAGCGCGTGGAACCGGCGCCGGGCACCACCATGTTCCCGCGCTATGGAATGAAGATGAAAATCCGCCACGCGCCGCGCGCGCAATGAACGCACGCAGCGAACAGGCGCGGCAGTTCTACGACGCCGCAGCCACCGCCTCGCAGGATTTCGCGTTCATGAATTACGGCTTCGCGCCGTTGTCCGCCGGGCTCGCTGGAAGCGCCGAGCCCGAAAAGTACTGCCTGCAGCTGTACCGGCACTTGTTAGGCGACGCGGCACTGCGCGGCAAGAAGGTCGTGGAAGTCAGCTGTGGCCGGGGCGGCGGCGCGGCGCATGTCGCGGCCACGTACCAGCCCGCGAGCTATCTCGGCATCGACATCAGCGAGCGCAACCTGGCCCTGGCCACGCAGCGTTTCGCGGGCATCGCCAATCTCGCGTTTCAGGCCGGCAACGCCGAAGCATTGCCGCTGCCCGACGCAAGTTGCGATGCGCTGCTCAACGTCGAGGCCTCGCACCTGTACGACAACCCGGCGCGTTTTTTCGCCGAAGCGCTTCGCGTGCTCAATCGCGGTGGTACGTTTTTCCACGTCGACCTCGCGTGGCAAGACAAGGACCCGCCGGGCATGATTGCCGCCGCCGGCTTCAGGATCACGTCGGTGGAAAACATTACTGACAATGTGGTGCAGGCACTCGAACTCGACAGCGTGCGGCGCGAGGCCATCGTCATGAGCTTTCCCGAAGGCATGCGCAACGACTTCCGCGATTGGTCGGGCGTCAAGGATTTCCGCGCCTACAACCGGCTGAAAACCGGCGAGTGGGTGTACCGGATCACACGCGCGACGGTCTAACATTGCGGCGGAGGCTACCGTGAAACTACTCGTTGCCTGCGCAATCACCTGGTGCTGCCTGTCGGCTGGCGCGTTGGCCGCCGATTCGGCGGCGCCCGACTTCGCGCGCGACGTCCAGCCGCTGTTCAAGAAGCACTGCTACGAGTGCCACGGCCCGGACAAACAGAAGAATGGCTTTCGACTCGACCGCCGCAGTGCGGCGTTCAGCGGTGTCGTGCGCCACAACATCATTCCCGGCAGCAGCGTATCGAGCCGCGTGTACCGCCGCGTGTTCGATTCGAGCGCCGGGCCGCAGATGCCGCTGGAAGACACGCTGTCGGACGAGGAGATCGAGACCCTGCGTCGATGGATAGACGCCGGTGCGCACTGGCCCGATGAGCTCGCCAACGAGGTGGATCTACCGCCACCCGATGCCGATGCCGTGCGTCTCGCGGCGCTGATCCGCACATCCGCATTCAATGCCTCGAGCCGCCGCCAGGTGTTCGCTGCGGTGCGCGCGAATCCTTCGGTCGTGAACGCGCGCGGCAAGGGCGGCACCACGCCCCTCATGGAAGCCGCGCTGTACGGCGACGCCAAACTACTCGCGACCATGCTCGCCGCGGGCGGTGACCCGAACCTGCGCAATCAGCGCGATGCGAGCGCGCTGCTGTGGGCGGTCGATGATCTTGCCAAGATGCGGCTGCTGCTCGATCACGGCGCGAAACCGAACGCGGCGTCGGTGTTTGGACAAACAGCGCTCACGCAAGCGGCGGCCGGCGTGAATTCCGCAGCCGTGGTGCAGCTGTTGCTCGAGCGCGGCGCCGAAGCCACGCAGGCGGCGCTCAACGCCGCGGCGCGCGCCAATCCCGCGGCTTTGCGGCTCATCGCGGCACGCGTATCCGACAAAGGCGATGCGGCGATGGCTGCGTTGCGCTTCGGCTGCGAGGAGTGCCTGAGGATCCTGCAGCCGGGTGAAGCGAAACCGATGCCGCGCATCCTGACGATGCTGCTGCCCGTGGGCGGTCCCGGGGATCCCGATCTGCTGCACGCGGCGCTCGAAATTCGCCGACCCGATGTCAACGCCACCGATGCGAAAGGCCGCACGGTGCTGATGATGGCGGCGATTTCGGAGGCGGTGCCGCCCGATGTCCTGCGCACGATCATCGCGCGCGGAGCCAATGTGCACGCGGTGAGCTCCGAAGGACTGAACGCGTTCGACTACGCGCGGCGACTCGGCCGCCCGTCGACTATTGAAGTGTTCACCGAGGCCGGGGCCAAACCCACGCGCGAAGAATTGCCGGAGTCGCTGACGCACGTGCCCAACAATGACGCGCGGGCCGCCGTCGCGCGCAGTATGCCGTTGCTCCAGCGCAGCGCCGTGACGTTCTACGAAAAAGGGGGTTGTGTCTCCTGCCATCACAACCTGCTCGCAGTCGTGACCGCGCGCACGTTGCAGCAACAGGGATTGAGCTTCGACGCGGAGATCGCCGCGAAGGATCTGCGCGTGCTCGTCGACGACATGGAGGTAGCGCGCGACCTGACATTGCAGGGGGTCGTGGTGCCCGGCGGCGCCACCACGACCACGGGGTACATTCTCGTGACGCTCGCGGCAGCGGATCATCCGGCGGATGCCGCCACCGACGCGCTCGTGCGGCTGTTGCGCCGCGCGCAGTGGCCGGATGGCCGTTGGATGAGCCCTGTGCGTCCGCCGAGTGAAGCGAGCGTGTTCACCGCGACGGCAATGAGCATGCGCGGCATCCAGCTCTACGGAAGCCCGCGTAGTTCAGCGGATCGCTTCGCGATCACTCGCGCGGCGGCCTGGCTGCGCAAGTCGGCGCCGGTCAGCACCGAAGATCGCACGTTCCACTTGTTAGGGCTCACGTGGGCGCGTGCCCCGGCGCGCGAACGGCGCGCCGCGATGGATGCGCTGCTGGCCGCGCAAAAAGTCGATGGCGGCTGGGCGCAGCTCGGGTATCGCGCAAGCGACGCATATGCCACCGGGCAAGTGCTCGTGGCGCTGCACGAGGCCGGCCTGTCGGTCGACTCAGCGGCGTACCGGCGCGGCGTACGTTACCTGCTCGACACGCAACTCGCCGATGGCTCGTGGCTGGTGCGCACTCGCTCGCACTTCACGCAGTTCTATTTCGATAGCGGCTTCCCGCACGGGCCGAACCAGTTCATCTCGGCCGGAGCCACGAACTGGGCGACGCAGGCGCTCGCGTGGAGTGTGAACTAGGTGGTGCCGGGAAGGGGTTCTCGGGGTTAGCGCGTCGACAATACTCTCGACCCACCCGCGGAACTCGCTAACCCCGAGAACCCCTTCCCGGCACCGCCTCAATCTCAGCTGCCGCGCGCAGCCCCGACTCGAGCGCGCCCTGCATCCAGCCCGAGAAGTGCGACAGATGCTCGCCCGCGAAATGGATGCGCCCTTCCGGCTTTTCCGCGCCCACGCACATCCCCGTCAGCTGCCCGGGCGATGGCAATGCGAGCGCGCCTTTCGCCCACTGATGCTTGTGCCACACGTGCACGAACATGCCCTCGTAGTTTTCCTTCAACCCCGGATGCGCACGCTCCATCTCCGCCACCAGGAACCGCTCGCGCGCCTCGGGCTCCATGTCACCGACGCGTTCACCGGTACCGCCACACAGGAACGACACTAACAATCCGCGCGGCCCCGGCTGGTCGTGCGTGAAATGCCATATCTGCTGCGGCGTGTCGGAATGACCGAATCCATTGAAGCCGTCTTTTTCCCAGTAGCGCGTGCGGCTCTGCAATGTGGCGCGAACAATCTTGTCGTACGTGAGTTCGTTGATCACGCGGCGCTTGGCCGGCGACAGCGCGGGCGCGATCTCCACGTCACGCAACGCCGGAAACGGCACGGTACACAGCATCCGGTCGGCTTCGAAGGTTTCCGTTCCCGCACCGCGCGCGACCACCGCGCGCACGCGCTCGTCATCCTGCTCGATGCGCACCACCGGCGATCCATAGTGAATGACATCCTTCATCGTGGCCGCGAACGCGCGCGGCAGCTGGTCGTTGCCGCCGACGATCTTCGAGCGCGTCTTCTCCCGGGATTCGTAGGCGATCTCGCGCAACGCCCACAGGAACGAACAGCGATCATCCTTCGCCGTCGCCCACGGCCAGCTCATCAGATCGTTGGCCGCCTCGGATGCGCCCTGCTGACGCAGGTACTCGGCCGTGGTCACCGAATCGAAAGCGCGCGCGGTTTTCGAGCGATAGTCGATCTTGTACGGATCGCCGAGCTCGGTCATCGCAGCGCCGATGTACTTCTCGAGCAGCGCCCACTGCCCTAACTTCTTTTCCCGGGGCTTGAGGTCGAGTGGCGCTTCGCCCGCTATCCACTCGCCGCTCGCATCGGCACGGATGCGCTTGCCGCCAATGGAGTACATGCGCGAGCCCGTGGGATAGAACGGCGTCAGCGGCAGGTTGAATTCGCGTACGTACCGCAAAGTGAGGTCGTGGTTGTCGGGGATGCGCGCGGCGCCGACTTCGACGTACAGGCCATCCGAGAACGGATCGCGCAGCGACCACACGCGTCCGCCCGGACGGCGCTGCGCCTCGAGAATGGTGACGTCGTGACCGAGCTTGCGCAGCTCAAAGGCCGCGACCAGACCCGACAATCCCGCGCCGACGATGAGCACCTTCTGCGGCTTGCCCGCGGTCGCGAGCGTGGCGGTCGCAGAAAAGATAGGGCGGCTCACAAGGCCGGCAGCCGAGGCAAAGGCGCCGAGCTTGAGGAGATTCCGTCGTCCGATTTTCACCGCGCGATCTTACACCCAGGCGTTGCATTTCCGGATCTGGTCGCGCAGTGCGTCGAGCTCCACCGGCTTGACGAGATAGACATCGAACCCGGCATCCGTACCTTTCGCGACATCCTGCTCACCGCCGTAGCCCGACATCGCGATGAGCCGCACCGAGGTGCCGCGCTTCTCGCGCACGGCGCGCGCCACCTCGTAGCCACTCATGCCCGGCAGGCCGATGTCGATGAATGCCACGGTGATGTCCGCGCGCGCGGCGATCAGGACCAGACCGCTGGCTCCGTCCACCGCCTCGTGCACGTCGTGTCCCTCGATCTCGAGCAACATGCGCAGGCTCATGCGCGCGTCGTGATTGTCCTCGACGATCGCCACGATCTGCTTCGCGGGCCTGGCGGCGTCGTTGTTAGCCTTGCCGTCGGCGACCGGTGCGTCGATGGCCGGGAAGCGAACCGTGAATGTGGCACCCTGCCCGCGTCCGCCGCTTTTTGCCTGCACCGTACCGCCGTGCAGCTCCGAAAGACGACGCACCAGCGTGAGGCCGATGCCGAGACCACCCTGCGACCGGTCGATGCCGTGCTCGCCCTGCACGAACAGTTCAAAGGCTGTCGTCAGCAGCTCGGGCTCGAGACCGATGCCGGTATCGGCGACCACGAACACCGCCTGCGCGCCATCGCGCCGCGTGCGCAGCGAAATGCGCTCGCCGGCAGGCGTGTACTTGATCGCATTGGTCAGCAGGTTGCCGACGATCTGATCGATGCGCGTCGCGTCCGCGAAGATCCACACCGGATCGAGCGATACATCGAGCGTGTGCTCGCCGATGCGCCCGGTGTTGCGAAGCCCCTCGAGTGCGCCCGCGACCGCGGCACCGAGGTCGAGCGGTGCTCGTGTGAGAGAGATCTTGCCGAGGATCACGCGGCCCGCGTCGAGCAGGTCGTCGGTCATGCGCGCGAGATGGCGCGACTGGCGCGTGATGATGGCGGTCGCGGTCGCCACGCTCGGATCCAGCTTGTGACGCTGTCGATCGATGACCTGCGAGGCATTGGTGATGGCGGCCAGGGGATTGCGCAGCTCGTGGCCGAGCATCGCGAGGAACTCGTCCTTCGCCTTGCTGGCGCTCTCGGCCGCGAGTCGTGCTTCGTGCTCGCGCTGAAACGACGCCGCGCGTTCTTCATGAGCCTTGGCGAGCGCGACGGCGACGCGGCGGACGACTCCGAGCCGCGTCACCGGAATGTCTGGTGCCTCGCCGCGCCCCACGCGCGCGGCATTTTCCTCGAGCTCGCGTATCGGCTTCACGATCGTACGACCGACCAGCGTCGCCATGAGCAAACCTAACAGGATGGAGAACACCACGGCGCCGCCGAACATCACGTACGAGCGCGCGACGGGCGCGTCGACGAAGGGCTTCGGGATACCCACCGCGCTCACCCAGCCCGAGAACGCCGAACGGCGGTACACGGTGTAGACCGGTACGCCCTCGAGCGTACGCGTGATCGCGCTGCCGCGATCCTTGCCGGATTCGAGCAACTTCAGCAGGGTCGGCGCCGCCGGTCTTCCCACGGAGCTTTCCTGGTTGAGCGTGCGGGCGACCACGTTGAACTTGCGATCCAGCAGGGCGATCACACCCTGACCGGCCACGTGCTGCAGATCGAGCAGCCGGAGAAAGGAATCCGGCCGCACCACAGCAGCAATGACGTAACGCACCTGATCCCGCCGCACGAAGGGCACGAGCACGACCACTGCCGAAGTGTGTAACACCGGCGCGTAGACCACCTCACCGACGAGCGGCGCGCGCGTGCGGATGGTCTCCTCCACGAGCTCGCGCGAGGTGACTTCCGGCAACGGCTCCTCGTCGGGCACGCGCGCATTCATGTACTGGCGATCGGCATCGAGCACGACGACGTTGAGCCAGTTCGAGCGCCGGCCTAACAATTCCAGCGCTTCTTCACGCACGCCAGTGAAATCCCCGCGCACCAGGCGCGGGCTTGCCGCCAGCGCATCGAGCGCGGCGATCGTGCTCTTGAGTTCGGCATCGGCGCCGCTGGTGAGCGCCAGCATCGTGTCTTCACTCACACGCAGCAGCCGGTCGCGCTGCTCGTGGGCGTTCGTCAGCAATAACGCCAGCGACAGGATAGTGACTGGAATCAGACTCGCCGCCGCTACGAGGAACACCCGGCGCTCGAGCGTACCCAGCGCCAGACGGCCAAGTCCGGCGGCCCTCGGCGAAGGCGATTGCTGTTGCGTGTCCGGCACCGTCTTGTTCTTTATTAGATATCCAGGCTACCGGCGATTCTCGGGGCAGGTGGATCGCCTAGACATCGCGAAGCATCCCGTTGCC
>Ga0307513_10011142_pt1 | contig 11197 bp, 13 predicted proteins | sample 15_EM_MG_FD_202174 | JGI IMG/M metagenome (GOLD analysis project Ga0307513, IMG submission 202174) | Populus trichocarpa ectomycorrhiza microbial communities from riparian zone in the Pacific Northwest, United States - 15_EM | ecosystem: Host-associated > Plants > Roots > Unclassified | place... | reverse complement strand
CCGCCCGAGTCGGTCGTCCGGCTGCGCTCGGCCATCGCCGCCGCCGACGGCCTCGTCATCGCCACCCCCGAGTACAACCACTCGATTCCGGGGGTCCTGAAGAACGCCATCGACTGGGCGTCGAGGCCCAAGGCCTCGGCGTCGTTGGTGGGCAAGAGCATCGCCATCTTCGTGGCGACGCCCGGTCGCGCCCACGGCTTCCGCGCGATCGCCGAGACGAGCCGGGTGCTCAACAACCTCGGCAACATCGTCGTGCCCGGTCCCGAGGTCGTCATCCACAGCGCCAAGAGCGTCTTGCACGCCACGCCCGACGGCGGGGTGGAGATCGCCAACCCCCGCACGTGCGCGCTGATCCAGGTGCAGCTGAACGTGCTGGCCGAGCTGCTCACCAACGACGTCGCCGGCCTGATGCACCGGGCCATCCAGCGCTACAGCCAGCAGTACGTCCCGATCGGCGCCTGACCGATCAGCTCTGCAGTTCGCGTTCTCCGCCAGTGCCGACGGATAGGTGATCACATGACAGCGGACAGCCGGCGCGATTTCGACTCGATTCTCGACGCCAACCCACTGCGACCGTTCCAGATACTGATCGCCGCGCTGACGGCGTGCGTCCTCCTGATCGACGGGTTCGACACCCAGGTCATCGCACTGGTCGCGCCCGACATCGCCCATCAGTGGAACGTCCCGATCCCCGCGTTCGCCATCGTGTTCAGCGTGGGGCTGCTGGGCGCGGTCGTCGGCGCGGCGGTCTTCGGCACGGTCGGAGACCGGATCGGCCGAAAGCCCACACTGCTCCTCACGATCGCGCTGTTCGGGGTGCTCTCGCTCTGCACCCCGCTGGCCGGCTCGCTCGGCGAGCTCGTCGCGTTCCGGTTCGGGACGGGGCTGGGCCTCGGCGGTGCGCTGCCGCTGGTACTGGCCATCGTCGCCGAGTACGTTCCGCCGCGGATGCGGAGCACGGTCGTGTCCATGGTCTTCTGCAGCTTCCCGCTGGGCATCGTGGTGGCGGGTGTGGTGGCGTTCCCGATCGTCGCCGCGTTCGGCTGGCCGGCGGTGTTCATCGCCGGCGGGATCCTCCCGTTGGTGTTGCTGCCGTTCCTCGCCGCGTTCTACCCGGAGTCCCTCCGCCCGCTGGTGGCGCGCGGTGATCATGCGGCGATCGAGCGGCTGGCCGCACGGCTCGGATTCCCCGGAGTGCGCGCGGAGGACATCGAGGTGCCCGCGGCGCCACCCCGTTCGCCGGTGCGCTCCCTCTTCTCCGACGGTCGGACCGGCGGCACGCTGCTCATCTGGGGGACGCTGTTCCTCAGCCTGATGCTGTCCTACTTCCTCAACAGCTGGATCACGACCCTCGCCCGGTCCGCCGGGTTCGACGGGGCGAGCGCGATCCTCGGATCTGCGGCGCTGAACCTGGGCGGCGTGGTGGGAGCCATCGTCTTCGGCCGGTTGTCCGACCGCTACCGGGCGAGCTCGGTCATCGGCGTCGGGTACCTGGTCGGCGCGTTGGCGATCGCATTGATCGGCCAGGTGTCGGGTTCGAGCGCGCTCCTCCTGGGCGTCGGGCTGGTCGCTGGCTTCTTCGCCTTCGGCGCGCAGCTGTCGACGGTGGCGTTGTGCGCCAACTTCTACGCCGCGTCCGAGCGCGGGACCGGCATCGGGTGGGGCACCGCGGTGGGCCGGGTGGGCGGGATCGTCGGCCCGTCCATCGGCGGCCTGCTCCTCGTCGCCGGGTTCGGCCCGCCGGCGATCTTCATCTTCGCCGGTGTGGTCTCGCTGGGCGCGGCCGCCACCGCACTCTCGATGCGGTTCTTCACCACGAACCGGGACCGTGCACCCCACGCCGCGGAAGTGGCCAAGGAGTTCGACGCGGCCTGACCAGGGTGCCTACCCGGCGGGCTCGAACTCCAGCAACGTGCGGCCATCCGCGACCGCCACCGTCGCGCGCAGCTCCAGGCCGTGCTCCGCGGCCATCTTGGCCAGCCCATCGACGTCCCGTCCTCGGCCGGCGAAGCACATCAGCATGAACAGATCCATGGCCGTGTCGGTGCCCTCCCCGAGGATCGGCTCGATCACGACGACGCGGCCGTGCGGGCCGGCGGCCGCGGCGCAGCGGGCCAGGATCGCCGACGAACGTTCGTCGTCCCAGTCGTGCAGGATGTCCGAGAGCACGTACGCGTCGGCGCCGAAGGGCAGGGCGTCGAAGAAGCTGCCGGGCACGGCCGCCGCCCGGTCCTGCAGGCCGGCGGCGGCGAAGCGCTGGGTGGCCGCCGCCGCGGTGGGCGGCAGGTCGACCACCGTGCCGCGCACGTCGGGATGCCGCTGCATGATCTCCGCCAGCACCGTGCCGTCGCCACCGCCGACGTCGACGATGTGGCCGAACCGCCCCCAGCCGTAGCGCTCGGCGATCTGAGCCGCCATCACGCGGAAGCGCCGGTTCATCTGGAGATCGAACGTGCGGCGCAGCCGGGGTTCGGCGTCCAGGTCCGCCCAGAACCCGCGCCCGTAGCGGCGCGGGTAGGCGGCCTCGCCGGTGGTGACGGAGCTCAGCAGCTCGACGAACGCGAGCTCGGCCCGTCCGCCTGCGGAGTTGATGTCGAGGACGAGCCGGCCGAGGCCGGGAGCGTCCGCGCGCATCTGGTCGCCGACGGCGGTCGGCCGGTAGGTGTCGCCCTCGAGATCGAACACGCCGACCGTCACGAGGTGGTCGAGCAGCCGGCGGAGGGCGGGCTCCGCGGTGCCGGTGTCGGCGGCGAGCCGTGCCGCGGTGGCGCCCGCCGATCCGGCGTGGTCGACGAGTCCGAGAGTCGCCGCGACGCGGATGGCCATCGGCGTGGCCAGGTCGGCCATGGAGAGCAATGTCCGCGCTGGGGTTCCTGCATCCACGCCGGGAAACTAGTGCGCCCGGGCGCCGGTGACGACGCAATTGTCGGCGGCGACGAGCCCCTCGAGCGGTTCTTCCGTCCTGTTCCGGCGCCGACGGGCATTCGCCCGGATGGACGTATTTGCGCGGTGTGTCCAGCGCTCTGCCTGTTCACAAGCTGCCTGCCGGTCGCATCGGGGCGAATCGGCATGGCAGGTGTTGGCGTACCAGGTGAGCGGAGTGCACATGTCGGAGAACCAGAACCCTGAGTATCCGTCTAGCTGGGCGGACTTGGCCCGCGCGGGCCGGCAGCCGGCCACCGGGCCGGTTCCGGAGGAACTTCGTGAGTTGTTCGAGGGGTCGGCCGCGCGGGCGACGAGAAAGACGCATCGTGTCCCACGAACGGACCGGAGCATCACGGACGACGACTCCGCGACCGACTCCCAGCTGCCGACGTGGGTGGAGGCGGCCCCTCGGCCACGGCGATCCAGGCGGCCGGCGCCGCCGCGCGTGATCCACGCCGGCGGAACCGAGCTCGACCCGTTGACGATCTGGGCGCCTGACGATCGCAGGACCTACAACGACCACGCCTTCCCGTGGGGACTGGTGTGCCGCATCGAGACCGCGTTCGGGGAGCGGGGGAGCGGGGTCATCATCGGTCCTCGGCATGTGCTCACCGCCAGCCACTGCGTGGAATGGTCCACCGATCTTGCCGAGACCATCGAGGTACATCGGCACGGCACCGGTTTCCGCGCACGCACGCATGCCACGTTCGCCATGGCGTTCACGCAGGTGGACAACCCGACCGTCACGACGCTCGACGAGGACTACGCGGTCCTCGTCACCGACCAACGCATCGGCGACGCGTTCGGCTTCCTCGGGACCAAGCTGTACGACAGCGGCTGGGACGACGATCACGTATGGGACACCATGGGTTACGCATCCGATATCGGCGGGACCGTGGTGCCCACCTTCCAGCAACGTGTCGCGCTGGACGAGGACGAGTTCGACCTCGGCTCCGGGCGGGCGATGACCACGACGGCCGATGTGAAGAAGATGCAGTCCGGGTCGCCGATGTTCGGGAAGTTCGGTGATCAGACCCAGGTCGTCGCGGTCATCTCCGCCGAGGGGAACGTCTGGTTCTCCGGCCTGGAGAACTGGTGTGCCGGTGGATCCGACCTCAACCGCCTCGTACGCCAGGCCCGCACCGACTTCCCCTGACCTCGGCTCAGGCGCAGCGCTGCGGGGTGCCGCGGACGCTGCACCAGGCCGCGCCCGCAACGGCGTCGTTCATGCCGAGCGTGACCCGGGCCGACACCTCGGGGCCGAAGCGCCGGCGCAGCGCCTTGCGGGTCACCTTCTGCAGCCGCCGCTGCAGGTCGTCTGGCAGCTCGGGCCCGCCGACGGAGAGCAGGGCGACGAAGCCGTGCCGGAGCAGGCCGTGCCGGCGCACCGGGCGGACGTCGGCGGCGAGCGTGAGCTCGGCGCTCATGGGCCGTTTGCGGTCGCTGCAGATGGCCCGGGTGAGCTCGGCCTCGATGACGTACGGGTCGAGCCCGGCCGGCGCCTTCACGTGCACCACGGCCATCACGGCCTGCGTTGCCGTGCGCATGGCGCGCCTCCTCTGCTCGACGGGTGTGTCCCGCCGGCATTTCCACCATATCCTGAATGTGATGGGAACGCCGTTCGACAATGAACTGTTACGCATCCTTGACGGCATCCGTTGGTCATCTTCACGGCAGCGGATTCGTAAGGCGCGCAATTCATTGCTGGCGCAATGAGATTCGATCCGCCGCCGCTGCTGCCTGCAGCAAGCGATGGGCGGCGCCTGTCGGGCGGCGAGCGGTTGGTCGGGTCGACGCCGGTCGCCCATGGGCCGCTCGGGTGGCAACCGCGCCCTGTGATCGTTGGTCATTGCGGCACGCCGAGGAGGTGTCGTAGCTTCGCTCAGACCGTGTGATGTGGCTCACTGGGGAGGCGCTCGATGGCGATCACCGAACAGAGCACTGCGATCAAGGTCGATGTCGCCAAACACGACGATCGAAAACCGCCATTGGGCCAGAACGACATTCTGATGATGAACGTCGGGTTCTTCGGCGTCCAGTTCAGCTTCGGCCTCACGCAGTCCGCCGTGAACCCGCTGTTCACGCTCATCGGCGCGGACCCGCACGACCTGCCGATCCTCAACATCGCCGGCCCGATCACCGGCTTGATCATCCAGCCCCTGATCGGCGCCATCAGCGACCGCACGTGGAGCCCCCGGTGGGGGAGACGGCGTCCGTTCGTGCTCGGCGGCGCGCTGCTCTGCGCGATCATCCTGTTCCTCTTCCCGTTCGTCGGGGTGCTCTGGGCTGCAGTGCTGTGCCTGTGGCTGCTCGACGCCGGCAACAACACCGCGATGGAGCCCTACCGGGCGCTGATCTCCGACCGGTTGCCCAAATCGCAGCTGGCCAGAGGCTTCTTGACGCAGAGCTTGTTCACCGGCGCCGGGGCGGTGCTGGCGAACCTGTCGCTGTTCGTCCTGCAGCTGCTGATCCCCGGCGAGGCCGGCAACGGCGTGCCCTTCTGGATGTACGCCTGCTTCTGGATCGGCACCCTCTGCATCATCGGCTCGGTCGGGCTCGCGATGGCGCGGACCAAGGAGCTCACCCCGTCCGACGAGGAGCTCGAGGAGATGCGCTCGGCGCCGCGCGGGCTCGCCTCCGCGGTGCGCGACATCGCCGTCGCCGTCCGCGAGATGCCGGTCGCGATGCACAAGATCGGCGCGGTCTTCCTGTTCCAGTGGTACGCGATGTTCATCTACTGGCAGTTCATCGCGGTGAGCATCGGTGAGTCGGTGTTCGGCGCCGATCCGGAGACCGGTGGCGCGGCCTGGGAGACGACCATCGGCTGGAGCGGCCTGCAGAACGGCACGTACAACTTCTTCACGATGGTCTCGGCGCTGTTCCTCGTGGGCTTCTGTCAGCGCCTCGGCGCCAAACGGGTGCACGCGATCGCACTGGGCCTGGCCGCGGTGTCGCTCGTGGGCCTGGCCAACATCACGAACCAGTACGTGGCCCTGATCCCGATGATCGGCGTCGGCATCTTCTGGGCCAGTGCGGTCGGCGTGCCCTACCTGATGGTGGCGAGCATGGTGCCGGCCAAACGCACCGGCGCGTACATGGGGATCCTCAACATGATGATCGTGGTCCCCATGCTCATCCAGACGGTGACGTTCGGCTGGATCTACGAGAACCTGCTCGACAGCAAGGGCACCAACGCGATGATCCTGGCCGGAGTGCTGCTGGGCATCGGCGGCATCGTGATGCTGTGGGTCAACCCGCCGGCGAAGGATGCCGAGTCCTCGATCGTGCCGCTCGGCGCCCCCCGGCACATCGGTTCGGTCTACGACAAGGTCATCGTCGGCTCCGACGGCACGCCCACCTCGTTGATCGCGGTCGGGCACGCCGCCGGCGTCGCCTACGCCGCCGACGCCGACCTCATCGTCGTCACCGCGTACGACCCCACCGCGGAGACACCGGAAGAGCCCGTCGCCGGCCAGCACCAGACGGTGCACGGGCGGGCTGCGGCCGAAGCGGCGATGCTGGCCTCGGTGCGGGAGCTGACCGGCGACCGCACGCACAAGTTCGAGCAGCGGATCGTGGCTGCGGCGCCGGCGCAGGCGCTGCTGGACACGGCCGGGTCGAACCCGAAGAACCTCATCGTGGTCGGCAACCGCGGGCTCGGCGCGGTGGACGGGCAGCTGCTCGGCTCGGTGCCCGGGGACGTCGTGAAGAACGCGCGTTGCAACGTCCTCATCGTCCAGACCACCCGCAACACCGAGGATCTCGAGGCTTTGACCTCGGCCATGGAGGTGCCGTTGAAGGCGGAGGAGGAACCCGCCGCCGACTGATCAGGACTGATCTGGCGATCCCGGCGCACCGCCCGCAACGGGCGGTGCGCCGGCTGTCATCCGGCCCGATTCATCCGGCTCCAGTCATCCGGCCCTGGCCAGCCGCATCACGTACCTCCGGTTGGGCACGCCGAGCTTGCCGAGGATGTTGGAGACGTGCCGGTCGACGGTGCGCACCGACAGCACGAGCTGCTCGGCGATCTCGGCGTTCGTCCAGCCGTAGCAGACGAGGTCGAGCACCTCGTGCTCTCGCGGGGTGAACGCGGGGATCAGCGCCGCGGTCACTCCGCCGCCCGCCCGGTGCCGGGGAGCTCGGCCGCGTCGATGCCGGGGCGTTCGCGCAGCGCCAGGCTGACCGAACCGAGGCCGGGGACGTCGTAGGTGACGCCGCGGACGGGCAGCTTGACGCCGAAGAGGCCGGGCCGGGCGGGAGGTGACACGGGTTCTCCTAATTGAGTGGAACAAAGCTCAATCAGTTTGAATCTGAATCCATTGGAAGTCAAGATCGCGTAGAGACCTGCTCTGCGAGCGGCAGCGCTCCCGCCCGGTTGTCGATCTCGATGTGCGGCACGGGCGGCGGCTCGTCGGGCCGCATCCGTGCCACGAACGCGTCGAACTCAGCGAGCTTCCCCGCGTCGGCCGCACGGCCGCGGGCCACCAGGCGGGCGTGCAGCGTCGCGGCGTCACAGCGCACCCACACCAGCCGCACCGGCGCGCCGCCCAGCTCCGCCACCCACGCCGACCAGCGCTCCGGATCGCGGATCTGCTGCGTGAACGGCGCGCACAGCAGCACCGGGCAGCCCGGCCCGCGGATCCGCCGCGCCGCCGCCGTCAGCCCGCCGTACTCGTGCACCTTGACGTGCTCGTCGTACCAGGGCCCCTCGCGCTCACCGTCCGGGCGACCGGCCGCGGCCAGCGTCGCGGCCACGAAGGCGCCGAACAGCACGTCCTTGTCCAGCAGCGCCGGCGCCGGCCGTAGATGGGCCAGCAGCAGCTCGGCGACGGTGCTCTTGCCGGCGCCGGGGGCTCCGGCCACGACCCAGACCGCGGCGAGGGGCATTGGGAAAGGATGACGGCATGGACCGCGCACGGCTCGCTGCTGCCCTGTACTCCACCGCGCACCTGCGCGGCGAATTCCTGCTCCGCTCGGGACGCACGGCGACCGAGTACTTCGACAAGTACCGCTTCGAGGCCGATCCCGTGCTCCTCGCCGCGATCGCCGAGGCTGCGGCCCCGCTCGTCCCGGCAGGTACGGAGGTGCTGGCCGGGCTCGAACTCGGAGGGGTGCCCGTCGCGACCGCGTTGTCGTTGCGCACCGGTCTCCCGGCGGCGTTCGTCCGCAAGCAGGCGAAGGCGTACGGCACGCGGAAGCTCGCCGAAGGCACCGACGTCGAGGGACGGCGCGTGCTCGTCGTCGAGGACGTCGTCACCTCCGCCGGGCAGGTCGTCGAATCCACCGCAGAGCTGCGGGCGCTCGGCGCGACCGTCACCGACGTGCTGTGTGTGGTGGACCGCGAGGAGGGCGGTGCCGCGGCGCTCGCCGCGATCGGCCTCCGGCTGCACCCGGTGTTCACTGCCGCGGATCTGCGTACCCACTGACCGTTGCGTTTCGCCCACGGCCGAACCGTCTGGCGGACGGGCGGCGGCACGGTTGGCTCGGCGCATGGGTGGATTCGATGCGCGCCGCTACGGCGCCGACTGGGCAGACGTCTACGACGACGTGCACGAGGGGATCGTCGACACCGACGCGACCGTCGACGGGCTGGCCGCGCTCGTCGGGCCGGCAGCGACGATCCTCGAGTACGGCGCGGGCACGGGACGGCTGGCGATCCCGCTGGCCGAGCGCGGGCACGACGTCGTCGCGGTGGAGATCAGCGAGCCGATGGTCGAGCGGCTGCAGGCCAAGCCCGGCGCTGAACGGCTGAGCGTCGTGGTCGGCGACATGACCGACGTGGCGCTGGGGCGCACGTTCGATCTGGCCTTCATCGCGTTCAACTCGATCTTCGCGTTGGGCTCTCAGGACGACCAGGTGCGGCTGTTCGGCAACGCTGCGGCACACCTGCGCCCCGGCGGGCGGTTCGCCCTCGAGACGGTCGTGCCGAAGGAGCCGCAGCCACGGATCGTGCAGCTCGACGGCACCCGGGTCGCGATCACCACTGGCACCCTCGATCACGTCACCGGTCTCTACTCGGGCACCTGGGTGCTGGTCGGGACGGACGGCGTCTCCGTCCGCCCGATCACCGGCCGCCACGTCGGGCACGCCGAGATGGACCTCATGGCCCGCCTCGCCGGGCTGGAGTTGGAGCACCGCTGGGCGGACTGGGCACGCTCGCCGTTCACGTCCGAATCGCGGGGGCACATCTCGGTGTACCGGAAGCCCTGACGCCCGGTCCGACGTGCGAGTCTCCCGTCCTGTTCGGCGAGTCCTGCGTTTCGCTCGGCGAGTTGCGCGTTCCGGTCGGCGAACTCGGCAGCCTCGATCTCCGAACTCGCCGTCCCCCTACTCCGAGACCTATTTCTGACCGCTCGGTGACCGGGTCAGGAAGCCGCCGATCAGCTCGGACACGAGATCGGGCACCTCGACGGCGGCCAGGTGCGCCACGCCGGGCAGCACCACGAACTCGGCGTCGGGGATGGCCGCCGCCAGCTCCGCGCACTCCGCGACGGGGAAGGTGGCGTCCTCGTCGCCTGCCACCACGAGCACCGGGCAGGTGACGGCGCGCAGGAGTCTGCGCTGGTCGGGGCGCTGCGGCACCACGCTCGTCACGGCGTGCCCGACCGACGCCGGGTCGGCGGCCTGGATCGTCGCCAGCACCCGCGCCACCACCTCAGGCCGGGACCGGCGGGTGGTCGGACCGAGGAACGCGTCCAGTGCCGGACCGGTCAGCGGGCCACGGATGCCGCCGAACAGGCGGGCTGCCCGCACCAGCAGCGGGTACTCGATCCGTTGGCGCAGCCCGGCCGGCGACGCGGTGCCGTTCAGCAGCACCGCCGCAGTCACCCGCGCCGGACGCATCGCGGCGTACCGCGCGCCGATCATGGCGCCCCACGAGTTGCCGACGAGCACGGCCTGCTCGACGGCCAGGTCGTCGAGGATCGCGGTGATCACCTCGACACAGTCGTCGAAGGAGAACGGGCCGGTCAGCGGGGCGGACGCCCCGTGGCCGGGTGGATCGACGGCGATCGTCGTGTGGGTGGGGGCGAAGTGCGCGACCTGGGCCGACCACAGCTCGCCCGTCATCATCAGGCTCGGCCAGAACAGCATCGCCGGGCCGTCGCCGGCCACCGACACGCGGATCCGACCGAGGGGAGTGGCCACGTCACGGGGCGTCGGCACCATCGCTGCAATGTACCCGCGAGTAACCCGCGAGCACTGCGGTCACCGTGCCCGGATTGTGCAACGCCCGCGCCCCGGTGCCGTCGAAGCACAGCACGGCCCCCTGCCGGAACAGCAGGACGTCGCCCCGCACGCAATGCAGCTCCACGCAGCCGTGTTCGAGCAGCACCAGCGTCCCGCGCCACTGAGCCGCGGCCAGCGCGTGCCATTCCTCCGGTGCGATCCGCAGCTCCTGACGGCGGATGCGGCGCCCCGTGAGCGGTGCCCGCGCCACCTCGCCGTCCGGCCAGGACATGCCCCACCCCGTTCCCGGCCCGCGCGTGCGGACCACAGGGATTAGGACCGGTGCGGGCTACGGAACTCATCGGTTCCGGTCGGATCCGCAGCGTGACGGGGCTATCGGCAGGATGTGTCGAGGAGAGCCGCGGTCTGCATGCCGGTGCAGCCGGCCGGTGTCGCGGCAGGCGTCAGCGCCGCGGCGTCGGCGCCCTCCGTCGCGAGCGGTGCCTGCGCGGGCACCGCCGAACCCGCCGTGGACCGCGCCGGCATGCCGAGCACGCACAACGTCATCATCGTCAGTACCGCGACCGTGGCACCTGCCGCGAGACGCGCCATCGGACGTCCGACCCGGGCCGCACGGGCCCGGGACGGACGCTCGACGGTTGGGGCCGCGACCGGTGCAAGCCGCACCGGAGGCACTCGCAGCTCCACTTCGACCAGGCCGTGCCGACCGTGTTTCACCAGCGCTCGGCAGCCGACCCGCTCACCCCTCGCCATCAGTACCTCCAGTATCGGGAGGTAGTCCTGCGCGGTGCGGTACGTCAGTTCGCCCACCCGTCCGCCGTCGATGCGGACCTCGACGCCGGGCCGTCCGGTCCATCCGGCACTGGTGACCGGGGCGCGCACCAGCTCGGCGACGAGCCGCCGCGGCGGCTCGCCCGGAGCCGGGGCGTACCCGGCGAGCGCCACCTGGTGGTGCTCCGCCTCGACGACGGCGACCTCGCGCTCGGGCGCGAGGAGGCTCAGGTCGACGGTCGAGTGCTGGTCGGTCACGGGCGCGCGGCCTCCGGGGACGGAGTGACGGGGAACACAGTTCTCTTCGTCGCCG
>Ga0307513_10011141_pt1 | contig 11198 bp, 7 predicted proteins | sample 15_EM_MG_FD_202174 | JGI IMG/M metagenome (GOLD analysis project Ga0307513, IMG submission 202174) | Populus trichocarpa ectomycorrhiza microbial communities from riparian zone in the Pacific Northwest, United States - 15_EM | ecosystem: Host-associated > Plants > Roots > Unclassified | place... | reverse complement strand
AATGAATAATCAACCCATGCCTCGTCCCCTGGGTCAAGGGCCGGCCCTTGCCCCCACGTTTCTTTCCATCATACAACATAACTGCCTTGGGAGCTGGAATGTTTTTCTTTCTTTATTTGAGTCGTTCAAAGAAGCGACCGTCTACCCCTCGATGGTTCTTTTGCAGGATCCGCCAGTCAACAAGGCCCACCTTCCTTCCTTTAATGGGTTCAAGTCCTTCTTTCCCCCGGTTAGGAAGCCACGTGTGGCTGCCTACGTTCATATGTCTTTTCTTTCCAACTACACGGTGCTCCCCAGATTTGAGGGGGTGGACGATGTTCTCACCCTTGACATCTCCTCCAACGAACCTCTTTTCGGCACTGCCTTCCACTCATTTAGGGTAATTAACGCTTACTCAACCAACACTGCTGACCACAGAGTCCACTCCGTTTCTCCAGAAACCCTTTTCCCCGATCTTGGGGTTCCTCTCTTAGTTTTGGGGGACCACAACATCCACAACCCCCTCTCGGACCCCCTGCGGCACTTCTCACACCGGGAAATCTCGTCATCGACCCCCTACTTTGAGAAAGCGGCAGAATCCGGCTTCGCCCTCCTGAACCCCCCAGGTGAGTATACAAGGTTTCCCCTAGTGGGAAAGGCTCGCCCTTCGGTTATCCACCTCGCCTTTGCAAACCCGCTCCTCCTTCCCCTGATCAAGAGTTGGGAAGCGTCCCTCCCCTCAACGGGTTCCGACCACATACCGATAACCATCACCCTCGCCCCGCCCTCCCTGACCCAGAAACCGCCGCGCCCACGTTGGGCGGACACGGACTGGGAAACCCTGGACCCGATCGTTAAGGGCTTCAGGGTCCCGCCCGCACCGCCATGCCCCACCCCCCCTCAACTGGATGAATGGATGTCAGAGTCACTGAATCGGCTGGTGGCTCTCCTCAAAGAACACACGCCAGTTTCCAGGCCTTCCCACCACTCCAAACCTTGGTGGACCCCCCACCTGTCCATCCTCCGACATGAATATCACAAGGCCATTAGGACGGCCAGAAAACACGACACCCCCCACATGCGGGAAGTTGCCGGTACCTCCAAGGCGGGGTACTTCAGGGCAATCAAGGCCGCCAAAAACAAACACTGGTCCTCCTTTCTGCTGGCCGCAACCCCCCAGAGCCTCTGGACGGCTAAGAGGTTCGCCTATGGGCGTGCCCAACCCCGTTTTCCCTCCCTCCCAGGGGCCGATACCCCTCAACAGATGAACAACGTCCTTCTGGACCACTTCTTCCCCCCGAAGGAAGCCTTCTCCCCACCGCCTAGGCTCAGGCCAAACAGATCGGCGCCCCCCCTGACGACAGACGAGATAGCTGCGGCTCTCTCCAAGTGCTCCCCGACGTCAGCACCAGGCCCGGACGGGATACCCTACTCTACCTGGAAACAGGTCAACAAGATCAACACCTCGATCCTCCTCCACATACTTGCACCGCTAGTCATCCTGGGGTACCATCCCACTTCGCTGAAAAGCTCGAACGGCGTGGACCTCGACAAGCCAGGGAAGCCCTCCTACGAATCACCCTCCTCCTTCAGGATAATCGTCCTGATCCGCACTATCTCAAAAATCCTCGAAAGGATCATAGCAGCCCGCCTACTCGCGGCAGCCCGGCTCAGGGGGTTGTTGCACCCCAACCAATGCGGTTCGCTCCCTGGGCTTAGCACCTACGACGCGTGCCTCACCCTCTCCAACGATGTAAGAACCCTGCAGAGGCCACGCCTCAAGGTATCCTCCCTTTTTTTGGATATAAGGGCGGGGTTCGATAACGTCGACAACAACACTTTGGCCCGAATCCTGAGGGAAGGCGGGATACCCCCTTACCTGGTTTCCTGGGTTTCGTCCTTTCTGGGCGAACGCAGCTGCACCCTTATTTTCCAGGGGGCACCAGGGACCCCAGCCCCAGTCAACGTCGGAGCCCCTCAGGGCTCTCCGATCTCACCACTCCTCTTCCTTCTCTACGTTGCGCCGCTACACTTCGGGATCCCTCGGGGCCTGATGATCTCGTATGTGGACGACTTCGCCCTCACAGTGGCCTCCCTTTGCTATCGTGGCAACATCCGCAGGCTCCAGGAACTCTTCGAGAAAGTTGAAAGAAAGGCGTCCCGTCTGGGCGTCTCCTTCTCGGTCACGAAAACAGAGTTGATACACTGGAGGACACCCAGCCAGAGGCACTCTCCGAAGTGCGTCTCACCTATCCAAATCAAAGGGGAACTATTTCACCCTGGCAACTCTGTTCGGTGGCTCGGGTACTGGTTCACTCCGGCCCTTGACCCCGCGGCTCATTTTGCGCGTCGCCTGGCCCTTGCCCAGGGTGCCTTCGCCCTCATCCGTCGTCTCAGCCCCCCCGGTGCGGGCCTACCCCCCTACTTGTGCCACAGGTTGGCAACATCACTAGTCGCCCCCATCCTACTCTACGGCGCGGACCTGTTCACACCTAGTGTGGGAACAACAGCTCGCCTCGATACCTTCTGGCGGAAGGTCCAGAGATGGACCACAAACTGCTTCTCGGCTACACCCACCGGAATACTTTCGGTGGAGTCCTGCCTCCCACCCGTCTCCCTTCTGATCACCCACAAACAAAGGCTGGCGGAGCTCAGAGTGGTCTGCTCCCCACCGAGCGTAAACCCGACAACAGCCCGCCTTCATCCCTCGTTCCCCTCGCTCATGGTGTACCGAGCGCCCGACTCCTCGCGAGCCCTAACCAGAGGCCTGTCATCCGTATATCTCCCCCTTCACTGGAAAACGCCCCGCCCGGTCCCGCCGATAAGGAATCACCTGCCGGTGGACGCCGTGGCTCACCGAACAATACCCTTCACTCTTGGGTTGTCTAGGATGCCCATGATCAACTCCCATCTTGTGTGCCCATCCCCCGCCCTCCCGCCCCAGTCCTTGATGGACAGCACCTACTCCGCCCTGAAGAAGAGAATAAGAGAGGCGCTCCTCGTGGAATGGTCCTCCCTTTTCCCGACCCCGGGATACTATCTGCACCCTCCCACGCTGCACCCGAGGCCCTTCATGGGCTTGGGCAAGTTCGTTGCCGGGAGAATTCACCAGATGAGAGCCGGAAATTGCTATCTGGCTGCCCACCCAACCTCGAGGTCACCCGACGCTGACACCTCCTGCCCCCGCTGCGGCTTGGAACCTGAAACCTTCGAGCACGCCATCCTATCCTGCCCCTCGAGACAGGACAGCAGGTCGCGCCTCCTCCACGGCCTGACAGAAGTCGGTCCCGAAGCACCACTCTGTCCTCCCTCCCTCTCCTTAAGGGGCTCGCTACCTTCATAAGCGTCACCTCCACGGGATTTCCCCCCACCATGTTCCCACCCACCACTCCCGCCTCTTCCCCCCCACTTTCTCTCTCACCCCCCAGGGTACCCCCCCCGGTTTTTCGCGTTTTTTCGTTAGCTGAGGTATATGGTCGTTGGGTTTCTTTCCTTTGTCTTATGTAGGCTTTCCTTTCTAGACGACCGAGTTGTTGGTTGTGCTTTCCTTGTTATATGTGGCCGATGGCCCGGCGGAGGAGAAACCTGCGCGATACTGGATATTTATTGGTGTCGTGACTTTCTTTTGTTTATGTTTTTGATTTATAGGTTTTGTTCTCTCCATAGCTAGCGCTGCATGAGGCTTTTTGTACCTCGAAACAATGAACGCATGATTACAAAAAAAAAAAAACGACCAAGAGATAGGATCTTCACGCAACCATCTAAGTACTTTACTATACTTAAGATATTGCAATACGATTACGCTTTACTCTCTTTACATACATCCCTCCTCTATGAGAGCCTACGCTCTAAGAACCCGGAAACTATTGTGATAGTTTCGATGGGCCGCCCGAACATAGGACTATTGTGATAGTTCTATCAAGCATGACAATCCACCCATCTTACTATCTGAAGAGATAGTACCCCTCACGAAAGACAAGCAAGCCAGTTTCGTACTATCTGAAGAGAGAGTACTTCCATACCTGTTGGTGCAAGAAAACGAGACTCGCATACAGAGGAGACGACGGTCGTTGCCTGTTGCATATACGCTCAACAATAGGATTGTTACATTTGGTTGCGTTACTTCGCAACACCCAACGACACCACGGATATCGACCCTATAGAGGACGAGTCGCCAACACAAGGATTAGCTTCACCAATCGAACTTGACCCACCAGACGAAGGATCACTCGACCTAGGGTCTGCACTAGAAGAAGCACTTAACACCGCCCTTTCCCAAGAAGGATCTCAAAGAACAGCAAGCCCGGTTACACCAGAAGAAGAATCACCAGAAGGAACACTCTCGCCAACTACCCCAAGAGCCAGAAGAATGAGTACCGTTCCCAGACCAGCACCTGTGCGAGCGCCAAACCCGCTAGTGGCGTTGACAGGAGACCAACTTGCGGAATTAGTGGCTCAGATAGCTACCCGAACAGGACAGCGCCCTCGAGTCCAACAACCATCCCACGTTGAAGGAGAGAGAATGAAATTTAGAATATTCCTGGTCCAACTAGGAATCTACTTCGATGCCTTAGGATGGAACGAAGATCAGCATCACAAAAAGATAACCTACGCCAAATCACTCCTAAGGCGAGCGGCCGGCCAATCGCTGGTTCCCTATGTCGAAGGGAGACTCCAAGAAAACTGGGAAACGTGGGGGCAATTCATAGAAACCCTCAAGTTACACTTCGGAGACGTGGATGCCAAAGAAACAGCCCGAAACAAGATCCCGGGCATTACGCAAAGCGGAAGAACGATGACGGAATATGGGAACGAATTCAGAATGATAGCAGCGGAGATCGAATACGATGAAGGAACCTTGACCAGACTCCTATTGCGGGGAATATCAAAGAAACTACAAGATGCTTGGGAAGCAGGCGAAACAGACAGTCTCAACACAACTCTGGACATCACCAGATGGGCAATTGCGAAGGAGAACAAACACAGCATGATGGACCACATCAGCAAAGGAAGACCAACAGGGAAGTTCGACACAACACCACGAAACGTCAATAGAACGTTCAGAGCTACGCCAGTTAGCGAAAATCGACGCGATCCAATGGAATTAGACGCTACCTGAAGAAGACCAGTGTTCAACATCTCAGCCAAGGAATACCAACGAAAAATGAGGGCAAATCTATGCCTCAAATATGCCAAACCAGGTCACAGAGCCCCGGCATGCCGGAGCCAAGCAAACAATAAAGAAGGAGCAACCTGGGAACCAAAAAACGACTACAAGAAGCAATGGAGGCCAACAGCCAAAGCACGAGAAATGGAGGTCGAAAGAGAAGCCGAAGGAGAGTCGGGAAACGACGAAAGTCCCCAGTAAGCAATGGTCTGAGGGACAAGACCAAACCAAAGCCCATTGAGATGAGGAACCTATACGCGGCACTGAACAACACGGAAACATTGGACAATGAGAACGACCATATTATGGTCCAGATACGACTACACGGCACGAGAAGACAAGTTACGATCAATGTGATGATAGACTCGGGCACAATCGAGGACTTCATCGACAAAGGGTTCTGCAGCAAATACAATATCAGAACCACGCCAGCGAAAACCACAAGAGAAGTTTACCTCACAGACGGTCAACCCAGCGCTATGGGACCAATTACCCATACAGCGAAAGTACCTATGAACATTGGTAGCCATAGGGAATTGGCAACTTTCCAAGTGGCTAAACTACCCAACCATGAGGTCATCCTCGGGATACCATGGTTAAAGCAACACAGTCCCCGAATCGACTGAGGCCAAGGACAGATCACCTTCGAAAGCGAACGGTGTACGACATGGTGTTTAAAGGAATCACCAATGGTATACGCAATACCTGAAGACGAGGCGCGAGAAGAGAACTTGAAATTCGAGCTCGGCGCGACTCAAAGCAAGAATGATCAGAGGATGCAAGTTAGGTTACTTGACCCTCAAGCAAAGTTACCGACTAGAGGATTGGCAAAGGCGGCAGGACACGACCTGTATGCAAACGAAGAAAGGGTTATTCCCGCCCGCGGACAAGATGTTGTTGCGACAGGAATTTCAATTGCACCACCCAAAGGAACCTATGGACAGATAGCACCACGAAGCGGCATAGCAGTTAAACATCAGATTGCTGTCAATGCAGGTGTGATCGACTCCGACTATACCAGCGAAATCAAAGTAGTGCTAGTTAATATGAGCGACCAGGACCACTGCATCCAAAAAGGCGATCGAATCGCACAAATCATCATGGAAAAGATAGTCGAAAGTGACTGTTACCAAGTCCCTAACTTGGGGAAAACTGACAAGGGACAACAAGCATTTGGAAGCACGGAAACTTCCAAAGCACAGATCTGCATGATCAGTGCGCGAGCTTTCGGAAAGTTCTACCGACGACCCGACACGACCACCGGGATCCTCAAATAAAACAAAAAGGAAGGACGAATAAGCCTGGAATCGGTGAACATTAGCACTGAGCTAGCAATCAAAAGCGGAAAATACCAGAAGCAAAGGAAACTGGAGGAAATGGTGCCTCAAGAATATCATGGATACTTGGACGTATTCGAAGAGGGAGAGAAAACAAAGCTACCACCTCACAGACCAGGAGTAGACCTGGACATCAAACTCGAGGAAGGGCAAGGACTGCCAGTCAAAAAGATTTACGCACTCTCCCTGGACGAACTGGAAGAACTCTGGAACTACATCAAGCAAAACGCGGAACGTGGATGGATAGGAGAAACCTACTCCGACGGAGGATCTCCTATCATGTTCGTCACAAAGAAGGGCGGAGAACTCCGACTATGCGTCGACTACCGAGCACTCAACTACGTCACCAAGAAAGACGGATACTGTAACGTTTCCTTATCGGTTCTCGGTACACTGAGAACCTTTAAGAAACCGTCCCGGGTTGTGCACTTGAAATCCTAGCCAAAGAGTGGCCTAGGCGGATTGATCAAGCGGAGGCTCCGAAAGGTTGTTAGATAAAACCTTTTACTATGTCGCTAAGGTCTTGAAGTGTTTGACGGCTTCTCACTATCGTAGCGAACTGAAGAGGTAACTATCCAACCAAGTATATTGAAAAACTCTGTCTGTCGAAGGCTGCCCTTTCTAAGTCTGAAAGATATAGCCTTTAAATACATGGCTGGCTTTTCCTAAAGCCTTACTCCTACGAGCACAGCTCGTATCCTAAAACAACTATGGTATCAAATCAATATCATCAAACAATACATAAAACATTCAAGGTATCAAACGATCCCTTGAAACAAAACTTCAAAACAACCGGAGTATCAACTGATACTTCCGAAACACAATCAGGGAGAGGCACAACCTCGTATCCTAAAACCAAACATAAAACAACCTAGGTATCAAATGATACCTCCTGCATACATAACAAGGCTACAGCCACAAGGCTCCTATCCTAAAACATAACAAGGCTACAGCCACAAGGCTCGTATCCTGAAACCAAACTAATCCTAAAGAAAATCCATCAGTAACCATAGTACCTGTACCGGTTACAGATACCCCTTACCACTGATAGGGGAAGCCTTGGACAGGCTACGAACTGCCAAGTACTACACGAAGCTGGACATCAAGGATGCCTATCACAATGTCAGAATCAAGGAAGGAGACCAATGGAAGACAACCTTCACCACAACATACGGCACATACGAATACTTGGTTATGCCCTTTGGGCTAACCAATGCACCAGCGGCATTCCAAAGGTGGATCAACAGGACCTTCCAGTCATATATCGACATATGCTGCATAGTATATTTGGATGATGTCCTCATATATTCAGACAGCCTGGAACAACACCAAAAAGACGTGGCAGCCATCATCCGCGCCATACGAAAGCAAGGGATGAAGCTCAAACCATCGAAATGCGAGTTTCACCAAAGGAAAACAGAATACCTAGGATTCATCATCAACAACGAGGGGGTCAAGGTCGACCCAGTCAAGACCGCCGCTATATGGGACTGGAAACCACCTACCAACAAGAAAGGAATCCAAGAATTCATGGGATTCTGCAACTTCTACCGACGATTTGTCGAAGGGTTCAGCAGGACGGCCAAACCCCTAAACGACCGAACCAAGAAAGACGTCAAATGGGAATGGGGAGACAAGGAACAAGTAGCATTTGACGAGTTACGACAAAAGCTATGCTCAACCCCGGTGTTGACATACTTCAAACCAGGGAGACCACTCCTGGTCGAAACCGACGCCTCGAAATATGTCTGCTCAGGCATATTATCTCAACATAACAAGAACAGAAAATGGAGGCCGATAGTGTATAGGTCGAAAGCCATGGCACCTGCTGAATGCAACTACGACGTACACGACAAAGAACTATTAGCCATAGTTCAAGCACTCAAGGAATGGAGGCGATACCTCAGAGGAAGTGGGCAGCACTTCAAGGTCCTAACCGACCACAAAAACCTAATAAGGTTTACAACAACAAAGGAACAGACTCACCGACAAATACAATGGGGTGAAGTCCTAAGCGGCTTCGACTTCAAAATCGAATTTTGACCTGGAAAAGAAGGAGGCAAGCCGGATGCCTTGACCAGAGGAAAGGCAGACATGCCCCAGGAAGGAGATGAAAGGCTCACACAAAAAGAAAGAATTCTCTTGCCAAAAGAGAAATACTTGGATACGAGAATCCAAGAGATGGAAACGATAACATTCGGAACAAACGACGAAGAAGAAATCAGCAACGAATCAGCTAAGGATAAAGAAATTCAAATGATAAAGGAAGCACTGGACAAAGAAAACAAAGAAATGAAAGGGGTAGCCTTAGGGTTGTGCCAGTGGAAGGACGGATACCTCTGGCACCAGGGAAAGATTTGGATTCCTGATAACGAAGGAATAAGAACCAATCTTATACAACGACACCACGACATTCTTCAGGCCGGCCATGGAGGAACGGCTATAACTACGGAACTCGTCCAAAGAAAATATTATTGGCCAAGGATGCGAGAAACAATCAGGCAATACGTCAAGAGCTGCGATATTTGTCAACGAACAAAAGTCGTACGACACGCACCTTATGGGCTGATGAAGCCTAACGAGGCCCCCGATCGGCCGTGGAAGTCAATATCAATGGATTTCATCACAGACTTGCCACTATCGTAAGAAACGGATGCAGTCCTAATCGTTATCGATACGCTGACGAAAATGGCTCACTTTATACCATGCACGAAGGACATGAATGCAAAGCAATTCCAGGAAACATTCATAAGGGAAATATTCCGACTACATGGACTACCGCGGGATATTATCACGGATCGAGGCTCGATATTCACATCGGACCTATGGAAAGAAACAACAAGGAAGTTGGGGATAGAAAGAAGGCTCAGCACTGCCTTTCATCCACAGACCGACCGACAAACAAAACGAAGAAATTCCACTTTGGAACAATATCTCCGAGCATACGTCAACTATCAGCAGGACGATTGGAAGGAGCTCCTGCCAATGGCCGAATTCGCATACAACAACGGGTATCAGGAAAGCACCAAGCACACACCATTCTTCGCAAATTACGGAACAAACCCCGAGTATCAGGCTATAGGACACCTGATCCAAGGAAGAACAACGTCACCAGAAGATATGAGTCAATTACATGACACATTGCGAGCGGAAATGACGGAAGCCCAGATACGACACAAGGAATACTACGATGCACAGCGAAAACCCGATCCCAACATACGGCAAGGGGATAGGGTGTGGTTACTACCAAGAAATATCAGGACCACCAGACCATGCAAGAAGCTCGATTACAAGAAAATTGGACCATTCAAAATCTTGGCGAGGATAGGAACCAGTGCCAATCAGCTGGATATCCCGGCCTCGATGAGAATACACAACACATTCCACATCTCTCTTCTCGAACTCTATAACGACAACAAGCTTCCCTCACAACAATCGGAACCTCCTCCTCCTATCATCGTCGAAGGAGAACCAGACAACGAACTCGAAGAAATCATCGACTCACCACTACATTACAACAAGCTCCAATACAGAGCTAAGTGGACAGGATACTTACCAGAACACGACAAAACCTGGTACCCTGCCGATAACTTCGAAAATGCAGACCTCGCAAAGCGGAACTTCCACTCCCGCTACTCAGACAAGCCACACCTCGATCAAGCTGGAGGAACAGGGCAACAGAGACATACTCGTCTCCGTGTCGCTAGCACCGAAACAGGAGGAAGCACCCCCTCAACCACCGAAAACACCCACCCCTCAGGAGAATTGGGGGACAACGATAGGATTGCCGGAGATGACGCCGACAAGTCCGCCATACCGTTCACCTTCTGCCTGGGAAGAAGCGACATGAAGGCAAAAAGAACACGATGCACTCCACTGGACGGGGTGCTACAACGACAACTGCTGGGTTTACAACAGCGAGAAAGTGGCGCGGGGATGGTACCCCAAGAAGTCCAGTGCCATGCAATCCGGTTAGAACCAGCCATACGAAACGAAGGCACCGGCACCGGAAGAGGACCAAACGGTCCAAATATCAAAAAACCAGCAACTAAAGGCAAGGCATTCCACCAGAAACTGGAAGGAATGCTACAACGACAAGTGCCCACACAGGTCCAATACAAGGTAGACGCAGGGTACTACCCGCAGAAGGACGGAATGAAGAAGGACCTCTCACACTGGCACGGGTACCACCGAGACCCAAAGTTCCGTGTCGGAGGGAAAGGCGTCGTGGGGACACGACAGGAGAGGGAGGGGAGCGAAAAAACACAACCGATATTGAGGCCTTACACTGGCACATCCGGGAACTGTTGGACAGAAGGGAGCGATCCCTAAAAAACGAAGACGATCACCGACGGAAGATAGCGGACCAGCAAGCCAAGATAGAGCGCCTCCAGAAAGAAGTCCAAGGGCTTCACAGGAGGGTGGCAGGGTCGGGATTCAGCTTGGGAAGATTGAAGAGGGAGGTGGACGATGGGAGAAAAGGAAACTAGGAGCTCAAGCACCAGAACCACGAGCTAAAAAAGGAGTTGAGAAGAGCTGGGCGGAAGTTGCTCGACTTGGGCAATTAGCATCGAGGGACCAATGCTAGGGGGAGACGGGAGCTAATGTCACAAATTGTGACTAAGCAAGGCAGATTTCACATGACTAATACTTATTAGTCATAAGGTATGTTGGGTTTTTGCACTATGACGTCATTTGACTCATAGCTTTCACAT
>Ga0307513_10011140_pt1 | contig 11198 bp, 10 predicted proteins | sample 15_EM_MG_FD_202174 | JGI IMG/M metagenome (GOLD analysis project Ga0307513, IMG submission 202174) | Populus trichocarpa ectomycorrhiza microbial communities from riparian zone in the Pacific Northwest, United States - 15_EM | ecosystem: Host-associated > Plants > Roots > Unclassified | place... | reverse complement strand
CACCAGAGCTGAGATCGAGGCTGGACCAGCTGTGTGACAACACGGTCAGTCACAGTCACGCGGGTCGATGATGATCGTCCAACGATCTTCAAACGCAGAAGTCCGCTAGCCAACCACCTTTATTCATCCTGCACAGGGCTGCTCTCGGATTATCATATGGTGAAAGCCGCAACCTTCAATACGAAGTCGAGATACTGCGTCTGGAATGAACTAAGTATATGGACATCGATGAAGAAAAGGAGCCTGAAGCAAAGAAGAACTGCCAGTGGTGAGATGGAGTCTACAAGCAACTTTAAATGCTCCACTGCCAATATTATGGGCTCGCTCGTATCTCCTTATCAAAGCTGTGTGGGTCTCAACTTGAACGACGATCAGTGGCCGATGTTAACTCATGTGACGTGTTGGCACAGTTTGAATTTCAATCTAGTAGCTGCCCGGCGTAAACCCTCCAAAGCACCTATCCAAACGCAGAGGAGCAAGACCAAGATGTGAGACAGCCTGTACACATCCTACGTAGAGTTTTTCAGACCGACAACGATGATTTAGTTGCCATCCTCGATCCCGACACCGACTACGCACCCACAATGCGTTAGATTTGCTATGACCTGTGAGTGCCCACTCTATTTCATTCCATTTTGATGCACATATCTATTATGAAAGGATCGACCAATTTGAAGACCGTCCAGATAATTACAGTCTTCAACCCGAAATCGAAGTATTACGTCTGGAGGAAAACACCTGGGAACTTCTCCAGGCCCTCATGCCGTCCGTCTCCCCCTCCATTCTCTCTCTCATCCGTCAACATCTGTTTAATCCCACCAAAGAATCCTCTTCCGTCCTGACCGAACTCATCGTCGTCCGCGAATGGCTACAAGAAACCGCGCCGACCCCGTCACCCCCAGAAGCTAATACGGGTTACTGGAAATTCACCAAACATACTATTATGCAGAGTATACGCGCTGGACACACACAGCGTGATGGTTGGGTGACGGAGATGGATCCCGATGCGGTGAATTGAGAGCATGGAGCGGCGCTCGCCTCTGATGATATAGTCAGTTCTTCTGCTTCGTATTTATTTTCACGCCAAGGTCATTAATTCGTGTTGCACATAAAAAGAGTTACGAAAAAACCCTACTACAAGCTTTATACGAATACATCCGCGCAGGCCGACTCGAAGACGCGGTCGAGGTGTGTAGGCCGGCACACTAACCTTGGCGGGCAGCAAATATTTCAATGGAAAGCACTCTGTGCGTATTCACAAATGTTCACACTTTCTCCACTCTAACCATTCCCCCCCAAAAAACAGCCACTGCGCAGCACGAAGACGACACCGCGGATGAAGACCTGAAGCCTGGTCCGGTCCGGAAACCGCAACCGGAAATTATGGAAACAAGCTTGCATATGCGCAGCACTCAGCGTAAGTTATCCATCATCACACCTACCACCCTTAACCTAAATCCCAACTCACCACCCGCTAGCCATCCCTCTCTGACCAAGAACGGCTCTATGCATCCATCGTACCTTCACCGCAAACCACCAACATCCTCAAGTCCGCATGTCGGACGTGGGAAGACTACCTATGGGCCGACATCAGCGTCGTCTGCGAGGAAAAAGTGAGCGCCGAGCTAGGTTCCCTCGCCTCGAGCAGTTTCTGGGAGGGCGGCCAAGAAGCTGTGGAAAACGACAACGTCATCGCCATGGACATGCGGAACACTTCCACCGTCGGCCCAGAACAGGAGAGGGACTGGGAAACGGAGGTGTATATCTGGAGAGTTTAAAAGCCGTAGCGATCATCGACGGGTGTGCCACTTCTTGCTCTCTTTCTCGTGTCTTCAAAATACTGATCATTCAGAAAAACAGGCCATCAGCGGACCACCCCTTCCACGTATCGCAACTGTACTTCATACCAGACCAGCTGGAGACATTATTCATTATTCAACATGTTCGCGAACGGATTACAAGACGGCACGTTCAGCCGATTTTCGTTTGAATATGAATCCATATGCCGCTTTCCGACACACCTCTGTCTGTTCTTGCAAATGATAGAAGTTCCAATTCCCCCGGAACCGGTGAAAGTGATCCTGGAATCGTACCTCGCCGTGTTAGAGGCAAGTTGGCACATCCACCTATCTTCATCCGTTCCTCACTTTCTCTTTTTTTTTTTTTTTTTTTTTTTTTTTGTATTTTTTTTGTTGATCGTCCAGGATGCAAACCAACGCGATCTAATAGCCCTATACGCTGGTGCGCTAGGTGACAACGCCGTCGCCCGCTACGCTACCTTCTTGGTCTCGCTCGGCCTCTCCGTCGACATCAACGAACGAAGGCTAGCGCTCACACGCGCTCACGAGCACGGGTTGAATGTGGAAAGGGTGGCTATTGTCACTGCGGAACGTACGATTGAAAAAGTGTTCAGCGTAAGCATCATTTCTTTCCCCCTTCTGCTTCCCGATCTTTTCCTCTTTTTTTTCGTTTTGACGAACACTCATCATCCAGGGACTTCCACTGCTATCCGACACCTAACTTTCGATCATCAACTTCTAACCGCCCCAGACGAGACGCCTTTACTGCGTTCAATCGAATGGACGACGTTCTCAGAAGCTACATACGATACTAGAGCGAGCTACCGTCATCCTGCGATACTTCCTCAGTACGTCTCCCCTTCCCCTCCCCCCTTCCCCTTCAACCCAAACCAATCTCAATGCGCACCCAAGCCGCCCCAAACCCCCTCATCCTCCTCCCACTCGAACTCGCCTCCATCGACGAGCCAGAAGCTATCGCGACGCGCAGCCTCCGCCGTTCCATTCCCCTTCCCCTTCCCCCGCCCCCGCTCTTGTTCCTACGCATTAAAATCGAACCCCACCTCCTGGGCCTACCACTCCACCACGCGAGCGATAGCCACCCAGATGAGGAAAAGCTGCCGTTAATGCAGGTACTCCAGGGTTGCGAGGGTTGCGGGGTTGCTGAGTATTCGGTGGGTTTTTAAATGATAAATAAAAAGGAACACTGATTTGACCTACATACGTCTAGACTCTTATTGGTCAAGCGTTTGATCATATTGTGAGGTTGTTCACTACGGAGCGGTTGGCGGAGGAGGAAGTGGTGGATGATGGTGTGTCTTGGTTTCTTATCTTATCTTATCCTTTTCCGTGTGTCGTATACTCTCTTTTTTTTTTTGTTTGCCAACAGACAGAGCAGCTCACAAACGACAAAACGAACACACCCGCATTCGTCGCATTCGACAAATATACGTACCGGAGCTCATCATCCGACTACACCACCTATTGTATTCGTCGCGACAACATATCCCAGCGTATGTTTATTCCATTCTTCCTGCTTTGCCGAGGCTGCCGATTCTTACGTTTTCTTTTCTTTATCACTTCCTTTTTTCATGTTGGTATTGCTCCGAACCCAGAAACCTCAAACGCGTCGTCGAACTCGCCAACCTCGTTGCCGACTCTCGATACCGACTATACGAAACCTTCAGCGGCAAGGGCGGGCGGAGCCTTTTGCATTACCTCCATGTTCGTGCGGTAGGCTGTATTGGCGGGGGTCAAGAATGGGGGGCTCGGATCCGTTTAGGATTATCGCGGCTCTTTGATCTTGTTTTTTTTTTGTGTGTGTGTGTGTTGCTTGGTTGTTGTTTACCGGTTTACCCCGCCATGAATTGCTTGCTTTACGTCGATGGTATTTCAACACAGACATGAAAAAATGCGGAAAAACAGTCGCCTGATGGAATAATTTTATAGTACTTACGATGAACATGATCCTGGCAGGCCATTCAACTATGGTCCCAGGGCGCCATCGAGAGCGTCGAGAGCGCTTCTCGACGCGCTGGGAAGAAGGGGAGGAGGCGTGCGCGGACGCGCTGCGGGCTGTAAATCCGATCGACTTAGTAGAATTGCCTTATTGGGCGTAAGATGTACTAAAAAGTAGAACACTGGAATCATTTCTCCACCATTCTCATCTCCTCGGGTGTGTACCAATCTGAAGACAGGTCTTTCCACTTCAGTTGAACCCCACAAGAACCCCAGTATCATATTATCTTATTCGGAGAATGCTCTACACTCCAGTCTCCAGTCTTTAGATAATAGATCGAGGCTACTGGTGTGGGAGTTGGAGAACTGGGCCCGGCGTCGGTTTCTACTTGGCAGGTCTTCTGCAATCCCCCTTCCCAGGCCATGATAATTATGGTTTGCGGCACTGCCCTCCAAATACTGGTCAGGTGGACGAGACCCTCATGTCTAATTCAATGGTACGCGATTCACGTTGGCAGCCTGCGTACGCGCAGCACTCAATGGCCCCATTTTATCTTCTGTATTTATCTTTCTGCGTTCAAAGTCGATATGTATTTGAGTTCATTATGGCGCCATGTTGATGACGCACGCAATCAGGAGTCCGCGCACTGCTTGCCCAGTCGATCCGACATTCTCGGTCGTTGCCACCATAAAGTCCTAGACAATAATATTTCTACTGGGTAGTACACGCGATTCCAATGCGATTTTTCTGGCGGGGGTTTCACCTTCCTTGTGGATGTTTGCTTTATGCTGAGCAATGTCTGATCCGGATGCGGACAGAAGCCCAAAAATTTGACCGTGTTCAATCCAAACGGGGTGCAGAACTGTCGCCGGCGATATTCGATCCTAAAGCCGTACATTTGTAGCTCTGAGAAGAGAAGATTCTGACTTTTTTCGCGAGTGATCAACTTCCTACACCACCGCCAGAGCCTCCGAGTCATATAAAGTTGCAAAAATCGCTCGTGAGTCGTCGGACACTGCATCAGGAATACACTTATGAGGCAGGCAAACCCAGCAATAAGCATCGCTTGAACCTCAATCCAGGAACCTAGCTTGAGTATCGGCTCGACCGCTGACTGGATGCATGCATGAGCCAGCTTCGGACCGTGGTCATTATTACTATTAAGTAGGTGGTCCAAAATATGTTTTATCGGCTATGTGGATGGAACAACCTTGGGAACAACCTCTAAAATGATGGGAAAAATTGTCCGTAAGTGCCAAAATTTGGCTATTTTGGTTGGGACATTACTCAGCATAGAGCAGTGTTTGATCAAATTGACATGACTACGCGTGGTGCAGCCACATCAAGGCCGTGGATTAAATAAGCTGAGGCGCCTATTTCTTTCGTTTCATTCCCATGTCTTCAAGTGAGGTCGAGACTATTCTCAGAGCGTGCAAATGCACATTCCGTAGGCCACGCAGCTTATGTAGACTTTTCTGAGTCACTGTAGTATCCAAGCATTCTTTTAAACCCTCAGTCCGATTCCAAAGAATACGTCTTCCTTCCCCCCTTCTGTATACCTCGTTATCTCATCTGCCGGCGAACGAGTGCCTTCAGCGCCATGAGGTTCGTCACCCATCTCTTGAAATGCTAGGCAAAAGTCTTACATCTGTCTCGAAATCGCAGTGACAGAAAAGTTGTCAAGCCCTCTTTTTACTCTTCGAGTCAAAGGTTGCCGAGTCCAAGGTTGCTTCTACGTTCACTTACTACGTCGACTTACACTGATCATCAATTTAGGGATCCACTTTTATTCGCATTGATTATTGGTATCAACACCTATCAGAACCAACCTCACCTACGGGGAGCAGTCGCCGATGCAAATGCCTTCAAGAGCTATCTCACGACTAGTCTCGGCGTTGACGAACGCAGGATCATTAGTCTGATCGACAAGGAGGCCACTCGGGCAAAAATTATTGAGACATTCAAGTCTCTCAGTGAAATAGAGGCCATACAACGCGACCACGATCCCATTGTCATTTTTTTCGCTGGACATGGTGGCGACGCGCCTTCCCCTCCGGGATGGGAGGCAGGCGGCCCTAGCGCCCGGACTCAATTTCTTATCACGCACGACTCGTCAACTGGACAGGACGCTACAGTCTTGGGCATTCCCGACCGTACGGTGGCAGCTCTTCTTGAAAATATCGCGCAAAGCAAAGGCGATAATATTGTAAGTTTCCTTGCATCCAAAATTGACTTCCTGCTAATTCATTCGGCAGACGGTTATCCTGGATTGTTGCCATTCCGCTTCTGGAACTCGTGGCATTGGAAGCAATGGGATTCGTTCTGTTCCCGTAAATCATTCTATTCCTCCCGAATTGGATGCGAAGATTTGGAAGTTCGGGAGGAGGAAAGCTCGGATCGCTCCGGGCTTTCTTCAAACTGGGTTGCAGTCACACATACTTCTCGCCGCATGCGGTGCCCGAGAGACTGCTAGAGAAACCCTGGAACCCATTTTTCGGGGATATTTTACGACCGAATTGATAAAGCTCTTGGAGGCGACGTCGCCAGAAACTTTGAAGTACAGCGATATCCTGGCGAAGATGGGCCAAATTCCCAGGTGAGTTTTCATTTTGAACTTTGAAGGCTCTCTCGCATTTCTGATACCATCTGCGTGTGTTATAGCCAAAATCCTCAGTTAGAGGGGGTCAATCGAGATGGGTTGCTCTTCGGAGGACGAGTTCGTAGGGTATCTTCCCACCAACCATCCCGGTTGCCCCAGCACCCATCCTCATTCGGTCTTGGCATTCAGGGTGGACAGTTCGTTCTCGAGGCGGGCACCACTCAGGGCATTACTCCGGGCGCACGATGTGAAGTCTATTGGGATAATAATTCAACAAGTGGTACTCCTCTCGGAGCATTAGTCGTATCCCAGGTGTCTCCTTCCTCTGCCACATTGGCTGTCCCTTCCGGCCAACCTCAGTTCGCAATTCCTCCATCTGCTGTTGCGAAACTTGTGGATGTGGAGGTTGGACAGAAGGATGCCCTTCGATTATTCGTTTCTCATGACGGACCGTTGCTGGATTTCGTGAAGGAGAGCGTACCACCGTCTCTGGGTGTCGTTATCGTCGATAACGAGATTCGGGCCCACGTGTGCTTTTGGAAGGTCGGCGGGACGGTTAAATGTCGAATCGCGCAGGCGCATTATAACTTCACCTACGATTGGCAGGCTGGTGGCATCAACACGCCCGAGGAGATGTCTACATTCATCCGCTATGCAGCCCACTTCCACCGGTACCTCTCTCTCAGCCGCATTGACAGTAACCCTGAAATGATCCAAGTGGAGATCTTCGAGTTGGAATTAAATCCAGATCCTTTTTACCATAGAGAATGTCGTCCTATTGGCAAAAATCTTAACGCCAACAACAATATTGACATGGTGGTCGACGCTGAAACAACGCGCAGGTATGGCATCAAGATCACAAACAAAACCGAACAAAACCTCTATCCACATGTTTTCTACTTCGACAACGGCGATTTCTCAATTCGTAAGCTCATTTTACTGCTTTCCTACTATGTCATGCAGTCTAATAAATACCCTTCGAATGCCTCTTTAGAATCTTTTTATTCCCCTCCTCAAACGGCGAACCATTACAAGCCCGACTCACCCTTGCTCTCTGGAGGATCACTGGCGATCGGTTATGGTGCGGGCGGATTCCCCCCCCTTACTTTTTATCTCCCCGCCGGTCAGGACGTCGACCTTGGATTTTTAAAAATCTTCTTATCCACGTCACCGAGTGATCTCTCCGACATTCGTCAACCTTCATTCCCGGGCCCTGATCCTGTCCATGGATATCGTAAGGCGAAAGCTGTGCCCTTCGAGATGCCCCCTCTGTTCCAAGATCTTACGTCAAGCTGGGGGACGGTTATCATACCGATACGTCAACGGCGAATGCCTCCCTCACATCCCACCCCTGCCAACTGACAGGGCCCAGATACTGTAGTGTTTCGACCGATTGTTCATGCCATGTTACGCGTTACATATATTGTTCATCTGACAAGTTGTTCATGTCACCCTAAATAGGAAATTAAGGGTCCATTTTGGGTGCCTCGGGCGCTTTTTTGGAGATTTTGGATCAAAAACCCGCCTTTTCAGGCCCGTTACGCGTTACATTTACTACTATTGTTCAGTTCATGACCGACGGTTACCCGTTACATGAACGATCGGTCGAAACACTACAGTACACGAAAATGCACGTGGAGGAAGATTGTAGGCTCATGCACGAATCTTCCAAAAGGTACGAGGAAGAGGTAGCGACTTTGAGGGAGGAGATTGCTGAGTTGAGGTCATTATATTATTGTGAAAATTGGCCGTACATATAATGAACGACCACATTCAAGTTTTTCTGCATACTGTACTACTTATTACGACCTAGTGTTCACAACCATGGCTATTGAACTGCACATAAATAATTCCCGGTATTTATGACCTATATTTACTTGATATATATATGGATTTTATAGCTGTCGAACTTTGGTCGAACTGCAGAAAAATTATTCCTGGCATTTATGACCTGTATATATATGGATTTTGCGTGTTCCCAGAGTTGTGACCTGTCCCAGAGACTAAACATCTTAATTTCGATTTTACCAAGTGCAAAATACCTATTCCCGCATACATATTCCCTGACACTTACTAGGTAAAAAAGCAATTCCCTTGCAGAACTAGACCCATTCCATGTTTATCAGAGCAAGTTGCGAACATCGATATTTTATTAGAGTTGGAGGAAATAAGCTCGGCTAATTTGGCCATCATGATGCGCATCATAGTTGCTGAGCCTGCCGTCAACTCCATCTTTGGGCGTGCGTACGCACCTCCACACCAATTTTTAAGGCCATGTGGGGTTTTATAATGCAGTCTCATTAAAAAATGTGATTTTCTACTTCGCATTACTAATAGTGCTGCAGCTCAGCACTGTCTTCACATATTTAAAGTCATTCAGCATGTTTATGACCGTGAAATAGCTGTTAGAGGGTTAAAAAGCCTGCTTATATCTCAATTTAACTTATAGAATATCCTATGGCCCAAAAAGATGTGGTTACACAATGGAGATGCATGCAGCAGGTACGCACACCCAAAGGTGGAGTTGACGGCAGGCTTGGCAGTTCTGATGCGCATCATGATGGCCAAACTAGCTGAGCTTATCTCCGCCGATGCTATCTTTGTGAAAACACACTTATATCCATGGGAATAAAATATCAATGTTCAGAACTTGCTCTGATAAACATGGAATGGGTCTATTTCTGCAAGGGAATTGCTTTTTTACCTAGTAAGTGTCAGGGAATATGACTTATGTATGTGGGAATAGGTATTTCGCACTTGGTGAAATCAAAATTAAGCTGTAGTGTGGGAACATGCAAAATCTGTATATATTAAGTAAATACAGGTCATAAATAACAGGAATAATTTTTGTGCAGTTCAACAGCTGTCAGCCAGTGCCACAGTCTCCACTAACAGGGAATTTTAATTAAAAGGCTTCTCAGTGTATAGAATGCATCGTGCAATATCTCTCGACAAGTACAATCCAAATACACTATAAGGAGCGAGTGGCTGGTTTTTGAGATATGGGAACTCCCAGCCTCGGAAGAAGGATATTTTGATCAATTTCGCATGCGCGCAAACTTTTAAATTTGTGTGATTGTAAATAACCTGTGTGACGGTGACTGACCATGTTGTCACACAGCCTTGATTAGGGACGTTCAAAGCTCAGCTACTTTCGTAGCAGTATTTCATAGCAACGTGTAGCCATCAGCTTATATAACATATAATTGAGAGTCCGCTTTTGAGCAATGTCACGGCAGATTATCTGCGATTAAGTATGGCTCACGCATTGTTACATATCTTCATGATGCCGTCCAAACCACTGAGAAGAGACCTCATAGACTCGTTCCTACTGTTAATGGCAACTTGAGACATCTTCTCACTAGGGCTGCGCACCGTGCCATTACGGTAGACGGCCGTGAGCTGACGGGCAGATGACGGGTATGGAACCGCCATACCCGTACCTGTCTTGGGGCTACCAGATGGCCTACGGGTACGGGTATAACAAAGACGGCCTACAGCGTCCGTAAAATGGCCGTCAAAACACTGCAAACTTGGTAGTATTGATAATTGTGCTAGACTACTAGCTATCCTGTTTTTTGAGAGCAATACGCGCAAGGCAAAGACGGTGTTTCACAAGCATAAGAACCCGGATTGTACCGGGCTGGAGGCTGGCACGACGAAGAGAGATGGTATCCCGCCCCCCTGAAAATATCCTCTCGACGGCCACTGCTGAACTTAATAAACTTGATCAGGAAAAGACGAATGAGAATTAGATGTTGGATGTGTACCTGGAATCGAAAATATGTCACAAACAAGGCGGTAAAGATTTGGGAATTGTGCACGGCGACCAAGCCACCATTTAGGCTGAGTGGTCCCATCGATGATCGTGCGGCACAGGATTCTAGAGGCCAAGGGATCATCGCAAGATCATCGCATGGCGCAAGGGGCTACGGATGACTTGGCATGATGTACTCGAAATTGAGGCACCATGTGTACTTACTTAGGGTTTGAACCTTGCTATCAACAACTATACAGTACTTACACGTCCGTCAACGGCCATCAACGGCATTAAACCCATGGCATCTCACGGCTGTCGGCCATCCCGTAAACGGCTCCAGAACCATGGTTCCCAGACCTCTACGGTACGGTAACGGCAGCCGTAAATCTAGACCTGTGACCCGTAAGCATGGCAACGGCGCGCAGCCCTACTTCTCACCACCCAAAAAATTTGAAGAATACACTCTAAACTTACAAAAGGATCTCAAGCTCATTTCTAAGTTACTCGAAGAAACTCGTTATCTGAACGAATCACGATTGCCCTCCAGTCCCAAAGCTCGGCAACATCGACCTCGCCTGGGAATTTGCCCAGGATCCGGCACACCATCAGCATTTCGTTAACATGCCCCGTGCCTCGCCTCTTGTTTTTTCAACTGTTCTTGATCTCATTGAGGATCATCATGTCTTCAAGAACGACACACATTTGGGGCAGACACCTGTGTTATATGCATTGAGCGCGTTCATCACAGAGGAGGTCACACTTGGGTCACAGCGGACTCTCAATTACATGTTATATAAGCTGATGGCTACATGTTGCTACGAAATACTGCTATGAAAGTAGCTGAGCTTTGAACGTCCCTATTGATGAGTACTCGATGAGTAGCTATCCGGAGCGCCCCCGAGATGTCTGACAGCCTGTACTCATCCTGCGCAGAGATTCTGTCTGTTTGTTAGACCTAGTGTTTGAAGGTCCAGTCTCAAGACTGGAAAAAGACCGAGACCGGACCGGACCAAGACCGATCAAGACCGGAAATTCTCAAGACCGATCAAGACCGTAACCGCAGTCCGGTCTTCGGTCCATCAC
>Ga0307513_10011139_pt1 | contig 11199 bp, 7 predicted proteins | sample 15_EM_MG_FD_202174 | JGI IMG/M metagenome (GOLD analysis project Ga0307513, IMG submission 202174) | Populus trichocarpa ectomycorrhiza microbial communities from riparian zone in the Pacific Northwest, United States - 15_EM | ecosystem: Host-associated > Plants > Roots > Unclassified | place... | reverse complement strand
CCCCGTTTTTTTGCGGCCGTCCAATGCGCAAAGCAACAAGGCAGTGCGACAGCTCAAATGCAACAGAGTTTACGGGTTCACCCAATGAGTAATGTGACGTCATAATAAAATTGCTCAACTCTTACCACGCTAGATTGCAAAGGAGTCAACAAGGTCGATGGCTGAAATACCGCAATTCACACCGAGAGACTATGCCTCGTTCTTCTTCGCTGGTCTGTTTATCCTCGATAAAATATATTGCCGAACTCTAACTCGACTCTCGCGAATAGGCGCACTATGCGCGATGGAAGCTTGCTTTATGCCATTGAGATACATCAGCCGCTCTGATATACCGGAATACAACATCACACATGCTGCCATGACGTGTATGCAGGCAGTGTTCATTATACCAGAAGTTGAAGTACGGGACGCGTCGCGGCCACGTTCTGAACTTTTTTAGTAGCCAGCTGTACTGATCTGCTGCTTCGCAAGAGGGCATGACGTCATCAGAGGATTTCCGCACCTTGCTCGCTCCATTGCCGACGTGGTGTGCAATGTCGGGGTTATCCAGACCAATTCCAAAGCTGTAATAGAAGCTACCAACTACATTGACCTCGTATAATACGACCAGAAGTCTTCAATTGATTGGACTGCGTCTCTTTTTCGCACAGAGCCCTGTTGAGAGGTGAGTCTGATATACCAAAGTGATCATTTTACACTCACTCTGAAGCCCGAAGCAATACTTGGATGAACGTGGTTCAACTCAACGAGAGAACGCCGTAACGCGAGATCTGTAGGTTTAGGAGTCTGAGAAGCCGTCACAAGACCAATGATCAGCGAGTTCTACCTTTTGTATTGAAATGTTCTCGGGCGGGCTTTGTTTGCGCTTCGGTTTGGAGTAATAGGATTTTTTCGTTTTTGGGTTAGCAAACCAGTTAACAATCTGGCCCGTGCGCTGGGCATTTTTACGATGACTGGTTGAGAACTGAAGTGGGGCTCAGACTCGCATACAACCGCCTCCAGAGCTTTATCTCGCGTTTCCGTATACTGGTTATACCGAAAAACACGATTGTCGATCGACCCGTTCAGCGGATGAACTCCTTGCACGCGGCGACTAAGGATAAGCTCGGCTCACTCATTCGCGTTAATAGTTTCAACCTCTAAGTGCTGAACTTCGTCAAGTCTGTCGCGGAGTTCCTGAACCAATTTTTTCCGTTGCGCCACGTCGTGGATTTCTTGAATCCACGACGTCAGGTCACAATGAACAAGGCATAACCCCACTGCTCACCACTACGAAGGTTTTGAAGGTCAGTTTCCCAGACATGGTCCACAGAGTCGTGCACACATCGTACTCTTGATGTCGATTGAGTGAGCAGCGACTCGAGGCCTGAGCCTTAGGTGTTATACCACTGCCAAGTACATATGTAGATAACAGGTATATACTATTGCGATTCTACGCTGAGCCTGGAAGTGAAAATTGAAGTGGTTGCTGACTCGGAGAAAACGGAGTCGTCACCTTGCTTCAAGGTAGTCGATCAATCCCCCAAAGGCGTGTTTTAATTTCTCACTGATCCATCGTGCCTCCTTTCCAATATCCAGGTGTGTCTGAAAGGCCATTGAAGCTAGCTAATTGCTAGGACTGCGAGTAAGGGAGAACGGAAGGCTTGCCGGGTGCTAGCGGGGAGATGAGGGAAGTAACGGTATCCATACATAGGCACGTTCCTACCCCTGAGGGGTGAGCAAGTGAGCCGGCAAGCCCCTGGACAGGCACAACCGGCTAGCTTTGTCTTCCCAATTATTATGTAATATTTATAGAAACATATTCAATGTATTTACAATGTACATATGAGAGAGCCGTGCGGGTTGTGGAATGATACCCTGTGGCCGGACCACTCCCTGCTGGTCAGCCAATCAGCAGCCATCAGCCATGGCAGCTGCGACCGGCCCAATGGATGCAAAAGGGGATCGAACCATCTCTTTCTCGGTTCTCCATAATGCCGTCATATTTCGTGTGCTCGGCCGTTAACATTTCTACCCTAACACACCGGCGCGTGGGTGCCGACGAATTCAAACCAACCAAGACGCTTCCTGTACTCACCACATTCCACGAGTAAGTCGTCGGTTCGGGTCTCCACTACCACTGACCATCTGTGTAGTTTTGGGCTCCGATTTTCCCGCGACGCGACACCGAGCCAACAACGGCGCTTCATCGATACATGTCAAGCTTACGTCCGTGCGGCACAAGAGCAGGTTGTAAACCGGGTCGATCAACCGTGCCCAACCATCGAAAGTTACGTCGAGCTGAGACGTCAGACGTCGGCTATTTGGGTGAGTAGCGGTGGTTCGCGTAAATATAGAATAGGAGCCTAACTTCAGACCGATTCTTCAAGAATACTATGGTTCTCATTGAATGCTTATACAACATAGATGTTCCTGAGTCTGTATACTATCACCCGGCCGTCATTGCTCTCTCGGAAGCCGGAAATGATACCGGAAATGATATCATTTCTTGGGCAAATGTTTGTCTCCACCAACCTTGCTGTTCTCATTATTGACGGGCCGTCCAGGATATTTATTCATTTAACAATGAACAAGCTCGTGGTGTATGTCCAGGAGCTACTCTCTTTGCTTTGCTCAACCATTCTCACACACACCTCAGGACTGTCATAACCTAGTGGCTGTCGTTGCCATCCAAATGAATTTGCCAGTCCAGGCCGCCATCGACTTCGTGTACTCGATGATCCTAGACACGATCGCGCGCTTCTGGCGCGAGAGAGAAAAGGTCCCATTGTTTGGAGAAAGGTTGGCCCGGTTGTCCGCCAGTACTTGCGTGGAGTTGAAATGTATGTCGTGTAAGTCGCCATTTGTCATCGTCTGTTCTGCTTCTCACAGCACACAGAGACAATATCGTCTGGCATACTGAGTCGCAGCGCTATCTTGGTCCTCAGGTCCGAGAAATCCGTCGAACCCTGCAAGTGGAAATCAAACCACTGGGAGAGGGGTGGTTTCGCCCTTTGTATTTCGATACGAAGACGACCCGCAAGAGCGCGTTCCCAGCCCAACGCTCACCGTCGTGACGACGGATGAGCCCTTGCTAGGCTCCCCACAAGAGACTGTCTCGTCAATTAAATACGACCGCGTTCACTATCATAAGACAAGCGCAACAAGTTGATTTACTCGGTATTGGTCGGATGATTTTCCGATGGATCCTGATATTACCTGCATTCTTAGTTTCGGGACCGATGTACCTCGTTCCGTTAATTCCACTCCTGATGTTACTTGTCCTCCCCACACGCACCACACACACCACAACTGGTAGCCATCAACTCATTTGACTGGCTCCTTAGCGTAACTCTACGTGCCGTTGCTATTGTGTATATCATAATATTATTTGTAATATTTTTAGGGCTTAATAGCTTCCTCTTCCTCTTCCCCTTCACCACCTGTTATTGTAACTCCTGTTCCTGCTTGTTGGGAATTTAATTCTCGCAAGTGGATGGCTTGCATAATATCCGCATGGTCACCGGCGGCGAGGTCCTGAAAAATACGATTTGTTCTGTGGTCCCGTTCATCCAGCTATCAAACCAATTAACTTCTCAAGTATCAGTGGTAATGGAGAGCGTACGAAAAAGGCACGGCGTTGAAAAAATATTTGGTACAGACGATTCAGGTCGTGCCTGTGATCCTCCTCGCCATTATGAGCATCATCCAGGCTCAGTGTCACTAGCTCATCGATTTTGTCTTCTAGTTCCTCTAATGCGCTGCAAGTTCATTCAGTCAGGATGAGCTCGCACAAGCTCTCAGCGTACAGTCGTAGCAATAGTATCCACTCACTCATCCAGTTCCAACCCTTCATCCAGCTGCTCCTCTGTAGGTCCGTATGGGCCAACCGACCCATTAAAGCGGATAATAAGATTGAACGCTTGACGGGATATGTGAAGCGCTTGTAGTGAAAACCATTCCACCCGTCTACTGGTCCGCAGGATATCACCAGCTTGGACGTAGCTCGACGTCAGGAATCGGGCCAGAGGTCGACTCAATCTCAATGAGCTAGCGACAGGCGAAGGAGCCCTGGATAAGGGCATTGGAGAGTCTGAGATCTGTAAGTTGCTGAATGCCATTGACCAGGTCAGTAGACTGTTTAACTTATATGAGTTATTGACTAACAAGGATTCCTGTTCATCCCGGTACATGAATGTAGAGAAACTTCGCCCAAACTGCTGGGCGTTCTGGTCAGGGGATAGAGATAGGGTGACATCTACGAGGCCCGAGACGGGCGACGTGGGAAGAGTACATTCGAGGACATATGGGTTTAACCAGTGCTATATGGCGGTGTTAGAGCGAGAAGGTTGCACTCATAAATGTGGCTTACCGTTGCCGCCACCGCAGTTCCAAATTTCGCATAAAGAGTGGTTGGCCGAGGGAAGTTCATGCCAATCAGGACAATATTGAGACCGCCTCGCGTAGGTCCTTCAATGGGGGAGACTTTCTGAAGAAGTGGCGGACCACCAGCTTCTGGTTGTTGAATACCCGTTCGGGAGCTAACTCCGACTACAGGGCGCTGAGCCCCTACAGAGGAGTACTGAGCCTCAAAGTTCTTCCGCTGTGATGGGTGCTGAGGTGGTGGGGCTGGACCACGAGCGTTTGTGCGATGATGGCGCTCCGGAGCAGGCTGCTGACCGGATTGGTTCGCTGTCCTTCTGACGCTAGTCGTGGGATGAAATCCTGTACTAGGGCCAGTTGCAGGGGGCATTGCAAACGCTCCCGGGAATAGGATGCCATTGGGGGTATAGTGTTCCTGCAAGCCGCCATCCCTATCAGGTTGAGCTACACTCTTGAAGGAATATGGTATTTGATAATATGCGACCATGTTGCCTTGCTCATCGTGTAACCTTGCCACGAGGCTGAGGACGTAATTTGGCAATGGCGAAAAATGTGGATCAGATTATTGCTTACTTGTAGTCCTCTTTCTTGTGATCAGAGGAGCAGGTGAAATGAAACGTCACCTCTGCCTTAATATACGGCTGAGTGTCTGATGTCGGGAAGAGAATGAATGGACTAAAGTCAAGAACTATGAGTCACTGGCAGAGGGACGGGCACGAATGTCACGCACCTGTCGGACTTGAAGTCGATAAGGCATTGCGGTAGGCCCAGGAAACGCATTTCTCGTCGCCAACAGCCGTCGCACGGTTGGGCCAAAGTCTTCCCAGTCGTACTGCCGTGGATTCCAATCGAGAAGTAAAGGAGCCTTGTGGGTGCCTGTTGGTTCGGTTGCTTCACGGAACCTGTCCTTGGGAGAGCAATGCCCCTCCATCCCCTATCTCTGATACGTTCACCCACCGCCCGCAGGTGCACCTCAAGGACGACTCTCTCCTCTAGTCTGACAACTACTTTACTGTATAGGTGGCAACCTTTTGGGTCCTTGAGGAGACACTTCAGGCGAATACTAGCCTCAGGATTAGTGAAGCGCAAAGCCGAGTAAGAGACGACCATACTTGCGATATACCTGGTGTACAGAATCCTCATAAAAATGACTCAGATCAATGCTTTGAGGGACTAAGGGCGGTGGTGAAACGGGCATAGCGAAGAGCGGTGCGTGGGCTGAGTCCTCAATACTGAAACCTGAGGTCGAGGTCATAGTACTATGACTACACTTGCATGAACAATGATATCCCCGTCAAAGCAATTGGAATTTACCTTGTCGGCGGGGGCACACCCGCCGTGAGGTGAGGTGTTAGTTGCGCAGAAATCGTGGGATTCCAAAAACTAGTAGGTGAAGTGGTTGTTTGCAGATTTGGAAGTTGAGAGTGCGTTGGTGGAACACGTTCTAAAGGTTGCTGGGACCAGGCAAATCCGGAAGGTCCTTGGTAAGCGGGAGAGGAACGTGTTAGCTGGTCCTCAATACTGAAACCTGAGGTCGATGTCATGGTACTAAGACCACACCTGCATGAACAATGACACCCCCGTCAAAGAAATTGGAATGTACCTTGCCGGCGGGGGCACACCCGCCGTGAGGTGAGGTGGAAGTATTTGCGCAGGAATAGTGGGATTCCAAAAACCAGTAGGTGGGGTGGTTGTTTGCAGATTTGGAAGTTGAGAGTGCGTTGGTGGAACACATTCAAAAGGTTGTTGGGACCAGGCAAATCCGGAAGGTCCTTGGTAAGCCGGAAACAAACGTGCTGGCTGGTCCTCAATAGTGAGACCTGAGTTCGTGGTTACGGTACTATGACCACACCTACATGAACAATGATATCCCCGTCAAAGAAATTGGAATTTACCTTGGAACTATTTGGCCAGGAATCCAAAAAGGTGAAGTGGCTGTTTGCAGATTTGGAAATTGAGAGTGCGTTGGTGGAACACGTTCTAAAGGTTGCTGGGACCAGGCGAATCCGGAAGGTCCTTGGTAAGCGGAACAGGAACGTGTTGGCTGGTGATACATCACTAAGACCAAGGAAGTATAGTGAGTCGATAGCAAGAATTGTGACCCAAAACAACAAACCAGAGGGACCAGGAGTGGGAGGGTCAGCTGGCTGATATGTTCCAGGCACCGAGTAACAGCTGCTGTCCAATCTGTCCACATCGGTGGACCAGTTGCTGTACGGAATGTCCGGAATGCCCGGAATGATGGGGGAGTTCCGAGCTTGCACGAGGTGAGAGATGGATCAAGCTGTGAGGATGTGAACTCACCGATCTTGTTCCGATTAGGCATGCCCTCATCGGGGGAGGCATACAGATTTTGAGTTTGGCCAGAGTTGGACGTCTGCGACTGCATGAACAGGTAGAGTTATCGATGAAAGCACACAGAGAGGTGATAGCAGCACTATGCTATTTATAATATGTCTGAGAGATTTCTAGTCGATAGCAAACGAGGCTTGACGGGTATTTAAAGCGTGGCTGGCGACAACGTGTGCAAGCGGAGACCAAATACCGATGCGAGGCTTTGCCGATGTCATCCTTCCAGCACCGTCCATTCCAAGAATGAGCACCATACGGCAATTCCATTGGAAGAAAGACAATCACCCTACCAAGCTCATTAAGATGCAGTGCCATCGTCGGCAGTGACGTGAACGGCCCTCTCGTGCGTGTCTCAGAGACGCACGGAGTTCATGTGATGGACGTCCCTTCGAGATCGGACACCTTCTGGCAAGTTCCAAAGGCAAGCACAATAGGGGTAAACTGTGGGGAGCGTATTATGTTCTGAGAGTAGTAGTACATCCAAGAGCCTCACCTTAGTGACCTCACGAGTTACAACATGACCACCCTGGGTCTGTCTTTCCGTCGACACAGGATTGCCGGTTGCAGGGGTCGCGAATCTCTGAACGGGGGACGCTTCAGGTTGAGTCATTAAGGTTGATTCCGGTATTTTTCTCGTCTGAGTGTCAGGCTTGAGTGGTCGTGGTAAAGGGCGCTGCGTTTTGAACCAGGGTCCAGTGGCAAATCAAAATATGTGCGGGACTCGATAAGCTCTGTGGGCATAATCTTCCACTCTCGACCTTAACGACTTATTAAACCTCTCAATGAAAAGGCAAAGGTTGAGTCCTCACCGTCTCGCGGATGAGTGTTGAAAATACCAGTCGGACGGAGGGACGAAATGGTAGATAGCTCGCTGTGGTACTATTTCTATAGTAAACCACGCGCGAAATGGATGCGAAACGTATGAGAATGGGTGAGAAACGGATGAGGAACAACCAGCACAGCTAGGTACACAAAACAGTAATGTAGGGCCGAGGCTCGATGGCTATAGATAAATTCGAGAGTAGATGCAGGAACTGCAGGTATGGACGATGCAAAATGAGGACTCGAAAGTCCAATTTCCGACAAAGAGTGGTTGCGCAAACCATCCACCTTCGTCGGGATAACGAGAATGCAGCTCACAAAGCTTTAAAAAGATGACCAGCTTCTTGGTTTCGAGCGTGTCAAAGACCTTCTCGAGTATCCCCATTTCCTGGTCTCGGTTGCTTCTTGTCAGGATTTTGTATTTCCCCGTATTTGTACTAGTTTGATCTGGCCTCCATTGCGTGTACGGTTCCTGTATGGGATGCTGTATTTTAACGGGTTATGAGTCCTGAAGACACGAGGTCAGTAGCAACATCCTAGGACCGCCGGGAGCAATTTTAAAATTCGCTCGAGAGTGTCGGAATTTGGACTTTTGAGTCCTTATTTTGCGTCGTCCATGCCTGCAGTCGACTCTCGTCAATACCATTACTCTGTTCGTGGGGACATCTGGGGGAGCCAGGTGAGTTGGTTAGCCACGCGCCGCTACCCGATAGACGCGTGCAAGTCGCTGCTGCTCGGAATACACCGCTGTTCGAAGTCATGCTCGGCATGCATACGTTGCGATATGGGTGAGCTATGGAGATGGACAGGAGCCTGAGCTACTCGTCGTGATATCTTACGATTTTTACATCACTATCACGCCTCATATTGGCAACAGATGTTGCGGTCGTTGGTACAGTGGGTGTGCGGCAGCAGGGATCCGAGCTGGGTATGCCGGAGTTGACCGCTATGGGTACCACACCGTGAACCATCGAGATGGTATCTCTAAAGGAGGGAATACATCCTGGGTGCATGCAGGAAGGATTGCAGAGGCTAGTGGAAAGATATACTCGGACTGTTAGATTCTTGTCGTTTTGGTTTATCTCCAATCTGTGATGGTCATACCTACTGTCCATGGGGGTTTTGTTGCCGTTGGTTCAAGCTTCGGCTTTCTCCTCGCATTTGTCTTGGGTTTGATCTTTTTGTTTTATTCAGAGTAGTTTCACGGACATTTCGCAGTGGGGGAGTGTCAGGATTTGTATTTCCCCGTATTTGTAGACGGCTGTATGCCCGTTTAGCTAGTTTACCTTACAATTTGGACCCGACCACATCTGACACGTGTCCGGCGAGGCTCTGGCCTCCACTGCGCGTGCGGTTCCTGTATGGAACGCTGTACTTCAACACTTCTGGACCTTGTATAGAAGGTCTGGATCATCTCCGAAGCAAGCTTTTGGCCGACTTCCATAAATGGAGTTGGAAGCGAAGCGAAGAAGTGCTAGAGTTCAGGCCAAATATTGTCATCCACTCTGCCATTATAAACTCACAGCGAGAAGCTGGAAGAGGTCATCTTGTTGGTATTCGGCAGGGAGGGTATTCTATTCCATAACCCAATCTCGCTCGATACGATGAAGGGTAAGTGGGGCCTAGCTGGGGGATTAAGTGATACATTCGGAGTCGTCACCTTGCTTCAAAGTAGTCGATCAATCCCCCAAAAGTGGATTTTACTGCCTCACTGATACGTTGTTCCTTTCAATATCCATTGAAGCTAGCTGATTGCTAGGGCTGCGAGTAAGGGAAAAGAGAAGGCTTGCCGGGTGCTAGCGGGGAAATGAGGGAAGTAACGGTATCCATACCCAGGTACGTTCCTACCCCTGAGGGGTGAGCGAGTGAGCCGGCGAGCCCCTTGACAGGCACAACCGGCAAGCTTTGTCTCCGATAGGGCTTGTCGACGATCACCGATTATTGTGTAATATTTATAGAAACATATTCAATGTATTTACAATGTATATATGAGAGAGGCGTGTGGGTTATGGAATGTTACTCTGTGGCCGGACCACTCCCTGCTAGCCCCACGCAGGAGCCAATCAGCGCCCATGGCAGCTGCAACCCGTCTAATGGATGCAAAGGGGATCGAACCGGTTCAGGATAATGACGTCATATTTCGTGTGCTCTGCCGTTAACATTACTACCCTAACACACCGGCGCGTGGGTGCCGACGAACTCACCCAACGCCCGCCTCCCAGACTGTGTCCCTCCGCTCTCCTCCGATACCCTAGATGTCTTGGGATAAACACCGGGCCTTGCCAGCCAAACCATAAAGCTATAGTGTACATTTTTGAGCCAGTGTCTTCGTTAGGCCGTTCCAGCGAGTGCTCGCTTGTCTAGGTCCGATGGGACGGAGAGATCGCTAAGATGCAATCTCGTCTACTTTGGACCGGTGTATGCAGAAACCCTGAATTACGGAAGAGTGTGTCAAACAGCATGGACCGCAGGGGTTCTTGAGTACTGACAGGTGTAACCCATTCACCGCAGCCGCATGGGACGCCTGTCCAATCATAATTGCCCACCTTTGCGTTGCATTTGGGATTGGGGCAGGATATCTTGCCGGCGATTTCGCCCTGTTGGAGGAAAGGCTGCATCCAAGCGGTCTGCATTGTGGCGTTAGGTAAGGGCGAGACTGACGGTGGAGCATGGCAGGAACGGCGGGAATGGTGGGACTGACCGTCTCAATGAAATACCCAGAACAAGCGGGGTTATGTAGGATGCTACGCGGCGGCTGGGGGAGAGGAGCCGCCTGTGCGAGTTGAATCTGGACCCTCGAGTCTGAGCCCGAGAGGGTTAAGGTTTGTGTGACGGGGACGGGGACGGAAGCGGCGGAGGCGGCGGAAGCGGTGGAGGCGGAATCGGGTTTCGGGGCAAACTCGCTTAGTGAGTGGGTGCTGCCTGCCTTGCCGTGGACGACGTCGTGCTGGTTTGCGAGCTCACGTCTACGAGGGGATGGATGAGTCGTTGTGGATGAAATTTTGGAGCCATAGACGGCGATGGCGGCTCACCTGCATAGTTTGCAGCAGATGCGTCTAGGTCTTGTGATCATCGAGATGGTCGTCGAGTAGTTCATGGTGGATTGGAAGCAAGGTAGTAGGGTTGCAGTGGGAAGGAGAAACACCACCACAGTTATATAAACATTTTCGGCTCGTTAAGGTCCGCCTCGTTTATACTCATCGGCTCCCTCGGCCGGCCCCGGCAAAGGTAATGGCGCCCCCAATACGGTAAGAGAAAGTCATATGACTCGCCCTAAGTTGTGGCGAAGCCCGGGAAGCCCGCGTCGATCGACCGATGCAGTCGCCAAAGTCGACAACGACAAGCGACCGACGACAAGGACACACGAGCACGTGTCTGCAAAGCAGTCACCCCAACGCCTCACTCCTCTAGGAGCCGACCCAGCCGCCAGCACCAGGGGGCAGGAGACCGACTAGAACCTATTCAACTATTCAACTACCCTACCTAGAAAGGGGTCACTTATTCAATTGGACCCCTAAAAGTATCCGGAACCAGTATACCAGGGGTGACACCACCTCCGATACCCCTAGCGCTTTTTGCATATAAGCCGCCATGAACAGAGACTGCCTCCCTCACTTGTCGGTCACCAACCACATCTCATAGCTTCTCACGGCTCCACCATGT
>Ga0307513_10011138_pt1 | contig 11200 bp, 12 predicted proteins | sample 15_EM_MG_FD_202174 | JGI IMG/M metagenome (GOLD analysis project Ga0307513, IMG submission 202174) | Populus trichocarpa ectomycorrhiza microbial communities from riparian zone in the Pacific Northwest, United States - 15_EM | ecosystem: Host-associated > Plants > Roots > Unclassified | place... | reverse complement strand
GCCGTGCGTGCCCGCACCTACCTTAGGTTCGAGCAATACCCGCAACATGGCGGGCGAGGGATCGCTCGCGAATCGCTGACTGCGATACAGCACTCCGAGCGCGCGGCCCTGCTCGGCTGCCAGCTGCAACCGGCGAATGGCGCGCGGCGATGCGCGTGGCAGCCAGGCCAGCGCTATTTCGCACGCGCCCGAGCGCAGCGCCTGCTCCAGCGCCCATAGCCCCATATGTACGCCGTCGCTTCGACGGCGTTGAAAGGTCTTCGCCGCGGTAGCGGCTGAATGGGTGCGCACGATGAGCATGCGATCGAGCGCCACACCATGCGCCGCGAGCGCCGGCGCGAACGGCTCGTGCGGTGGCGATACCCAGGTGCACCAGCGCGCCGGCGCAAGCCGCGACAAGGCGGCCAGCGCGGGGAGCAGTAGATAGAGCTCGCCGATGCCGGCTTGCGGCGTGAGGATTTCTACGAGGCCATGACGCGGCCAGCCGCCACCGGGCAACCCCGCATCGAGCGCGGCAAAACCCGTGGGAAAAGTTTCCACCGCGGCGCGGCTGCGCCCACGCCACACCGACGGGTGGGCGAGCAACTCTTCCAATTGCTTTTCGTGGGTTTCGGGCATGGAAGATGTGCCGTCATCAGCTCGCAGGGAATGAGTAAAGGAAGTCGTAAAAATGTTTGCCGTCGACGATGTTGATGCTGAGCGTGCCGGTCAGGCCGACGAGCTCGCCCGTACCCGAATCTGGCACCACCATGACTGAAAGAGAGGGCACGCCGCGCTTCATGCTTCCCGAGTGCTGCAGGACAAAACCGCCCTTGCGCCCTTCGAGCGTGCCCGTGACCTGATCGATGGCCACATAACCCGCGGAGCCTTTGGTGGCGGTGCCCGCGGACAGCATGTGCCCACGCGCCGAAGCCTCGAGATCGCCGCTGAATTTCTTGGTGAGCAGGAAACGGCCGAGCATCGGGTCGGCAGAGACCTCGGTATTTGCGAGCGGCTGCACCGTGACTTCAAAACTTCCGGAGGCGCGTTTCATGTTTGCAGGGGTAGCTTGAAGTTTGGATTTTCGATGATGCCGAACACATTGCCCCAGGGATCCAGCACATCGGCCACGCGAATACGATTGTCTTCATTATCTGGGCCCACATCCTGAATATCCGTGCGCGGCGCTGCGCCGAGCTCGAGCAGACGCGCATGCGTCGCGGTGATGTCTTTGACGCCCCAGTACGCGCCAACGGCAGATTTGCTGCCATCAGGCGTGAGACCGAGCTCGTAACCGCCGACATTGAAGCCCACATAGAACGGCTGGTCGAAGTATGGCGGAAAGCCCAGCACTTTCATGTACCAGAGCTTGCCCGCCGCGATGTCCGGCGTGTGATAGATGGCCGTGCGCAGTCCTAACAACATGGGAAATCAGGAGAGGCCATTGCTTCGTGAAGAAGCGCCCCGCCGCAGAACACCCACCACCACACCCTCGATGATGAGCGGGTCTTCCTTGATGTTGACGCGGATGGGCTCGAAGTCCGGGTTTTCCGGCAGCAACCACACCACCGCGCCATCTTGTTTGTAGCGCTTCACGGTGACTTCGTTTTCCAGGCGCGCCACGATGATCTGCCGGTTGCGTACTTCAGGCGTACGGTGCACGGCCACGAGATCGCCATCGAGGATGCCGGCATCTTTCATCGACATGCCGACCACCTTGAGCAGGTAATGCGGCTTGGGCTGGAAGATATTGGGGTCGATGTCGAGCCGGGATTCGATATTCTCTTCGGCGAGAATGGGGCGACCCGCGGCGACACGGCCGATGAGCGGCAGACCCATTTGCTCGCGCATGGTGTCCATGAGCTTGATGCCGCGCGAGGCGCCGGGCACGAGCGCGATGACGCCTTTGCGCGCCAGCGCTCGAAGATGCTCTTCAGCGGCGTTCGGGGATTTGAAACCGAGTTCGCCGGCGATTTCGGCGCGCGTGGGCGGCATGCCGGTTTCGTTAATTTGGCGCTGGATGAGGCGCAGGATTTCGGTTTGGCGTGGGGTGAGATCGGACATGGCGGATTCCTTTAAAGAAGAATCAGGGCTGAGGATTTGTACACTGTGAATATATCCAGGTCAACCCCCAAAACCCGCTTCGATGGGGTCCACCGCGAGCTACACGGCCGGCCCAGATAGCGCGCGTACCAACGCCTCGGGCGCAGCTTCTCGGCGCGATGCGGATCGACTACCCGCCTACTACAAGATGCTCGAGACCCCCGCGGATCCACGCCGGCTGCGCGAACTGTGGGGCGCGCTCAAGATGGGCCGCCAGATCCGCAAACGCGACGCCAGTGTGCAGCGCGACATCCACGAACTGTTCACGCGCGGCGCCGGCGACTTGTTAGATCACTGGTTCGAAACCGACGCCGTCAAGGCGCCGTACGGATTCGATGCGATGGCGGGCAATTACGAGATGCCGATTCCGCCGACGCCTGACAGTTCTCTTGCCCCAACGAGAGCCCACATTGCCTCGATGTTCTGTCAGCATTTCGCCTACAAATTGCCGGGAGGTTGCGACGGGCGTCAGGAAAAGACGCGTGCTGAAGACCTCATCTTTGCGACAGTGGAATCGTACGCAACGAACTTTCGCGCAAGTATCCTCGGCCATTCTTCATTGAGCCCGCTCGATCTCGAAGAAAAACTCGACCTAGCAGGTGGCGATATTTTCCACGGAGCGTTAGGCCTCGATCAGTTGTGGGCCGCGCGACCAGTGTTAGGTTACGGTGATCACCGCACACCGCTGAAAAGCCTGTACTTGTACGGAGCCGGCGCACGTCCGCGTGGCGGCGTCACCGGGCTTCCTGGTTACAACGCAGCGCGAGAAATTTTTGCGCGACGGCGTCAATCGTGTTAGCCGCCCTAATAGGTGAGTCCGAGTAGTGGTGTCGCCACAGGCCGACACGAAACAAATTTCAGTTGCAAACAACTCGCGAATTTGTTGCAGTTGCGCCCGCCTAATAGACGTCTACCTTCACTCAGATCGCATTCGATGCGAGTTGATGGCGAAGCTGACTTGCTCAACCACCAATAAGGGGATTGTTCGTTATGAAGAGTGCGATTATCAAGGTTGCTGCCGTTGCAGCGTTCACCATGTTGGCCGGCTGCCAGGACCTCAAGCCTCTGCAAGCCGACGTCGACAATCTCAAACAGCAGGTGAGCCGCCTCACCGCCGATCTCGCCGCCGCCAAGAGCTCCGCTGATGCCGCGAATGCCGCTGCCCAGTCTGCTTCGTCGACCGCGAGCGGTGCACAGAGTGCTGCCAACCAGGCGTTGGCCGCTGCTCAAGCTTCGCAGTCCTGCTGCGACGCCACCAACGAGAAGATCGACCGTATGTTCCGTCGTTCTATCTCGAAGTAAGAGCCGTTCTATTTAAGAATTGGCCTTTGCTCTGAATAAACGCCGCGCTCTGCGCGGCGTTTTTTTTGGGCTTCAGCGAACGCCGCGCAGGTAGCGTGGCGGCTTGGCCGCCTCGGCCGGCGCTGCCGCCGGCGTCGATGCCACCGGCATGACGCGCGAGGCCACCACCTGGGGCACTGCCTGCCCCGTGTCGCGCAGCCAGTCCTGCGCCAGCGACACGAGCTTCGCATCGCCGCTCGCGAGCATGCTGTCGAGGGTCTGTTTTTCGAGCGCCGCGTCCTTGAGGAACGACGACAGATCGAATCGTTGCCCGGTGATCGATAGATAGGCATGCCACAGCGCCGTTGCGCGTCGCAACCTGTCCGATGTGTTCTTCATGGCGCTCATGGACTACTCCACGCTCTCGCCGTGAGTGCTGACGTCGAGGCCGGCAGCCTCGGCTTCTTCGCTCACGCGCAGGCCAATGGTGACGGAGATGAGCATCAACAGGATCAGGCTGACGACCAGCGCATAGGCCGCGCAGGCGCCAATGCCGATGAGCTGCGCGGTGATGCTGCCTTCGACGCCGCCGATCGCGACCGAGGCGAACACGCCCGTGAGCACCGAACCGATGATGCCGCCGACGGCGTGAATGCCGAAGGCGTCGAGAGAATCGTCATAGCCAAACCAGGACTTGAGACCGACCACGGCGCCGAAGCAGGCGAGACTCGCGGCGACGCCGATGACGAGCGCCGCACCGATGCCGACGTAGCCCGCGGCCGGAGTGATCGCAACCAGTCCGGCGACCGCGCCCGAAGCGATACCGAGCACGCTCGCCTTGCCGCGCGCAGCCCATTCGATGGCCATCCACGTGAGCGCAGCCGTGGCCGCAGCACAATGTGTATTGGCAAACGCCAACCCCGCTCTACCATCGGCAGACAGCGCCGAGCCGGCGTTGAATCCGAACCAGCCCACCCACAACAACGCGGCGCCCGTGATCGTCAGCGCGAGGTTGTGAGGGAAGATTGGATCGGTGCCATAACCCTTGCGTTCGCCGAGCATGATCACGCAGGCGAGACCAGTGACACCCGCGTTGATGTGCACGACGGTGCCGCCGGCGAAATCGAGCACGCCGAGTGAGGCGAGCCAGCCGTCCGGCGACCACACCCAGTGCGCCATCGGCACGTAGACACACAGCGACCACAGCGTCATGAACACGAGCATCGACGAAAACTTGATGCGCTCCGCGAATGCGCCGGTGATCAGGGCCGGCGTGATGATCGCGAACATCAGCTGGAACATCATGTAGACGGATTCAGGAATCGACGGCGCGAGATGGCTGACGGATACCTGGCCGCCCTTCGCATAGAAGAGTCCCTCGAGCGCGAAGCGCGTGGTGCCGCCGAGCCACGGGGAGTCTTCAGTGAATGCCAGGCTGTAGCCGATCACGACCCACAGCACCGTGATCAGGCAGGCGATGGCGAAACTCTGCGCCATCGTCGACAACAGGTTCTTCTTGCGAACCATGCCGCCGTAGAACAGCGCCAGGCCCGGCAATGTCATGAGCAGCACGAAGGCGGTGGAGGTCAGCATCCAGGCGGTGTCGCCGCTGCTGATCTTGTCGGCATCGACCAAGTACGGCGCGGTCCGTGCAGCCGACTCGCCGGCCGATTGCCCGAACGCCTGCGATGCCAGCGCCCACAGGGACGCGGAAATTGCGAAGGTTTTTGCTCTCATGCCGGCCATTCTGGCAAATGGCATGCCCTGGGACTTTGCACCCGCCGCCACGAATTCGCTCGCCGAATGTGCGCTATGTCTAACAAAATGCAATTCGCTGCAATGCGCACCATTGCGGCGCGGTGCTCAGGCGCCGCCCACTGTCCGGCGTGCGCCAGTTCTCATTTGAGTTCGTCGGGCTGCGGCCGCAGCCAGAAACGCACCGTCGCGCCCTGCTTGATCGCGGCCTGCGCTTCGATCGCGCCGCCGTGACGTTTCACGATGCGTTGCACCGTGGCGAGTCCCAGCCCGTGTCCGGGGAACTCATCTTGTCTATGCAGCCGCGTAAACGGGTGGAACAGGCGCTCGGCGTGCGCCATGTCGAAACCGGCGCCGTTGTCGTTGACGCAGTACCAGGTGCGGCCGTCGCGCACCTCCGTATAAAAACGAATCGAGGCCTGCTCCGTGCGGCTGGTGAACTTCCAGGCGTTGCCGAGCAGATTTCGCAGTATCGTCATCATGAGCCGCACATCGGCCCACGCACTGATGCCGGGCTCGACGTGACACTCCACTTTGCGATCGCCCTGCTCGTGGCGCAGTTCGTAGTAGACGAGCTCGACCAGCGTGCTCAGCTCGATGTTCTCGCAAGCCATCTCCGCGCGCCCGGCGCGCGACATCGCCAGCATGCCGTCGATGAGACCTTCCATGCGATCGCTCGCCTTGAGTATCTCCTTGAGAAACGTCTTGCCTTCTTCGTTGAGCGCGGCACCGCATTCGTCTTCGAGCGCGTCGGTGAATCCTTTGAGTATCCGCAACGGTCCACGCAGGTCGTGGCCGGCGGCGGAGGTGAACGATTCGAGTTCCCGGTTCGTCGCGGCAATCTCCGCCTCGTACTCCGTCAGGTCCTCGATCGTGGCGAGCAGCGGCGCGAGCCGGCCGCCTTCGTTGTCTTCTCCAAGCGGCACGACATGCAGCCGCGCGATGAAGTTGTTGCCGTCGGGACGGCGCACGGCAACGCGGCGATGGTCGACCGCCTGTTCGGTCGCCGCCGGCGTGTTCCCGATTTCGGGAAAGAAGGTGACCATCGTGCGGCCGACGAGCACCTCGGCCTCGCAGCGAAACAGAATGCGCGCCGCGGTATTCGCCTGGGTGATCGTTCCATCGCGCGCAAGGATCAGGGATGCGACCGGATGAGCGGCGAACAACGCGCCGAGGCCGCCGGTTTCCGGAGCCTGGCCGGTCAGGATTTTTTCTACGAGGTTCGTCATATGGCGTTGCCGCGCTAAGGAATCGGCAATCCGGAGCGAGTCTGCATAGGGCGGCCCGAAATCTTTGTGCGCGGGCGCGCAATTCCGGCGCCCGTAGGGTTTAGGCGCAGGTTTCCCGGCCGATATGTGATGCGGGTTGGTCGAAGCGGCAAAGAGGCGCCGTGTCCTAAGGAAATGGCTTTGGGAGCCGATATGACAACGTGTGGCGTAGTGCCGGGATGTGCGCGCCGCTCTCGTGGATAGTTATCCCATAACTTCTGGTAGACGCGCCGATGAGCACCAACGAATTCGACATTAGAAACATCCGGCTGTTGTTAGTCGAGGACAACCCCGCCGATGCACGCGTGGTGGAACGCCACCTCAGGGACGCCGGACTGAACCAGGTCACCAGCGACTGGGTGCAGACCGCGAGTGAAGCGGCACAACGCCTGCAGACGGTCGAATACGACCTCGTCCTGCTGGATCTCGGATTGCCCGACGCCACCGGATTGCAGGCGCTGCGTGCACTGCGCGCGGTTGCCGACCTGACACCCATCATCGTTCTCACCGGGTCCGACGACTACAAGCAGGGACTCGTCGCCGTGCGCGAAGGCGCGCAGGATTACCTCGAGAAGCGCCGCGTCAATGCCGGCATGCTCTCGCGCGTCGTCTCCTACGCGGTGGAGCGCAACAACTTTCATCGCGACCTGGTGCGCGCCACGCGCCGTTACCAGGACCTGTTCAACAACGTGCCGGTCGCATTGTTCACGGCGAATCACGATGGCGTGCTCAAGACCGCCAATGCCGCCTGCGTGAAGCTGCTGTCGTGCCAGGGCATCCCGCTCGACAAGGTCAACTTCCTCGACATGCTGTTCGAGCCGGGCAAACGCGCACACTTCCTCGACCTGATGTCGCGCCAGCGCATGGTCGAAGGCTGGGAAACGTCGATCCAGGACGCCAAGGGCGGCAAGCTGCACGTCCTCATCAACACCGCCCCGCTGTACGACGCCTCACAGGCATTCGCCGGCTGGGAAGGCTGCATCGCCGACATCTCGATGCTCAAGCAGACCCTCGAAGAGCGCGATCGCCTCGAGGACAACCTGCGCCAGGCGCAGAAGCTCGAAGCCATCGGCCAGCTGGCCGCCGGCATCGCGCATGAAATCAATACGCCGACGCAGTACGTCGGCGACAACCTGCGCTTCCTCAAGGAATCCTTTGGCGAGCTCCACTCACTCCTCGGAGAGCTCGTGTCGATCGGTGGCGAACCGGCCGACAAACTACTGTCCGAGGCCGACTTCGAGTACCTGAAGGAAGAAATTCCGCGCGCGCTCAATCAGTCACTCGAAGGCGTGGACCGCGTTGCCAAGATCGTGCGCGCGATGAAGGAGTTCTCGCATCCGGCACGTGAGAAAACCGCCACCGACCTCAATCGCGCGATCCAGAGCACCTGCACCGTTGCCAGCAACGAGTGGAAGTACGTCGCCGAGATCGAAATGGATCTCGACGCCAACCTGCCGGCGGTGCATTGCTCACCGGCGGAGTTCAACCAGGTCGTGCTCAACATGATCGTCAACGCCGCGCACGCGATCGCCGACGTGGTCGGCGACGGCGGCAACGGCAAGGGCAAGATCAAGGTGCGCACGCGCCCCGACGGCGAGTTCGCGGTGGTGGAAATCAGCGATTCCGGATCCGGAATGCCGGCGCACATCCAGCAGCGAATCTTCGATCCGTTCTTCACGACCAAGGAAGTGGGCAAGGGAACTGGGCAGGGCCTGGCCATCGCCCATAACGTTATTGTTGATAAGCACGGAGGCACCATCAAGGTGACCAGCGCGCCCGGCGCCGGCACGACGTTCACGATCCGCCTGCCGATCGGCGGGGCGAAAGCAGAACCCGAGGCCGCGGCAGGAGCAGCCGCTTGAGCGCAATTCGAGTCATCTTCGTCGACGACGAACCGCGGGTTCTCGAGGGCCTGAAGCGCATGCTGCGGCCGAAGCGCAATGAATGGCAGATGACGTTCGTCGGCAGTGCCCAGGCAGCACTCGATGCGTTGCGCGTCGAACCTTGCGAGGTGGTGGTGACCGACATGCGCATGCCTGGCATGAATGGCGCCGAGCTTTTGGAGGTTGTTCAAAGGGACTACCCGGACACGATCCGGCTGATCCTGTCGGGCCAGGCCGAGACCGAGTCGGTCATGAAGGCGCTCGGCGTATCGCACCAGTTCCTCTCCAAGCCTTGCGACGCGGAAATCCTGCAAGGCACGATCTCGCGCGCTTTTGCGCTGCGCGACCTCGCCGGCAGCGAAGCGGTCAAGGGCCTGGTGGCGCGCATCAACAAACTACCGACGTTGCCTGCCACCTACAAGAAACTGGTGGAAACCCTCAAACAACCGAACTCCAGCATCGAAGATGTGTCGGCCGTGATCGCCACCGATCCGTCGATGACCGCGCGTCTGCTGAAGCTGGTGAACTCGGCCTACTTCGGGCTGCAGAAGCCCGTGGCCGACGTCGCGCGCGCTGGCGCGCTGCTCGGACTCGACCGCATCATGGCGCTGGTGCTGGGTCAGGGAATTTTCTCCGACTGCGCTCCTCCCAAGGTGGAAGGCTTCAGCATGGAGGCGCTGTGGCATCACAGCGTGACCACGGCGACCGCCGCGCATCGCATCGCCATCGCCGAACAACTGGACCGCGATCAGGTTGCGGCCGCTTTCCTCGCCGGCATGCTGCACGACATTGGCAAGCTGGTACTCGCGATGGGATTGCCCGATCAATACGCCAAGGTGCTCAAACAGGCCGGCGACCGGCCGGGCGAATTGCAACAGATCGAAATGCTCGAACTGCGCGCCGCGCACACCGACGTGGGCGCCTACCTCGTGGGACTGTGGGGACTGCCTAACACCATCGCCGAGGCCATCGCCTATCACGAAGATCCTTCGCAGTCGCCGAATCCGGGATTCGGACTGCCGGGCATCGTGCACGTGGCGGATCGTCTCGCGCATCGGCCCGACATCACCGACGTGCGCTCGCCCGAGCTTGGCCTGAACCTGGCCTACCTCGAAGCGCACCACCGCATGGATAAATGGAACGAGTGGCGCGAAGCCTGCGCCCCCACGCTGCAAGGAACGCTTTCATGAGCAAGAGGGTCCTGTTCGTCGATGATGAGCCGCTGGTACTGGATGGCATTCGCCGCCAGTTGCGCAACCGGCTCGACGTCGAAACGGCGACCGGCGCGGCCGCGGGGCTGGCGCTGATCGAATCGAAGGGGCCGTTCGCCGTGGTCGTCTCCGACATGCGCATGCCGGAAATGAACGGCGCGCGCTTTCTCGCCAAGGTGAATGAGATCGCGCCGGATACCGTGCGCATGGTGCTCTCGGGACAAGCCGACCTCGACTCGACGGTGGCCGCCGTCAACGAAGGCCACATCTTCCGTTTCCTCATGAAGCCCTGCGATACCGAGAAGCTGATCCAGTCGATCAACTGCGGCATCGATCAGTACAACCTGGTGAACGCCGAAAGAAATCTTCTCGAGAACACGCTCAATGCGACCGTGAAAGTCCTGGTCGAGGTGCTCGGGCTCATCAATCCTGCCGCGCAGCAGCGTGCCTCACAGATCGAGAAGTACGCCGAGACCGCGAGCACGGCTCTCAACTTGCCTAACGCGTGGAAGTACAAATTGGCGTCGATGCTGTCGCAGGTCGGCTGCATCACCCTGCCCGCCGAGACGCTCAGCAAGGTCTACGGCGGCCAGCCGCTCAACGAAGAAGAAAACAAGCTGTACGAATCACACCCGGAAGTCGCCGGCAAGTTGTTAGGGCAGATTCCGCGCCTCGAAGACATCGCCGGCATGGTGTCCGGTCAGTTGCGCGCGCCCGGCAAGGATGTGACAGGCACTGACTTCGCCAACATGAACCCGCAGCATCTTGGCGCGGCGATTCTCTGGACCGCCGTGCGCTTCGACCAGCTGGTCAACCAGGGCCGCTCGGCGCAGGGCGCCGCGCAGCAGATTCGTCAGCTCATTCCGCACCTGCCGCCGGCCATCACCGAAGCCATGGTGAAAGCGCCGGTATCAGCGGGCGGACGCCGCGAATCGCGTGCCGTCGGCGTCAACAATCTGGCCGTCGGCATGGTGCTCGAGAGCGACGTGCAGAGCACCAAGGGAATTCGACTGGTGCCGAAAGGCGCGGAAATCACGGGTTCATTGCTGGGGCGATTGCGCACCATCGCCAGCGGCGTCGGAGTCGCGGAGCCCATCCGGGTTTCCGTGCTGGTACGGGAATAAAGGTAAGGATCATGGAAAAGAGCAAACTACTGCTGGTTGACGACGAACCGAACCTGACTTCGGCGCTGGTGCGAAGCCTCGACCGTTCGCAGTTCGAGATCTTCACCGCCGACTCGGCGCAGGGGGGTCTGATGATCCTCGCCGGCAACGACATCGACGTGGTCGTCTCCGACGAACGCATGCCCGGCATGAGCGGCAGCCAGTTCCTCACCGAAGTGCGCAAGAAATGGCCGAACACCATCCGCATGATCCTGTCCGGGCAGGCGGACCTCGAGGCCGCGGTGCGTGCCATCAACGAGGGCGAGGTCTATCGATTCCTGCTCAAGCCCTGCCATCCGAAAGAATTGCAGCTGACCATCCTGCAGGGCCTGCAGCACAAGAAGCTCGTGTCGCAAAGCCGCAAGCTGTTGCAGGAGCATCAGAAGACCATGAATCTGATCGAGGCGCTGGAGAAGGACAACCCCGGCATCACCAGGATCGAGCTCGACGAAGACGGCGCGATCATGATGGAAGAAGATGAACCGGGCGCGCTCGAGGACGTGCAATCCCTGCTCGACGATCTCGAGCGGGAAATGTCCAAGATCGGAACTAGATAG
>Ga0307513_10011137_pt1 | contig 11202 bp, 14 predicted proteins | sample 15_EM_MG_FD_202174 | JGI IMG/M metagenome (GOLD analysis project Ga0307513, IMG submission 202174) | Populus trichocarpa ectomycorrhiza microbial communities from riparian zone in the Pacific Northwest, United States - 15_EM | ecosystem: Host-associated > Plants > Roots > Unclassified | place... | reverse complement strand
TCAAGAGCTTCGAGCAGCGAGCGAAAGAGGAAGATGCTAAAGACTATCCGGCTCCGCCAACTCTCTCAACGCAAATCCCTCACGAGACCCGTGTAAAACCTGCATTGCAGAAGCTAGACACACAATCAACGCTCGTACTCGATCCCGTGGACGACTATGGTGATTTGATGTCTGCCACATCCCGGAGAGCAGCGCTGAACTCAGCGACCTCAAATGCTACCTTGGATGGTAATTCCAGCGTGATCAGCACGTCCGAGATGCTGAGGAAAGGAGGGAGGAGATTCGCAACGCCACTTGGGTGGCAAGATGTGACACCGACGAAGGGGAGCGCAAAATCTTCTTCTGGGCGGGGACGGAGGTCTGTAGGAGCCGAGTCGACTTCTTCTAAAGGCAGAGGCTCTGCGAGGAAACGAGGAAGGGTTGAAGAGTAGCACTACACTTATTACGAGAGGTTGGGTAGTTTCTCAGGATGCTCTCCTTTGTTTGTTACATGTCTGATACCATTAGGAGAATGAAGTACCGTATGACATTGGGATCACCAATCTAATCGAACCTGAAGATCCCCAACGTAGAGGTATGATTCTTCGTCATCCCCAGCACTACGAGGCGGTCCCTGCCGGCGATCCGTACTGCGCTAAGACGTCTCATCCAGGGAATTTTCAGAGACCCGGCAGGACATAGACCATCTTCAGGTTCCTCTCCTCCCGTTGCCCCTTGTAGTGACTTGAACTCACATTTAGCACCGTGTGTGAAGAATTGTGCTGGCATTTGGCCGGGGGGAGGGGCAACTGCAAGGTATTGACTGGAAGCGTGCATGGACGTGCTTCCCGTCCTGACTAAACGAGATTGCACCGTGACCGGGGACGTGGCAACCGGGTGTGGTATGACATCAAAAGGAACCGTAACCAAATGAATTATCGTTCTCCCGTCAAAGCTTGTGGAGATAAGGTAGAAAGGCGATTCCGGGTCCCTGGATGAAGAAGGCAGGACTTGGAGCTGTAAAATGAGGTTTGAATGTGCAGTAATGATGGCAAGATTTTGCCTGGGGGTTTCGTAAGACTAGATCGTGCTGCCTTTCTTCACAAATCACCCACCCAGAGAGCGTTGACCATAACCGAATGGTAGAATCCCGTGAGCCTGTACATAGGACGTTACTTGCATTATCCACTGCGAGGCAGTAAATGAAGCTCAGGTGTCCAACAAGAGTATGGCTGCAAATTTCGCCGGCAACGTTCCAGATCTGACGAGAGCTAAATTTGATAGCAGTGGACTTTGAAAGATCGCTAACCTTCACTGTAGAATCCATAGAACCGCTAGCTATCTGCAACGCGGGCCCTGATTCCTGCTGAAGATAGAATGGCAGCAAGCATCGAACGAGGCTGAGATGGCCATCGAGAGTGGACATCCGAGTGCCATCTTCAGCATTCCATATGATTATTGCACAATCCTTTCCGCCTGTAATCACAAGCATTGTATCTTGTACCGTCGAGAGTGCGCGAATACCACCCCTATGACCGACGAGCGAACACAGGAGTCGCCTATGAAAAAAATTTGGAGATAAGAGAACTGGGACTCCGAATCATCAATACACCCACCCAGATATAGGGTCCCAAACGCTCGCGACATGCCCACTCCCGGCAGTGGCGAGTCTATCAACCTCTCCAGCCCGTAGAAACCCAATCAGGTGGGCACCGTCTGGATCTGTCAGTCGATGCATAAGCCGTCCTGTGCGGAGATCGAATATTTCCGTTGCGTCCATCTCGAATCCAACCGCAAGCCAGCGATTTAGTGCATCGCATGAGAAAGCGGCATGATTTCTATTTGTTACTTCTGAATGGCTATCAGAAAGATGGCGAGTTGTACTATGTTCATCCTTTCTGAGAATTGTAATCGAACCGCTCGAGTCCGTAATGCGGTCAGAATGCCAGTTGGAGTCTAAGAAACGCTCCTTAGAATCTCCAAGGAGTTTGCAATATAATAAACTCTACCTGAAATATACAACTTGATAAAATACTCCTGCCAACCATTCCAAACGTCGTGACCGTCCCCACGGTTAACGGGGACATAGCCAAACCGTTCGGATTGCAACCTCCAGATACTCTCATCTTGAATCAAGATGTTCCATGTTTTACAGACCATCGAAAGCCGTCCCAAAGTGCTCAGTTCTTGGATGAAGCACAGTATACGCAGTGATAATTCAACCGGGAGAGCGCTGAGCATGTCAAAGCATCGTGGTGTACCCTGGTTGCTGTCCAGGCGGCTAGTACTCATGCGCGGGCACGGCGCGTCGATACAGTCAGGTTTAAGATGATGAAATGGCTTGGGACTACCATGTCTTAATTTGAATCCCCAGATTTCGGGAACAATGCAAATGGTGAGAGACTATATTAGCCAAGAATAATGGCCGGATAGGTTCTATGACCCAGTCGACAAAATATTGCTCTATTGTGATATAGATGCTAACATGGCAGCAGAGACTTCAGCCTTTCGTTTCTGTTTTTCAGTCGGGGGAAGGGGCGGCGGTCGGAAATAAGGTTGCGTCAACCAATGCGGGACAATCTTGAATCCGGTCTCTTGGTCCAGGCGTATTTCGCCTTCTGGAGTGCCTTCGGCCGCCTTTGCATCTCTCTGGGCAAAACCCGATTCAGCTACATTACAGAACCGAGCGGAGAAAGTGCCACGCACATCCATTCTCGCTTTCATATCATTGGCAATGGCTTCAAGATACTCAAGCATGTCGTCTTGTTTATTTGGTGGTCGTGCTAGTCGGTCTCTCAGATCCTTTTCCTTGTTCAACGCTGGCCGCATAAGCTTGAACATGTGGCCCTTGATGGCCGAATAATCGGTCGGCGTCTTGAGAGACCGTACAATTGAAATATACTCAATTGTAAGGTCCGCGTGTGGTAGATGCTCGGAGGTCAGAAGAATCTGCGGGTCTACGGAAGCTTCTAATAATTTGTCAAGGGGCAAATGAGGCGGGTCCCCCAGAGGTGGAAGGAGAGTCGAAGGAAGGAAGATCGCGGGGTTGTAAAGATTACCTTCTGCTGACATGACTGCGTCAGCTCCAGTTGCCGCTAGGCACGCAAGAATGTCAGAGTAATAGAGAATATTGCCGTTTGCGAATACGGGGACGGAAACTGCTTCTTTAACTGCTTTGATCTTCGACCAATCTGCGAGGCCCTTGAAAGGGAGTCAGTTTTCCACTTTTGACCCTGAGAGCAATGACTGACGGAATTGACTCCTCGTTGTTCTCTTAATCGACCGTGGCATGTAAGGATCCGAGCACCGGCTCTTTCTAACATTTTCGCATACTCCACCGTCCTCTCGACCGTGGAGAACACGCGAAACTTCGCGGTCACTGGTATGGTGAGGTTCACATGAAGGGTATTGACTGTTCCCGCGAGTTAATCTGACAGGGACCATCTTGGCTAAACTGAGGACTCACTCAGCCTGAAGATGAGGTCCCAGTCATCTTGCAAAAAGCTCCCATAATGCCCACGTCTTGCGATTTCCTGAGGGCAACCAAGGTTGAGATCAATGGCATCACAATGAGGTTCCAAGGCTTTTGCGCAGGAAAGCAATTGCTCGGAGTCGTTAGCGCAGAACTGTTCCTGGAGGATCAGCCAAATCCCGCCAATGGGTGCCTGAATCTCACCTGAACAATGAGGGGTCTGTCTATTTCGACACCTCCCTCCTCCCCATTCTTCGCGTTGAAGTTCGCTTCACGGAAATTTGGATTTTGACCCGCTGACCAAATCTTCAACCGAATATCACCTTGTGGACTTGGGAGTGTTTTACATTTTGAAATACCTTAGCATTGATCATTGGTGTATATGCTAGCTGCAACAGGGGTGAGGGAGGGAGGAGCCCACTATCTTGGAAACTCACATTAGCACCATAACGTCGGCTGAGGATCCTCCAGGGCTATTTGGAGGAATATAAGGACATGTAGGAAATGGACTGAAGTGTCTACTCGCACTAGTTCTGACTGCTCGACCATCGGCGCAACCACAAATTTTGGAGAGCCAAGAACTTGACGATAGAACTCATAGCCAGTACGCTTTCGAGATAGTGATTGTACATTATCGACACCCATCAGTGGCAGAATACGACGCAGAAAGCGTCTTTTGTCGGACAGCCGTGCGATCGAAATGGTCGATGGAAGTGGCCAAGTCTAAGCAAGCAAATCTGTCCACTACAGGCACTTGGCTTATAGGACGAGCGAAGCGACTCATTATTCATTATATTATATTCTAAGAGCGTTACTCTCTTCACAGCCTTTGCGCTGCGGGCTCCGCCCTCCGCGAGCAAGCGCTCAGAGCTCAGAGCTCAGAGCCTGTGCTCGGTTGCTGATGAGGGTTTCCAATTCCTGACAAAGACCATCGTCAAAAACCTCGCCATGTCAGTCGACGCGGACAAGTCAGCGCAGAACACCCAACCTCTCGACGAGAAGACTTTGGTTGCAGTCGCAGATATTCCCTTATTCTCAGAGACGGGAGAACAGGTCAAGTTCGGGTCCCTGTATGCAGACAAGAAGACGGTCGTCGTTTTCATTAGTAGGTCATTGCCTATAGGTTTCAAATGTCTCACATCGTCCTCCTACCCAACCAGGACATTTCTTTTGCGGCGTTGGTTCTACTTCATTTCAGTGTTTCGACTAATACTCATTGATTGTCGTAGCTCTGCCAGAACTATCTTTGCGAGCTTGCCAAGGTACCAAAGGAGGCGTTTGAAGCAACTAATACCAACATCGCTGTCGTTGGTTGCGGAGAGTGGAAACTTATTAAGCAGTACAGGGGTGGGTTCTCAGATTGATGGGCACGATGTCGAGGACCTCTAACATTCACCGTCAGAGGACACAGTGTTCCCTTACCCAGTTTATGCGGATCCATCCCGCAACCTCTACAAGGAACTTGGTCTCATTTCGTCGCTTGCCGCACCACCGAAGGACGAGCCACCAAAGAGTTATGTGGGCTCTATGGCATCTGTGATTATAGACTCGACCTTGGTTTGTGCTGTCGTGATCTCGTTTGGAGGCAGTCGTTGATCGTTATCGATTTAGCGTGTGCTCAAGTCGCCATTCACCAGCCTCACTGGACAAGGAGGCAACATCTCTCAACTTGGCGGAGACTTTGTCCTTGGACCCGGTAAGTGGAGCCAACATCATTTATTGCATGAATTGATTCCTAATCCTAGGAATCCTTTGCTCCTTTGCTTCGAGGATGAGATGGACCACAGATCGTGAGTAATCCCCAGTTAGCTAGGAGCAATTGTTTGAGAACTTATTTCAGATGTGGATGTTCCGGATCTCATGAAGGCAGCTGGTGTTCAAGTTCCGTGACCGGAGCAGACGAACATCATTCCACATTTCCGAGTGAAGCACGAACCACCATCCGTGTTGGTGCTTGATCGAGTCTTGTTCGTCCAATCTCCTTATTAAGCACGCATCTATGTCACTAGCATTGACCCCTTTCCCAATAAGTGAAAATATCAGTTCGGACCAGGTGCATAAACTCCCTAGAGAATCAAATTGCCTCTGTAGGAGCAGTACGCTCTGCTAGCCTTCTCTTTGACGAAAATGAGCCAAAGTTTTGTAACTCTTGTCCCATTACCATGCACAAGGATACGACTTAAGTACTGGACGATGCGTCGAATACATGAGAATGAAACCCAGCGCTGACACAGACTCGGTTTGCAAGCCTGCACATGACCGACGCTCGGTCGTTAGCGCATACACGTTTCCAATAACATGCTTCAAGGTTTCACACATGTAATGACGAGAACACCAGTATTCCGACCCTCCTCCAACTCGAACCAATCCGAGCGTTGTTAGCTTCAATGAACATTCAAATTGTTAATTCCATAAAGTAAGAGATATTGTCAAATCAATATCCCTCGGATAATTAGGAACACATTCTGTGATGAAATGGGACAGCAAGACCTGGTCGGATCGGTGGCCTTGGGAACACTACCAACACCCATAGGCCGATGACTAGGCTATAAGGTGTCTTACACTTCACCTGAATTTAGTTGTGAGATACGTCAGCCAGAATATCAACTAGAATAACTCCGACAAGACCCCCGCACAGAGTCAAAGTCACGACTTAAGCTTGAACTTAAGCTTGAACCACAATGACAACCGAGCTCGACAAAGCAGCGGCACAGAACACTCAACTGATTGACCAGAAGACTCTGGGTACTATTGCAGACTACTCTGTTTGGTCTGAAACAGGAGAAGAGGTCAAATTCGGGGCATTGTATGCAGAAAAGAAGACAGTGGTAGTCTTCATTCGTCTGTCAACACCGCTCGTTGTAGAAGACATTGAACTAACCCAGGCTATTAGGTCATTTTTTCTGCGGCGTTCGCGCTCTCTTTCTGCGAATCGAGACCGGCTAACTGAGAGACTGCGAGACTAGATGTGCCAGAATTACCTCGTCGATTTAGCCAAAGTGCCTAAGGAAACGTTCGAAGCAGCAAATACTGATATCATCGTGGTGGGCTGCGGCGAATGGGGCATCATCAAGCAGTATAAAGGTGACTATCCGTGTAGGACATTTCTTCTGGCCCATTAATGTATAAACCAGAGGACACTGGTTACCATTACCCAGTTTATGCCGATCCCACTCGCAAGCTATACAAGGCCCTCGGGTTAATCGCGTCCCTAGCACCCCCACCTGCGGACGCCCCCAAGAGGAGCTATGTTGGGTCTGCTGTTTCCACCACTATACAGTCAACTTGGGTATGTTCCTCCGCCTTAGTTGGCTACTATCGGCATTGATTCCGTCCTCCCAGCGCGCGCTGAAATCGCCTGTCGCGTTCTTCAAAGGGGGGGATATATCTCAGCTTGGAGGGGATTTCGTCTTGGGCCCAGGTGAGCTCGCTTTGGTGTCTACTTTGTTGCACGGTGCTTCAATTTGTTGTAGGGAATCACTGTTCCTTCGCGTCGCGAATGCGCTGGACCACCGATCGTACGTCTGTTGTATTATCAGAGATCATGAACATGCAAGAAGTGACTCTGTTTCCGTCGCATTCATAGATGTTGAAGTCCCCGACCTCATGGCTGCCGCCGGTGTGCCAATGCCCAAGTAGTCCTCCTTAGATCAGTAGCCAATTATTCCAAAGCTTCCACCCACCCCGCTATCTGTGATGCCGACGATCCCCGTTAACAAGAGAAGGCGATCCTCGAGCAAAAGTCTCAGACTAAGTGAATACAGCTACGATTACACCTTGCCCTCTACGGCTTTGACGACGAAACCCGTTATTCGGAGTGCCGCTCACATAGGTTAATCAAATGGACCATGAGCAGCCACTAGTTATACAGCATCAAACATGTTCCAATCCTATGGAGTCCGTCATCAAATCGCCCAGTGCCTAGGCACACATACCAATCTTATCAATGTTGACGTCACCTCCAGCTCCCACTGCCTCGTTTCGGATCCGTCTGTTTATACTCGTCCTCCAAGTTAGTCATAAACTTGCCCTCCCCATACCCAGCATTACTTGGAGCCTTCTGGGGCTGGCCAGCGGCTCCATACCCTTTTGTACCTCCAAAGTCTCCAAAGTCCATGATCGGCGAGTAGAGATTCAGAGGCATTAAGCTTGGAGGGCCGGCAATTGGTGTACTATTGCTTAGCCTTCGCGAACCGTCCTTGTTTGGATGCGCCGAAGAGCCAACACCAGTGAAGTCTTGCTCAGCCGGGGACGCGCTGCGAGGAGTACCAGGTCGCAGCGAGAGTGGGACGTTATTGAAAGAGCCTGAGCCTGGACGTGAATTACCACGTTCAGGAGACAGAGACGGTACCGGAGAGTCTCGCCTACCACCAGGAAGGAGCGAATCTGGTAGGACGATATCGCCTGGCCGACGAGGGGGTGCTGCACCAGGCGGCAACGGCATGGCAACGGACTTGTCTCCTTCTTGAGGCACATGGGTCCCTGGTGAGTCGATGCCCTGCAATGAGGTAGGAAGGGACAACGTGGAAGTGTCTAGAGGCTTGAACCTGGGTTTCAAAGATAATTCGTCCCTTTCGTATTCTGGCGTAGGAATTATCTCAAAATCCATCTCTGGCGTTGGAACTGGCGAAGGGAAAGTGGGTGGGGGGGACGGAGGAGGAAGAGTTTGAGAGTAATGGGTCGATGCAGTAGCCGGTGGAAGACGAGAACTCTCAAGAGTATTGGCTGTGATCTCGGGCGGTATTGGGGTTGGTGGAGTTGGAGATATCTCACGCGAGAGATGCTCGGCAGGTTGTACTGGAGCCGTCGCAGGTGGAGGAGATGGCGTTTGGTTGGCCCGGATATTTTGGGTAGGAGGGGTATCAGCACGCTGTGAGGAAGCATGCCGGACATCCTCCGTGCTTCTCCTTGGTTCCAGGGAAGATAAAACTCGAGATTGTAGACCGGAAGCCATACTTAACTTGGAAGTTGTATCTCCCCCTGCGAATCTCGGGTTTGATGGCAGAGCCGGCATTTTCGAAGTTGGTCGCTTAAAAGCCGCCGCACTGATACGGCCACTTACAGTAGGCGAGGGATCGCCTCCAGCTGGGCTACTGCTCGCGAGCCTGCTACTAATTGGAGTGGGAATTGTTGAAGAGGGTGAACCTGAAACAGGCGAGAACTGGCTGGCCGGGGAAAAAATACTGGAAGGAGACGATGCGTGGCCGACTTGAGCCGCCATAGCGTCGATCATGGCATTGAGTTCCGCCTCTGACATGTCATCGACTTCTCTGATAGGCTCTGGAGTACCTGTTACCTCATGAGGTGATGAGAGCGCAAGGGCAGACACATATGGACTTACCAGGAGGTTCGAAGCTCGGTTTCTTTTGAAGTGGGGCAATGTTCAACCCATTATTAGGCTTTTTGGTGTCGCCCAACGATTGAAGCCCCGCCGCCACAGATACTGGTCGGCCCTTACTACCCAGTCGCCACCCCTGTTCATCGATAAGCTCTTCGGTTGCACCGTCATCCATTTGAGGAACATCAGGGTCATCACTAGGTGCGTCATCAGAGTCCTCGGTGAATGTATCTGTGGCTGGTGTGATTGGTGGTGTTGCTGCAAACCGTACTCGGGCGCTGTCGTTGCGGCGAGTACGAGGCTTTGTATTTTCTGATGTTGGTTGGGGGACTTCTTCATCCATAGACGGACGAGGGGTCTCGGATTTTGAGGGCATGACTCCCGCTTTCGCGGTAGAAATGTCGGGCGTATCAGTGGTCGTGGGTATCACTACAGCAGGTCGAGATTGAGGAGATGCATACGTGGTTAGAGGTAGCTGCGGGTTTGCAGTCCGTCGACTCTTCAAAGGAAAGGCAGCAAAACGTCCGGCCGCAACTTTCGTTCCTGGCGGATCAATTATACGAGCAAGGGACCCTTGTGATGCGCTCTGTTGGACCGATGTAGGGGGTGCGGATGGTTTGGCCACCAGAGTCGGTGCTAGGGCAGGCGGTGGAGGGGTGCCAGTAACTAGAGGTGCCACAGCTTTCTCTTCAGACGACCGTGACAAGGGAAGCGTGTTGTATTGTGGCTTTGAAATAGGTGCAGGAAGAGCGGGAGGAGGAGTAGAACTTGACACAGTGCGGTTCTCAGCGACGAATGGGGACCGGCCACCGAACTCGCTTGGGATGTTCATAAACGTTCGATCTAACGTTCCATTGTTGTTAACCGGAGTGTTGCTAGTAGACGATACGGGCAGTCCCTCGATACTCTGCTCGCCTTCATTTGGGGGAGACGCAATACCCAAAGATGCGCTGAGGGATGGTCCTCCAATTTCCGGCAAGAATAGATTGGGTGGCTCAGTATAGGCGGCACGTTGCGAGTTCGCCTGATATGGTTCTCGGTTACCAACGGGCAAGCTAAGTGGCGGATCGCGACGGTGCTCTGGAGTTGGGCTGCGTCCTGCACTAAATAAGCCTTGGCATTCTGTACTCATATCAATACGTACCGAGAGAGGAGAGGACGCCTCCGAATGTCGCTTTCTTTGGCGAGGACGGGGACGGGGGTTTGGCAATTTCTTGGGTCCGCCCACCAAATTCCGGTTCGAGAATCGTGGTGAGGGGTGGAGGCGGTACTAGCTCGCTCAGTTCGCTTGCGTCATCCTTCGAATTTCCCTTGAGCGCAGCGAGAGCCGAGTGATCCGGATCAGCAACAAAGCGGACTTCATTGATGCAGCGGGTGATTTCGGACGTCAGTTGGACTGTTTTATCGTAACCATGGTATGGTACTCGTGGCTGTCCCGGAGCCGTGGTCTCCAAGGGTATCTCCTGTAGTAGCCTTGTCAGTGGCAGCGAAGAGCCATGTCGAAGCCTTACGTTAATAATTAGTTTCCCAAGTTCCCCGACGATCTTAAGAGCGAAGATATTAGTCGGTCGCTACCAACGGAAACTCATTCATGCACTCACTGTGACCTTCTCTGCAAATTCAAGAAGCCCGCCAAACTTGAGTAGCATGAATTGCTTTGTCACTCGCCTCTTGAAATCTCCAACTCGAGCCTCTTCAGACAGTATCTCCGTGTCGAGTTGTCGCGTTTCCTCTGTTAACTGGGCCAGCAAGTTGGTCTGCTGGGCTAGATATTTGTTCTAGAGACGTAGTTAGGCACAATGACGTCTCAAGTGAACGCTTGATACTAATCTTCACGCACTTCACTGCCCATCTTATTTAATTTCTTCTCCGCAGCCTCGGATTTCACCATGACATTCTTCCTCCGTTTTTGGAGGTCATCCAGATTCTCCTCACGTGTTCGGATCTCCTTCATATGTGCCCTGATGTTTTGCTCGTGGGCAACAAAGCCATTGAGTGCCGAGACAACATGACTGAGCGCTCCCGTTGACTGGGCGAGAGTGTCCTAGAGCGAACGATTACACGTTGATTAAGTCGTTTCAGGATCCAAAACTCACTCCAAGGTCGAGTCCCTCTCCTTGTCCCCATGCTTTCAGGGCTTCATTCGCCCGGGCAATTTCGCCACTTAGGCGTTGGGTCCTGTCATTCGACAACAGCGGTGAGTCGTCTCCTGGAGGTCAGTAGAAACAGTAGGTGATACATACGATGCAATGACTTCCTTCTCTCGTGTTATAAGGTCTTGGAGTGTGCGGAGGTCTTGATTACCCAGCGACGGGATCGTGGACGCATGTGCTATCTTGGAACTCAGTGAGCCAAACACCGACATAGCTGTAGTTGTAAGGAGTTATTGGGCCGTTAAAACGTCTGCTCAAAG
>Ga0307513_10011136_pt1 | contig 11202 bp, 3 predicted proteins | sample 15_EM_MG_FD_202174 | JGI IMG/M metagenome (GOLD analysis project Ga0307513, IMG submission 202174) | Populus trichocarpa ectomycorrhiza microbial communities from riparian zone in the Pacific Northwest, United States - 15_EM | ecosystem: Host-associated > Plants > Roots > Unclassified | place... | reverse complement strand
ATCCCTGTTTTAATGCTGAAAATGGCTTTCTTTTAAGGAGACAATAAATAGTGCTTGACGCCGTTTCAAAATTTCAAAAAATTAATATTTTAGTGTTTTGACAATTTTGTAATCAAGCCGAATTGTAATTGGATCCTTGATTTTAGCACATCTTCTGGTTTGGTCCTTGGTTTTGGATCGTGTCAAATAAGTCCCTAATTGGTCATTAAACTTCAACATGTATGCAATTAAGCCCCCGATTTAGCCCAATCAACTCTCAAAAATCATAATTTGTCCCCAGAACTTTAATTTCTTCCAATTAAAACCTAATTTGACTTAAAAATCAATTTTCTTTGCAATCAAACCCCTTATAAATTCAATTAAACCTTCAATAAAAATCCAATTGAGTCCATAAACATCCAATTTTGGACTCTTCTCTACAAATTAAATTTTCTTGTCTAACAGGACCCTCATCATTCAAGTATATACTGTAAAAAAATCACTCTTTGTATTTTTGAACCTCCTTAATCAATTTTCTGATCCTTTTCCGAGTGCTCCAAGCTCCTTATTATTTTTTTTCTAATTTCTTCCGGCTATATATTTTTATATTTTTATTTTATTTTTATTTTTGTGGGGGGAACCCAAAATGGGTTACAACAATCTTAATCGAGGTAACGAAGAGGCAAACATTAAGTATAACATGAACTATATAAAGGTATTTGAGAGATTAAGAGAGGATTCATCACCCTAGATGAATTAGAAAAACTATTTCATATGTTCTCAAATAGTATGGACTAGAAAATCCTTAGCCAAGGTAGAATGAGATTTTTTTTTTAAATCAAATCTTAGTCAAATTATTCAGTGAATATTATGTAGAAAACAAACATGATTTAACATGACAAATAAACTTCATGCTTTAATATTTAATCAGAATATTATTGATAAAAATATATTAATTTTACTGAGAAATCAGTCACTGAAAGATTAAGTCAAACCATTAATGATTTTTTTAATATTTGAGGGATCATGACACGTTGCTAGACAATGCACCTTATCTTTAAATATAAATTAATTAATTGTTGAATAAATAATAAATTAAATCATTAGCCAAGGTATAAATTTCCTTTCCTTTGTCGATCAGAAACATCAACCGTTTATTTAATTTTTAATTTGTTTATGATAACAACACATAATTTGATTAGGAAAAAACGCAACTTTCTCCAGCACCTTGGATGCAGTCGGAATCTTTAATTATATTATAGTCGGTGGGTTTGATGTTTAACACGTGCGATGATCTCTTAACTGACAAATCATTAATTTCTATTTGTCAAGTAGAAAAAGAATGTCCACAATCCATTTGACAAATCTATGAAAAAGAATGTCCAATGGACTGTGGTCAAATCTATGAAAAAGAATGTCCATAATTCATTTGACAAATCATTTGTCATAGATTTGTCAAATGAGCATCCAAAACAGCTTACCCTCGTGGCGGCAGTTTAGTGGATACTAGATAAAAATCCATTGGACATTCTTTTTCTTTGTTATATAGATAGGATATAGATAAAAATACATGCTTTGAAAGAAAAGGCATCTATTTAATTATTTTGAAAGGAGCTATAACATCAAAGATAATTAAATACATGCTTTAATAGGAGCTCTTTTAGAAGATCTTGTGTTTAGGGGGGGAGTAAAAACCTCGAAAAACCATTTAAATTAAAAAAACTGAAAAATAATTAATTGAAAAAACCGAACCGAGAAAAAAAACTTAACCTATTAGAAAACCCAAAAGAATCTTCAGTTCGGTTCGGTTTTGGTTTTAAATATCTAAAACCGATGGGACCGGAATGAACCGAACCGGTTCAACCACATAACTAACTATAAAAAAATATATATAAATAGTTACTAACCTAAACCCTAAAGCAACACACACTCGCAATCGTCGCCCCCCTTGTCTCCCTGCATCTTATATCTCCATCACATTCTCTTCTCTCCCTAGCAATAAATTCATGAACTTCAGTCGCCCCTTACCCCTTATTTTTTCTATTTGCCTCCCTGCATCTTATTTCTCCATCACATTTTCTTCTCGACAAATTCATGAACTCCAGCCGCCCCTGACCACTCATTTTTTCTCTTTGCCTCCCTGCATTTTATTTCTCCATCACATTCTCTTCTCTCCTTAGCAGATCTGTTTTTCTAAAAACACTAATTTGAGCCGTCATTTGGATCCAACTTGCTCATTATAAGTTCTTGAAGAACAAAAACGAGATTTGATTCTCAGTTTTACCAGTTTTTGAACAACAAAAACCGAACCGAATCAAAACTAGTCGGTTTGAACCGGTTTCAATTTTAAATTTTAAAAAATAATAATTTTAGTTTAGTTAATTTCTTCAAGCGAAAACTAAATAAAACAAAAAATAATCACCTCTACGTGTGCTTGTGCAGCTTCATAATATAACTATCACTTAAGGAAAGTGAAGTGCACAGCCCAATTTTCAAACTTTAAATTATCAAAAGAATGTGAAGTTTGATACTTTTCGGACATTCTTTTAAAGTTTGATAATTGGGCTGTGCACAAGAAAATGGATGGTGGGGTTGTGGTGTTTATTACATAGAAAAATAAAAATAAAAAAAAAATGAAGGAGAAAAAGAAAAGAATCTCTCATCAAGTCATAAATTAAATATTACAAATGAATTTATTGATGAATTTAATTGATGGATTTAAATCTGTTGATAATTTTATATATAAAAAAGACACATCACCACACTTTTCGACTTTTTTTTTTTATTTTTTCTTTTTCATTATAATTCCATCAATATATTTCAAGGAAATATTTTCGTTGGTGTTTACCGATTGCTATTGCAAAGCATATTTAGTTGGAAATTTTAAACACAATTTACCGATAAAATACTTCTGTCCGTATGTCTTTTTGTATTTGCTTATTTTTTGGTAGTGTTAATTAATAATTATACTTAACCGATAAGATATATCTCATTTATTTTCACTCTTTTTTTGTTCAAATCTATTAATTTACCCCCTCTTTAAATAATTTGATCAATTGAACCCCCGTTGTTTTTCTATTGCAGTTAATTGAATTCAATAAATAAGTACTTCTAACAAATCAACCCATTAATAGATTTGTCCATCGTTGGGTTTTGCCAGCGTTACTTAATTTTCCCAAGAAGATTAATTAATCCAAATCAGAGACACAGGCCCAACATAAAATTAATTAACAGCCCTATGGAGGCCTACTCCATCAAATTGTCCAATCAAATCCATTCTCAGCCCATAAATATACCCCATAAAAGGTTGAAGGCCCGTATCAATTTTTTGTGATATTGAAATGGTTATGGGTTTTTTGCCCAGTGGTGGCTGAACCGGTATTTTGAAAGTTTTTTTTTAAAATAAGTTTTTTAATATTTTTTTTATTATTTTGATATATTAATATCAAATATAAATTTTTTTAAAAAAATTATTTAAATATATTTCCAAACAAAAAACATTTTAAAAACAACATCTGTCTCAAACACTTTTTATATATCAAAAAGCTTATACTAAAATATGAACAGAAAATTGTTTTTTCAACTTATAAATATGTATTTAGTGCTGCTGTTTTTGCAGTTGTAGTTAAATTCAAAAAAAGTTATAAATTATAGTTTTTTTTATAACAAAGATTTCAAGAAAAAGTTTTTAATAAAATTCATGCAAAATTATTATGTGTTAATAATTAAATATTTTAAAAATTATAATTAAAATAAAATATAATTTTAATCACATCTCTCCACACAATCCAACGGACCCACGTCAAACAAAAATAAACACAAAAAATACATGGTATGTGCTATGGAAGGAAAAATACAAGTTCTTTTTCTCCCGTGTGCAGATTGCAATTAATCCATAATCGGGGCACAATGAATGACTATGAACTATGGAGTGAAGCATATTAAAAGAATCATTTTCTCTCGGGCCAAGCTTCGTACCTCCAAATTAACAAGCTAGGTTAAGTCAAATTTTATAAATTCAACCAGCAGCTATTTCAGAGAGCTATTACAATTTAAATTCCAGTGAATTCAGGGAATTATGCAATATCTCTAACCCAGCAAGTGATGGTGAGGAAGAGATAGTTCTCGTTTGAAAGCAAGCGCTAGAAACAAATGGAGGAGGACATCTGGTGTGGCAATACTTTGACCAAGTTAGAGAAAATGGAGAAGTTTGTCCCAAACGCAAAAGTTGTATCAATTAAAAAAAAAAATTATTTTGATGTATTTTCAAGTAAAAAATACTTTTAAAAAATAACTATTATCATACTAATAAACACATTATAAACATAGAGGGAAAAGCACAAGGGAAACTACAAATCTGTACAAACACCTAAAATCTATTAGTTCAATATGTTTTGAAGTCAAGTGGTTGGTTACATGTGATATTAGTATATTCATGTAAATACATGTTTATTATTAATAAAGACTTAATTTATCTTTAATTTTCATATAATATTATATTAATAAATTTAATATTTGATTTATGAATTTAGAGTAAAGATAAAATCCAAGAAATAAAAATATTTTGCAAATAAAATTATAAAATTATATTTTGATTATGTTACATGTTATCTTAATCGAGGTAACGAAGGAACAAATATTAGGTATAACATGAACTATATGAAGGTACTTGAGCGATTAAGAGATGATTTATCACCGTAGGTGAATTAGAAAAAATATTTCATATGTTCTCAAATAGTATTGATTACGAAATTATTGGCCAAGGTGGATTGAGATTTGAAAAAAAAAAACAAATCTTAGTCAAATGATCAATGAATATTATATAGAGAACAAATATGATTTAACATGATAAATATACTTCATGCTTTAATGTTTAATTATAACATTATTAATGAAAAGATATTAATTATACTAAGAAACCGGTCACTAAAAAATTAAATCAAACTGTTAATGACTTTTTTAATATTTGGAAGATCATGACATGTTGATAGACGATGCACCTAATCTTTAAATATAAATTAAAAAATTGTTAAATAGATAATAAATTAAAATTTTTAATTTATTTAATTTTATTTAATTAAATATATTATTTATTAAACAAAAAATATATATATATAAATTATAAAATAAATAACTAAAACTCTAGCATATCAATCTTGGACACCAATTTAAAGACATTGAAGCTATAAAGTAATATATTTAATTGTTTGTGAACAACATTGCACCTAGCAATTAATAGATTTGGCAATCATTGGGTTTTGCCAGCGTTCCTTAATTCTTCGAAGAAGATTAATTAAACCAAATCAGAGACAGAGGCCATACATAAAATTAATCAGCAGCCCTATGTAGGCCTCCTCCATCAAGTTGCCCAATCAAATCCACTCTTAGCCCATAAATATACCCCTTAAAAGCTTGAAGGCCCGCATCAATATTTTGTGACATTGAAATGGTTACTAGTGGATCGCGTACTAGCTGCAGAGGCTAAAACACTTCGCCTGACAGATTTCAAATTAGACCCATGTATTTGCCAATACTGCAGCAGGTATTCTTGAATCCACTCTCAATCTCAAAAGAACAAACGAGGACGAGGCTACCTTAATGCAAAATAAGAAAGATAGTTAAGGAGTGATAATATTTTTTTTATATAATTAGTTTTATATTATAAAATTTTTATTGATAAGTTAAAATTAGAATTTCTAATGATTATAATATTAGATGATGATTTTTTAAATTAGATCTTTCTTTATATAATAAAGATGATAAATATCTATTTTTTCTCTATAGAAATTTTAAAGGTCTGATTTCGGTGCGACACATACAGTCAAATTCTGAAAATTTTTCATGTATATTTTCTAAATAAAGATAAAAACTATTTTCTAATTCAAAGAAAAAGGTTGCAAAAAAAAACAGAAAAAATCTTGTTAATTTAAGGTTCAAAATATAAATCTATCTAAAACCTTTCAAGGAATACCTTAATTTATTATTATTTTTAAATAGTTTTTTTTTACTTAAGAAGTTCACTATTAGAAAAGGAATCTGACATATCTTGTATATAAACAGCTTACCTTTATATTATAGGATTGTAGTTAGTGGTAGTCGATATTATAATTGTTAGCTAAATTATAGGAGAAACATACGTATAGGAAAGGGATTCTGTGATGACCTGTGTATATATATATATATAGACACACAACACACACATCAACGATATGTAAATCAAGCTCTCCGGTCTGCATTTAGTCTACGTAATAATCCTTTTTCTCATTGATCCTCTTTACATTCACGAGGGAGAAAACGAGACATAAAAAAAAGAAAAAAAAGAAGAAAGAATGGTTAGAGGCTGCCTTGTAAAGTTTAAAATAGATATGAAATTAACCTAGTAGGTGATTCAGTGATAAAAGTTTAGAATCAAGGGGTTTGCTTCTCCTATGATCTCAGGTTCGAGTCCTATGGTTGCTAACATGATGGCCACTGGAGGTTTACATGTTCGTTAACTTCAAGGCCCGTAAAATTAGTCGAGGTATGCGCAAGCTGACCCGAAGATCCACATTAAAAAAAAAAAATAGATATGAAATTACACTTCGCAGCTGCACACCGCGACTTCCTGACATTTTCACGAAAAAATTTGAAATTAGCATCGTCAAAATATCATATTGTAGAAGCATCAGCAAATAATGAAAAGATAATCTTCTTCCAAAAAAATAATGAAAAGATAATAAACGTGATGACTGCAGCAAACACCGGGTATGGGCCCTTGTGCTTCTAATTTATAAATTTATTTAGTTAACATGTTAATTAATACATTCTGACATTGTAGAGGAAGAAATCAAAGTGTAAAGTTGGTCAAAAATTCTGCCATTATTGCTCTTCCTTCTCTTCCTTCGTCATGTTGTCAGCCACCACAACCTGCTTACCATGGCATTTTAAAAATATTTGTGGGTTCTTCTTGTATATTTTTTTAATAATTTTACATAATATTAAACTATAAACTTGTCTGTCGTTTAAAGCAAAAATACTAAAAAATAATCGAGCTGAATTGTTCGTTTACAGGTACACCTTGGATGCACCAGGAATCTTTTTTCCAATAAGATGCAATTCCAGCCATCTTAAGATGCAATTGAGATGCAATTCCAGCCATCTTAAGATGCAATTCCAGCCTACGTAAAGCAATTGTTTTTATTTCTGTGGTTTTTATTAAAAATATTCTTGATATCGCGTGCGTACGTACGTAAAAGTGTCTTCCTCTCAGAATATAAATATCTATCATTCATGCAATTGCTTCACTTGTTATCTTCTCTACTTCCTACAACTCTCTTACTGTTTCTCAGCGTGTCTCGGTTCCTCTAAAATCATGGGTAAGTGATCGTTTCTTTTTTACATTTCCCACTTTCCTCTACGATGACGTACCGTCATTAATTTCGGACATTCTTTTTCTTTGTTTTCTTCTTGTTGATGCTCAGGAAAGATCAAGATTGGTGGAATCAAGATGAAGATCGTGGGTAAGAAATTTTATGTACTGCTTTGTATTTCTATCTGAATTTCTTATCTCATCCAACCTTACCAATACAACCACCTGATGGTATTAAGTCTATTTATTCAGGTTTATTATGCAAATTTTAATTGTTGATAATTAAATTTCCACGTATTATTTCTTGTAAGTGTATCTATGTGCCAATTAAGTCTGATTTATTTTATCATTTCTCTCTTTGGGTTGCAGAATCTCTGTCCCAACTCTTGCACCTCATAACATCACGCCTGCCATCAAAACTGCGAGCTTCTCCTCCTAATATTGACGACCTGGAATCGCAATCATCGCAACCCCAACCTTCTTCTTCTAATACCACCTCAGAATCACAATCACCAACAGGAGGGCGGCTGCCTCTTACCATCAACGAATAACAGCGAAACAATGTTCTTGACGCGAAGCCGGACTTGGAAACGGAACTAAGGAAGACACTCCTGAATTTATGCTTCACGGCAGCAATTCAAATCACAATTCAGTACAGACAGGTTGCTGAATCTGAAATCCACTACTCCATGAATTTGATCTCCTTAGCTCTAGCAGCTATGTTTGCTTCTCTATTCGTCTCATCGTTTATTGGAAAAAAGATTCCGACTGCATCCAAGGTGCTGGAGAAAGTTGCGTTCTTCCTAGCAGCCACGATGTTTTTCTTCGCCATAGCAACTCCATTCCCTCTTGGCATCAAATGTGCTATATGGGCAGTCTACATCATTTCGTTGATCACTATTGTCATCTGCACTTGCCTCTAGGTGGTTCTGAAATGCAAAATTTGACAGTTAATTGTGCCATAACTTCCACGATCCTAGTTGTGAGGTCGTTTGGTAAGGAGGTTCTGTTGTAACCTTTTTGATAAAGAATAAAACATAGCTTATTGTTCATGGATCCCACATGTTTTTCTGTTTGAATAGCAGGGGAAAGGAATATAAATAAAAGCACAACGCTGTCACCAATCCGTCAGTTAGATTATTTTTCAGTGCATTTCTTTTTAATTTTTGCTTTAAACTCTCCAGGTCTCTCTGTCTAGGCATTTTCATTTTTTTGTATATGATAGCTTGTTATTTCTTCGTCAAGATTTTAGACGTTGACAATACGTTTTTCTTTTTTTTTTCTGGTGAATATAATTAAGATGGCGAATGGATAATACATGGAATTGCATCTTATTGGAAAAAAGATTCCTGGTGCATCCAAGGTGTACCTGTAAACGAACAATTCAGCTCGATTATTTTTTAGTATTTTTGCTTTAAACGACAGACAAGTTCCCGTTCTATATCCTCAACTCAAGTGTTTTATATTTGTATCCTCGTCATCATCCGCTTTACTAGTAATTCTCTCTTCTTGGACCACTACTCCTAATTATAGTGTAAATTATATTTGGTATTTATTTTTCAAAGAAACAGATAAATTCATCCCTGTTTTCTGTATCCATTCATAATTTAATCCCTCTATTAATTTTGTGTTAGTGAAATGCTCAGACTATTAACTATTTATTCCATCAGCTTTCATATATGATAAGTTGCAATTGAGCGTATTTGAAAGTATGATTATGATTCTGAAATATAAAATTTGACAGTTTATTCCTTCTCATATGTTATTGTAGGAAACCCGATTGGAATTCAACTTTTATAGAAACGGTGAGGATTAGTTAATGCATGTATGCTTATTACGCAGGATTAATAATAGAAATATGACACTTTCTTTTCTAAGTTTAATTTAAAAAGAAAATGCATCCTTAAATATAAAGGACAAACGAAGGAGAAAATTGTTTTTATATAAATTGTTTTTTTCAACATTTATGAATACGTATTTAATATTATGGTAGTTTTCGTGATCGTGGTTTAAAAATATAAATTTAAAAAAATATATAAATTATAGGTTTTTTATAACAAAGATTTTAAGAGAATATTTTCAATTAAATTCATATATAACTATAATGTATATTAATTAATTAAATATTTTTAAATTATAATCGAGATAAGTTATAGTTTCAATCATACCTCACATAAAACAAAAACAAATGTTTGCTATGGAAAGAGAAATACAAGTTCTTTTTTCTCTGTGCCAATGACTCCTACATATTGCAATTAATCCATAATCGGCGCTTAGACAATTATTAAAGATTTAATTAACAACTACCTTCAGGTTTTGTCGAGAAAAACACTTAGAAAGAAGTGAATCCCAGTTGGAGAACATGACAGTCAACTAGCTAGCTATTTTTCATTCTCTCTCTATGCAAACATTACAACTTAGCTCTTTTTATTTTTGCATTTTAAAAATATTTTAAAATAAAATAAAATTTTTTATATTTTTTTCTTTACTTTAAATTAATATTTTTTTAGTGTTGTTAGATCATTTTGATATGCTGGTATCAAAAATAATTTTTAAAAAATAAAAAATATATTATTTTGATACATTTCTTAATGAAAAGCACTTTGAAAAGCAACCGCAACCACACTCAACATGCATCATGGTGTGACAATACTTTGAAGAAGTTAGAGAAAATGGAGAAATATGGGCCAAATGCAAAAAGAGCATAACATTTTCTTTAAAAAAAAAAACAGTTGTTTTTATAAACTGAAGTATAAATAATTTCTAAAACTAATATATAAATACTTGTCATAAAACATGTACACTGAACTAACCCGCGTGAGAATTTCATATGAAGAGATCACTTATATTTATGGAAAGTCTCATGTACCATTTGTATAAGCGATCCTTAGACTTGAGATCACCAAGTTATCTTGCATAAAGAATGTTATACTTTAATTATGTTACAGATTATCTTAATCGAGGTAACGAAGAGGCAGATATTAGGTGTAGCATGAACTTTATAAAGGTATTTGAGCGATTAAGAGAGGATTCATCACCTTAGATGAATTAGAAAAATTATTTCATATGTTCTCAAATAGTATGGACTAGGAAATCCTTAGCCAAGGTAGAATGAATTTTTTTTTTAAAATCAAATCTTAGTCAAATGATCAGTGAATATTACGTGGAAAACAAACATGATTTAACATGACAAATAAACTTCATGCTTTAATGTTTAATCAGAATATTATTGATGAAAATATATTAATTTTACTGAGAAATCGGTCAATGAAAGATTAAGTCAAACCATTAATGATTTTTTTAATATTTGAGGGATCTTGACACGTTGCTAGACGATGCACCTGATCTTTAAATATAAATTAATCAATTGTTGAATAAATAATAAATTAAATTGTTTAATTTATTTAATTCTATTTAATTATAATTATAATTTATATTTGGGTCAACATGTTAGAGAATTAATAGGTCATACACATTAAGAACTATTAGTCAGAAATTAAACTGAGATAATTTAATTAAATGTGACTTGATTAAAATATATTTTAGAAATTAAAAACTATAATATAATTAATACATGGATTATATGTCTACACTTAAAAAAATCAAATATGAACTTGATTGAGTTAATTTATAAAATTGTTCTGAATTAATATATGAATATTATTCAGGGGGTAAATTAATATTTTTTTAATTTATATGAGTTTTTAAATTTTTTTAATAAATAATAAACTATACCTTTTATTTTTATATAATTATTTATTAGACAAAAAAACTATATATATAAATTACAAAATAAAAATCTAATACTCTAAACATGTCAATCTCTCGACACGAATTTAAAGACATTGCAGAAGCTATATATTAATATATTTAAT
>Ga0307513_10011135_pt1 | contig 11204 bp, 6 predicted proteins | sample 15_EM_MG_FD_202174 | JGI IMG/M metagenome (GOLD analysis project Ga0307513, IMG submission 202174) | Populus trichocarpa ectomycorrhiza microbial communities from riparian zone in the Pacific Northwest, United States - 15_EM | ecosystem: Host-associated > Plants > Roots > Unclassified | place... | reverse complement strand
TTCTGTTATCACACCTCACTTGTCTCTCCCTAATGTTTATCTTATTCCAAAACTCAAATTGAATCTTGCGTCTGTTGGTCAAATATGTGATTCTGGTGATTATTTAGTCATGTTTTCTGGTTCTTTTTGTTGTGTACAGGATCTGCAGTCTCAGAAGCTGATTAGGACAAGCCGTAGGGAGAATGAACTATATATTTTGGATGAGTTAAAAATGTCAGTTGCTGCTGTTGCCGCTGCTCCTACTACTGTTGATTTGTCTTCCTTTCATTTGAGTCTTTCATCTTCTAGTTTTTATTTATGGCATTCCCGTCTAGGTCATGTTTCCTCTTCTCGTTTGAGATTTTTGGCATCTACAGGAGCTTTAGGAAATTTAAAAACTTGTGACATTTCTGATTGTAGTGGATGTAAACTGGCAAAATTTTCTGCTTTACCTTTTAATCAAAGTATTTATGTTTCTTCTTCACCATTTGATTTGATTCATTCTGATGTATTGATGATCATACTCGTTATTGTTGGGTTTATTTAATGAAACATCGTTATGAATTCTTTAAGATATATGCAGATTTTCGAGTTCTTATCAAAACTCAACATTTTGTTGTGATCAAATGCTTTAGGTGTGATTTGGGTGGGGAATACACCTCTAATAAATTTTGCCAATTGCTTGCCTTAGATGGAACCATCCACCAAACTTCATATACAGATACTCCTGAGCAAAATGGTGTTGCTGAAAGAAAACATAGGCACATTGTTGAAACTGCTCGTTCTCTTTTGTTGTCTGCTTTTGTTCCTAGTGAGTTCTGGGGAGAAGCTGTTCTTACTGCTATAAGTTTGATTAATACAATTCCATCTTCTCATACTTCGGGTCTATCTCCTTTTGAAAAGTTATATGGGTATGTCCCTGATTATTCCTCATTTAGAGTCTTTGGTTGTACTTGTTTCGTTCTTCGTCCTCATGTAGAACGCGGTAAGCTATCCTCTCGATTCGCTATTTGTGTCTTTCTGGGTTATGGTGAAGGTAAAAAGGGGTATCGTTGTTTTGATTCAATAACTCAGAAACTTTATGTGTCTCGTCATGTTGTCTTCCTTGAGCATATACCTTTCTTTTTTATTCCATCCACTACTCATAGCCTGACTAAATCTGATATTATTCATATAGATCCATTTTCCGAGGATTCTGGTAATGATACCTCTCCCTATGTTCGATCAATTTGTACTCATAACTCTGCAGGTACTGGTACTTTACTCTCTGGCACACCTAAGGCTTCATTCTCATCTACAACCCCTCAAGCTTCATCTGAGATTGTGGATCCACCTCTACGTCAGTCCATCCGCATTCATAAGTCCACAAAACTACCAGATTTTGCTTATTCTTGTTATTCTTCATCATTTACTTTCTTTTTAGCTTCTATTCATTGTTTCTTTGAGCCCTCTTCATATAAAGAGGCAATTTTTGATCCGCTTTGGCAGCAAGCTATGGATGAGGAACTTTCTGCTTTGCATAAGACAGATACTTGGGATCTGGTTCCTCTACTTCCTAATAAGAGTGTTGTTGGTTGTCTTTGTGTGTATAAGATCAAGACTAATTCTGATGGGTCTATTAAGCGATACAAAGCTAGGCTGGTTGCAAAAAGATACTCTCAACAGTATGGTATGGACTATGAGGAGACATTTGCCCCGGTTGCAAAAATGACTGCTATTCATACTCTTATTGTCATAGCTTCGATTCGTCAGTGGCATATTTCTCAGCTTGATGTTAAAAATGCCTTCTTGAATGGAGATCTTCAAGAAGAAGTTTATATGGCACCCCCTCCTGGTATTTCATATGACTCTAGATATGTTTGTAAGCTTAAGAAAGCATTATATGGTATTTCACATGACTCTATTGTGATCTCATCTCTAAGCTTTGTTTCTAGCAGTCATGATTTTGCTCTTTTTATTAAGTGCATTGATGCATGTCATATCATTCTGTCTTTATATATTGATGACATGATTATTACTGGTGATGACATTGATGGTATTTCAGTTTTGAAGACAGAGTTGGCTAGATTATTTGAAATGAAGGATTTGAGTTATCTTCGATATTTCCTGGGTATTGAGGTAGCATACGCACCTAGAAGTTACCTTCTTTCTCAGTCGAAATATGTTGCAGATATTCTTGAGCGGGCTAGACTTACTGATAACAAGACTGTAGATACTCCTATTGAGGTCAACGCGAGGTACTTTTCTTCTGATGGTTTACCTTTGATATATCCTACTTTATACCGCATTATTGTTAGGAGTTTGATATATCTCACCATTACTCGTCCAGATAAAGAATATGTTGTTCATGTTGTTAGTCAGTTTGTTGCTTCTCATACTATTGTTCACTGGGTAGCTATTTTTCGTATTTTGTGATATCTTCGGGGCACAGTTTTTCAGAGTCTTTTACTTTCATCCACCTCTTCCTTAGAGTTGCGTGCATACTCTAATGCTGATCATAGTAGTGATCCAACAGATTGCAAGTCTGTTACCGGGTTCTGTATCTTTTTAGGTGATTCTCTTATTTCTTGAAAAAGCAAGAAACAATCTATTGTTTCTCAATCATCCACCGAAGCAGAATATCATGCCATGACATCTACTACCAAAGAGATTGTTTGGTTACATTGGTTACTTGCTGATATGGGAGTTTCCTTTTCTCATCCTACTCCTATGTATTGTGACAACCAGAGTTCTATTCAGATTGCTCACAACTCGGTTTTTCATGAGCGAACTAAGCACATTGAGATCGATTGTCATCTTACTTGTCATCATCTCAAGCATGGCACCATTGCTTTGCCTTTTGTTCCTTCTTCCTTGCATATTGCAGATTTCTTTACCAAGGCGCATTCCATTTCTCATTTTCGTTTTCTGGTTGGCAAACTATCGATGCTTGTAGCTGCCACATCGTGAGTTTGAGGGGAGATGTTAAATAATATTTATGTAGTCTTATTTATTAAGGGTAGAATAGTACTTTCAGTTTAACCTATATATACTTTATTTGTATTTAGGTTAAGACTAAACACTGATAATATACAGATTATTCAGAATTCTAGCCTCCTTTTTGTGTTTGATCTTAATTATTTTAACAAAGAAAATAGTTTATGGGATCCTTCAACAGGTGGCGCAAAATCGATGTGTGCTTCTATAAATGATAGTGGCAACTTTATGCTCATGGATGAAGACAAAAATCCCATTTGGGAGACCTTCAATGAAACAACTGATACAATCTTGACTGGCCAAATGCTTAACATGGGAAGCAATCTCATGCTTAACACTGTTAAATCCGGCATTTAAAAGTAAATCAAACAAAATATCATGAAGTATATCATATTTATATTTAATTTAGTTAAAAATAAAATTTTATTTAAAAAGCTAAATTTATCAAGAAAAGATAAATAAAAAGATCTGAGATAACCCAAATTATTTTCAAAATAAATGAAAAATCCTATAAAAAAAAATAACAAACCTCAATCTTCAGTTAAATAAATGTTGAAGGATAATGAAAAAACATGAGCTTTAAAAAAGTAAAAAAAAAAAAAAAACAAAGATAAATTCCTAAACCTGAGTTAATCTACTAAACTTAACTCGTTAAATTCTAGATTCGGGCTCAATCAAGAATCTCAATTCCCAAATAATTTACTGTTGAAGGATAAAACCGGAAAGAAAATATCAATTTAAAAATTTACCCAAAGTAAAAACAAAATAACAATCTAAAAAATGATGATCAAGTCGTATAGAAAAAAAAAACTAAAGGAGAATGAAAATGTAAAAAAGTAATCAAGTTTTAAAAATTATCTCAAATTAAAATAACAATAAAAAAATAGTACATAATCAAACATAAAAAGAATACACTTACAATACTTAGAGATTGTTTTTTTTTTTTCTCAATTTCACACCCGATTTTGATGGTTTTTATTTTTATTTTTTTATTCATTGATTTTTCTTTTCTAATTTATTTTTTCATCGATTTGATTTTTGAAAATTAAAAATCATTATTTTTTTTTATTTCCTTTTCAATTATTTCGGGCAGTTAATTTATTTTTTAAAGAAAAATACACTTACAATACTTAGAGATTGTTTCTTCCCGCATCAAAAAAAAAATAATAATAATTACTCTGAAACACACGGACAAGTTATCTAGCCTAAATACTAACAAGTAAACAATGGCTTGCAGATGCTTCACGTGAAATTAATGCATGATGAGGAAGCTCGTCTCTGCACTGATTAGAGACTGTCAGACAAAATTAGATTATCAACAGACTGAAATTAAAGACGGTGAAATCTCTCTACATCTCTCACTTAAAAAAGAGAGTCTATAAACGCCAAGCAAAAAATCATATCCCCATAAAGTGGGACCATTCTATTTTTCAATGTTGATTAGTCCTATTTGAACTTCGAAGGATTTAAAAAAAATAATATTTAATATGCAGTTCATAAATATCTGTTTTCATGAAATTACTTAGATTAATTTTAAAATCTGAAGACTCAAGTTTCTTTTAATTATAAAGTTGTATTTGATTAAGTCATGGAAACAAAAGTAAGAATATAAAAAAAAAGAAAAATATATTTGTTTAAAGATAAAAAAGTAAAATTATAAAATAAATTTACTTTTGAATAGTTCTGAAGTAGACTCAATATGTTTTGTTTTCATTATTTTTATTTTTTTAATAGATAATTTGATAATAATATATGCTTGTATAAATATATAATTTGATATAAGAACTAAACCTAAATATTATCTAATTTGATTTTTTAATTATTTTTAAAAACAATCATTACAACGATATTAATATTAAAAATCATATTTTAGATATACGTTTATTTATGAACCCTCTTTGGTGATATGAGACGGGTTCACATGGCCTTTTAATTCTCTTGACCTCTTTGGTGATATGAGACCACTTATGATGATACATGTAGCTAGTCTTTTTTATCTCATGGTACTGATAACGACTATCCTTTTTCTTTTCTTTTTTCTCTATCATTATTTTTATTTTAAATTTATTGTATTTGAACCTAAAAATATTTAAATTTATAATAAATATTTATTTTTTTATATTATTTTAATTATATATATATATATATCTGATTTTTTATTAGGTTTTAATATATTTTAATTATTTTTATGTTTCTGATCAATAAATGTTTAAAACATTACTGTCTATGTCACTATCACTGATGGAAATATACCGACGGAATTATTCCTTCGGTATATTTCTAGCGGGAATTTTTTTTTGCGTGCATTTTTCGTCTGTAAAACCATCAGTTTATAATTATTTTTTTACCGATAGAATTAGCGACATATCATCAAATTACCGACGAATATTTCCAGCGGGAATTTTTTTTTTTGCTTACATTTTCCGTCGGTAAAACCATCAGTTTCTAATTATTTTTTTACCAACATAATTAACGACATATCATTAAATTACTGACAAATATTATTTCGAAGAACGTATTCTGTCATGGAATTAGTCGGTAAATTTTACACCGACGGAATGGTAATCAACAAAAAATTTTTATTGATAAAACTGTTAAATATTGTAGTGATATTAAACAGAAGTTTTCTTAGGGTCATTCTCATAGTTTATGTTAATCATCCTTTTCTTAGTTTGTACATGTTGACAGCAATTACATATTTTTTAGTTGACATAGACTCAGTATTTATTATAACCATGAAAAATAGTTATTTGACTTGGATTAAAGGGGTTTACGTGTTTTTCCTGCTGACACTAGTTGATAATATCGGTAGTCTTTACTCTGCAATTATTTGGAAGAACAAAGAAAAGTCTAGAGAAGGTTATTAATAGGCAAAATGGCCATGATGTAAGCAATGATGAGATTATTACTAATGATGATATCAAGGAAGAACCTTCTATTTTATGTGATGATACATTTCATTTTGACTGAAACAAAAACTTGTATGTTACAGTTTTCTATTGAAAATTTAGAAATGTCTTGCAAGACTTTTCTATACAAGCATTTGATCAATTCAAAATTCTGAAAGTTCCACAACACCAAATAAATTCTCTCTCCAGAAACCAAAACCAAGGAATGCATGGCTTCCTCAAATCTCCGTATTCTTCAAGCTCTCTTTGTTTCTCTTCTGCTTTTCATTCCAAAAGTTTTTTCCTTTGACTGTTCTCAACCTAAAGGCTCATCATTATCTTCACTTGAGGCAAACCCTTCATGGCTTTCTCCTAATGAAGAATTTGCCATTGGATTTCAGAAACTGCCCAACGATAATGAGAACCACTTCTTTCTTGCCATCTGGTTCAATAAGATACCTGAAACAACCATTGTGTGGTTTGCTCATACAGAACCAGCACCACAAGGGTCTACTTTAAAACTGACTGATGAAGGGAAGCTTGTACTCCATGATCCTCAAGGAAATAGTTTATGGGAGCGGCCTTCAACAGGTGGCGCAAAATCTATGTGCGCTTCTATGAATGATAGTGGCAACTTTATTCTCCTGGATGGAGACAATAATCCCATTTGGGAGACCTTCAATGAAACAACTGATACAATCTTGCCTGGTCAAACGCTTAACATGGGAAGCAATCTCACTGCTCGATATTCTCGAGAAAGTTACGTTGATGGGCGCTTCCAGCTACACTTGCAGCCGGATGGAAACCTGGTCCTTTATACTGTAACTATGCCAACTGGAGCTGTTCGTGGTGCTTATTGGGCCACCGGGACAATGACTGGCAATTCTAAGTTAGTATTTAATGAGAATGGATATATGTATGTCACAGATGGCACCCGATGGGTCTACAACCTTACCAAAAATGATGCTGGGTCAAGTCAAGATTTCTACCACATGGCAAGGATTGATTATGATGGAGTATTTAGGCAATATCATTGCCCAAAGAGCAAAAATTGTGGCTTGAAGTGGAGTGTGGTGAAAAGATTTCCTGAAGATATTTGCTCTGTAATCCTGACGGAAGTAGGAAGCGGAGCTTGTGGCTACAATAGCATCTGTGTTGAAACAAATGGAGAACCTGCTTGCTTGTGCCCAGAAAATTATTCTTACTTAAATGAATTTGCTAAAAATCAAGGTTGCAGGCCGAATTTTGAACTGCCAAGCTGCCGGCCCAATGGATGGGAATCAAACCTTGGGCTAGTAGAATTTGTTGAGTACAACAATACAGATTGGCCACTAGATGATTATGATCTTCAGATTGGAAGTGGGGTGGACTTGCAGACGTGTAAACAACTATGCCTTGATGACTGTTTTTGTACGGTTGCTATTCATAATGGTAATAGTTGTTGGAAGAAGAAGTATCCTCTGTCAAATGGAAGACGCGAGCCTAATGTGAATAGAACAGCTCTTGTGAAGGTTCCTAAAGTTAATGTTACAGAGCTCTATCTCGTATCACAACGCCAAAATAACAAGGACCAGTCGACAACGGTCCTCATTGTGTCAATACTCCTAGGAAGCTCTGTGTTCATTAATATCGTTATGACATTAGCTATTTGCATTGCCATATACTTCTCGTATCACAACAAGTTATTGAACATTTCATCGGTTTCAAGTGTTGCTTCGACGAATATTAGAAGTTATGCATACAAAGAGCTTGAACAAGCAACTGGTGGCTTCAAACAGATATTGGGCAAAGGTGCTTTTGGAACGGTGTACAAAGGTGTATTAGCATCCCATCCCAAGAGGTTTGTTGCAATCAAGAAGTTAGAGAAGTTTGAACAAGAAGGCGAGAAGGAATTTAAGACAGAAGTGAGTGTGATTGGTCAGACTCACCACAAGAATCTAGTCCGTCTGCTTGGTTACTGCGATGAGGGGGAGCACCGGCTCCTAGTATACGAGTACATGACCAACGGTTCCTTGGCAAGCTTACTATTTGGAATCACCAGGCCTGATTGGAACCAAAGAGTACAGATTGCCTTTGGCATTGCAAGAGGCCTAATGTACTTACATGAAGAGTGTAGCACTCAGATCATCCATTGTGATATAAAGCCTCAGAATATACTCCTAGACGAGTTCTATACACCTCGGATTTCTGATTTTGGACTAGCAAAGCTCTTGGTGGCAGAGCAAACTCGAGTGGCTCGCACGAACATAAGAGGCACGGTCGGGTACTTTGCGCCTGAATGGTTTAGTAGAGCATCAATCACAGTTAAGGTTGATGTCTACAGTTTTGGTGTTCTGTTACTAGAGATGATTTGTTGCAAGTCAAGTGTTGCATTTGGAATGGGAGATCAAGAGGAGGCACTTATGGATTGGGTTTACGCTTGCTACTGCAAGAAGAAATTGGACAAGTTGGTTGAAAATGACGAGGATGCAAGAAATGACATGAAGAAGCTAGAGAGGTTAGTAATGGTGGCAATTTGGTGCGTTCAAGAGGATGCTTCACTCAGGCCATCCATGAAGAAGGTTACTCAAATGCTTGAGGGTGTTGTTGATGTTTCTGTGCCTCCACGCCCTTCAATTTATTGTTCAACATGAACCTGATCATTCATCATTCAATTTATTGTAAACTTTATTTGGGTTAATATTTTATTCACTATATTCTAAGATTCATTTTGACCCTGCTTTACTTCTCTTCTAGAGTCTTGCATTGCATTGCATAATATTTTATTTATTTTCTTTTTAGTTATCAAACCCGACTCAAGAGTTGATCTGACCAAGAAATCGAATCTCGGGTTACATGGATTGACCCTAGTCAACCCAAATCAACCCAGAAAAATAAAAATAAAAATATTTAAAGTTTTAATATTTCATATGAAAAAATTAAGAAAAAAATCCATGTGAATAGAGGCTATATATTTTATAAATAATAAAATTTAAAAGATTATTTCAAAAGATTTTTATCCCATATTGAAAAGATACTATGTTATCCTTTTAAGTTGAAGTATTTAAACCAAAATTTTTTTTTATCCTACATTAAAAAAAACATAACTTTTTTCTTGTGATCATAAAGTATATATGCTAAAGCTTCAAATCCCACATTGAAAAAATAATTTTTTCTTGTGAACATATAGTATATATATTAAAGGGTTTCAAATCTCACATTAAAAAAATAAAACATTCTTCTAGTATTTATATAGTAAACTTTGAAAAAGATTAATAACCAACTAAAAAATATGAAAAAAGGTATTTGGTTAGGAGAAAAAATACATTTTAAAAAAAGAAGGTCTCTACCAGGTTTTGCTGGGTCGCCCGAGTCATGGGTCGACTCGGCGCGTTGACCGGGCTTGACCGTTTTTTTTCTTGTCAGTCTTTCACCTTACTTGGATCGGTTTAGCCACCGGGCGACCCGATCCAGGTTTAATAACTATGTTTCTCTTTTACTCACTATATTCTAAGATTCTTTCATGCATTTGTGAGTTATAGCAAATATTACCAAGGAGACAAGATAAAATAGAAAATTACTAATATTAAAAGCAAGAAAATACTGAAAACTAAAAAAATTAAAGTCATTTCATATATCACAAAGAAAAACTCCCTTTTTTTCCCCTCTTAAATCTTGGATAATAAATCTTAGCATTTAACATGATAATTAGAGTTATTAAATCACATAGCTTCTATTTGGGGCTATTGGTAATTATTTGTCTAGCAGTATATTTATCTATATATAAAATAGAAGAGCATTTGGATATATTAAAAAAAAAAACTATGAATGCTCTAAAATTTGTAGTTCTATCTTGTCTCACCGTATTTGGGGCTTTCAAATTCCACATGGCTGTTAGGAAGCATGCTTTGGTATATATATCACTGTGCACACTAATGGCAACAGGAGGGATTTTTATTTATGGTGGGATTAGTGGCATCCCCAAGATCCTCTCTACGCATGAGATATGGAATGGATATAACTCGAAAGTTAGGTCTCGCACTCGATGCCAGTGTTTCTGCAGTTATTCATGATAATAATGGTAAAACATAAGCAATTCAAAATGGAAATGCATCCCATGTAATCAGAGTGGGCTTAGGGATAGTAGTCATGCCATCTAAGAATAAGAAGGAAGGTTAGCTGATGAACTACCACTCTGATTCCATAAACAAGTCTTGGTTGGCCTTACATAGCCAATATGGTGGCATCAGTGCTGCGGGGGCAGGTATGCCATAAGTTTAGTCTTTAAACGTAAGAGATTAATAGAAGAAAGCTGAAATGAAAGGTCAAAATTGTATCAAAATCGAGCAAGAAGGTATTATAGCAAAGAACTAAGGGTGGAAAAACATATGGACCACCTCAAAGACAAGTTTTTAGAGACTCAACTCTTCTCACCTACCCATTGAACTCCCAATTATATGAACTAGAAGTAAGAGTACAGCAGTTGATTAAGCAAGCAAATAAGATTAATTGATATATCTTTAATGTATCGTGCAGAACTTATGGTGCTGCCACACCCTGTGAAAAGGTTTCTTGCTGCTTCAGTGCTCGAGGAGTTTGCGACATGACCTTCAGCAAATATCTTGTATACAGATGAAGGGAAAGAAAAAGAACGGAATTTCTATAAGCCCTTTAACAATAACAACCAAAACTCTATAGACATAAAGATAGGCTACAAACTATGTCATAATGTTTTTCAAACTTACCTTTCAGGATTGTTAGAACTCATGAGAGTTTGCCTCTGAAGTTTGAAACAGTCTCAGTTAGACTTAGTCTTTGTTATTGTTTCAAATCAGATTCTTGCTCCTTAATTTTCTGTTTTCAGTTGGTAGATGTAGTGCCAATAAAATCTGATAGTAGTTGAGATTTTTTAGTAATTTTAGTTTGGTTGTAAGCCTATAAATAGGCATTCTCATTTAGTACTCTGCCTTTCTTCAACTCTTAAGTCTCAAATTATCTATTTCTCCCTGCAAGTTTTAGTCTTTTATTTTCTGCAGATTTAAAAGTGGTATCAGAGCTGGATTCTTACGGGTGGTGAGACAAGTTTTTTGAGTGTTTGAGTGCTAAACACAGTGATGTTGAGTGCAAACACTAGTGAGGTTGAGTGATTTATTTTTCAGGCAGCTGTTGTGCAGACATGTCTATTTCCAGCAGTGCTTCATCTGTAATTCCAGTGTTTAATGATGAACACTATCACATTTGGGCTGTCAAGATGAGGTTTTATTTAATGTCACGACCCGATTCCCGGATCCATAACTAACACATAAATAAGGTTCCCCTTCAAGGTTTCATATCCATGCGAATCCAAACTCGCATACGAATTTATTATTTAAATAACTCAAT
>Ga0307513_10011134_pt1 | contig 11204 bp, 12 predicted proteins | sample 15_EM_MG_FD_202174 | JGI IMG/M metagenome (GOLD analysis project Ga0307513, IMG submission 202174) | Populus trichocarpa ectomycorrhiza microbial communities from riparian zone in the Pacific Northwest, United States - 15_EM | ecosystem: Host-associated > Plants > Roots > Unclassified | place... | reverse complement strand
CTCTTCCCCCCTCGTTCTCATCTCGTGCTCATCACTCCTCATCCTCCTCGTCGTCAATGCTCGCCCTGCCCCTCGTTAGTTCTCCCCATCGATCCTCTTCCTCCTCGTTACCCATTCTCCCACTCATCATGATTAATCCTCGCAGTTGTCGTCGTTTCCTGTCGTCGTTGTCGATTGCTGCCGTCGTCGTCGATTACCTGGACGGGGTCGGTCGTTGTGGTCGTTGTCAGAGGTCGGGGTGGTGATGGTTGTCCAAGTGTGATCGCCGGCGAGCATGAAACAACCGGCCCACATCCCTCTGGGGAGGGGAGGGGCACAGGTGGGTCTTGGGAGTGAGGCGGCGTAGCTAGGGCGCAGGCGGCGGTGAAAAACCAGCCCACATCCCTCAATAGAGGGGAGGGGCTGGTTTCCGGGTGGTTGCGGGCGAATTGCGGTGGCGAGGGTGGTGGTGAGGATGGTAGTGGTGGAGGAATGAGAGGAATATCAACCGTGATGCGGTTGATGTTGTTTTTAAACTCCGCTCCCCCACCAAGATAACGTTCGATATAGATACCTAGTTGTCCGATAATAAAACAAAAAGTTGAACTATTTAAATACCATTTTAAAGATATAAGATCCAAAATCTCAGGCCAAAGTACGCAGAAATAAGCATATTATTTAAGAAATATGCGAAAATGGTAGAAACTACTATACCCTTGGTGAATTCTCTATTATAACCTCCATATTAATTAGAAAATATACTGTAATATTGTTCTAGAACAAAAATGAATAAGATTTAGATACTTTGGCAGACGTAACTACTTGTTGTGGAAGCTGGAATGTCCAAAATTCAGTTATGGACCATAATGAATGAACTTATGGTCCATAACTGAAATTCGGTCATTCCAGCTTCCACAAATTGTAGTTATCATTGCCAAAGTATCTAAATATTATTTATTAGTCAACTAAAATCATACTACAGCACTATTTCTATAAAATGCGGAAGTTAATATAGAGAATTCGCGAAAGGTATGGTAGTTCCTACCATTTTCGCATGTTTCTTAAATATCACGCTTAATTCTGCGTATTTTTTCTTAGCATTTTAGATCTAAAATCTTTAGAATGCTTATAGAATAATACAAATTTTTATTTTACTATCGGGCTAACAAGCGTTTATATCGCGCGCTATCTATGAGGGCGATCGGAGTTTAAAACAGCCATCAATCGCATCACGGTTGATTTTGGTTCATCTTCTCTCATTCCTCTACCACCACCCGCCTCCCCGACTCCTCAACTCGGTCCCAACCACAGGAAAAAACACGACGACGAGCCCCTCCCCTCTTTTGAGGGATGTGGGCTCAATCACAATCACTCCGGGATTCGCAGAACGGACGACAGCCGCACTCGCCCCTCCCCTTTCCAAAGGGATGTGGGCGAGCACATGCCTTCTCGACGGGGAATTGGGGAGGGACATCACAAGGGGGGACCCAAGAAATGGGAGGCCCATCCAGTGCGTCGCAAAAACGGGCTACGACAAATGTCGTAGCCCGTTTTTCTCTCTTCGCTTTCCCCCCACCACCACTAATGATATTGAACCCTAACACAGCACCCGCCGACTGCATCGTTACCGCTACGACGCCACGACGACCTGACGACTCGGAGACGCAACGCCAGTACAGGCAAGTCTACGAAGACAACGAGGGCGACGTAACGATGGGAGAAGGAACACGACGACGACGCTGAAGAGGGGAACGACGAGGAAAACCACATGATGAAGGGCGAAACGACACGGAGGAGGAGGGGCGAGACGCGCAGGAGGGGTGAGGTGCAGGGGAGGAGGAGTGGCGAGATACATGAGGAGGAGGGTCGAGACGAGGAGAGCTATGCAGAGAAGGGGGGAAACGACGACAACAAGGGGGAAACGACGCGAAGGAGGGGCGAGATGAGGAACAGGCGGGGCGGGATGAGGAAAAGGAGCAGGGGTAGGAGGAGGTGCGAGAGGAGGAGGAGGAGGGCCGAGACGAGGACGAGGAGAAGGAAGGGGGGCGAACGACGCGAAGAATAAGAGGAACGACGAACAGGAGGAGGGATGACACGACGCCGACGAAGGGGGGAAACGACGCGACACCCCGATTGCCCGACCACACCCGTTGCATAGAACAGCGCGACGGGTACTCCGTGCCAACGACAACAATCGAGCAGAGCCGCCCGGCTCTGCTCGTTTCTTCTCCTTTTTTTAGCATTATCTCTCATGTAACCTATCCACAAACACCAAGGGAGGCTAGCCCCTCCCTTGGATATATATATATAATATAATGTGCAAAAACCTTCATGGAAAACCGAGCCCAGCGAGCCCAGCGCCAAAACCGAGCCCCAAATGGGAGCGCTTGCTTAATTAGGAAGGCGTCATCCAAACCCATCCTACGCCATCCATCCATTCTTGCCTGCCCAGACATTTAGAAAATACTAGATTGTATGTAAATATACTGTACTTGCTACAATACACATTTTTTTCTATGAAAAACTGAGCCCAATGAGCCCAGGAGCAAAACCGAGCCCGAGCAAGTCCCAGTGGCACCGCTTACCTAATTGGGACATAATTTTCAAATTTGGCACCATGGAGATGCTCTCCAGCCTCCTCCCGCTCCCCCTGGAGCGCCAAAACATCCCAGATGGGTTTATTATACCCTGCTACCCCCAAAATATACAATTTCTGCCCCCCATCGTATCCCCCTCTTCCTTCTCGTCGTGTCGTTCTCTCCTCCCCCTCCTCCTCTTCGTCATGTTGTTATCTCCTCCTCTTCCCTCGTGGCGTTTCCCCCCCTCTTCCTCTTCCTCCTCCTCCTCCTCATGGCGTTTCCCTTCCTCCTCCTTGTTGTGTCGTTCTCTCTCCTCCTCCTCGTCGTGTCGTCCCTTCCTCCTCTTCCTTGGTCACCATTGTTGAATCCGTGGCTGTTGTCGAATTCGTCGCCATTGTTGAATCCATGGCCATTATCAAATCCGTCGCGCTGAAGGTTCGGCTTGGGCTGTCGAGGAAATGGGAGGGGGGTAGGGGTTGGGAGTCAGTGAGGTGGGGGAAGAAAGAAAGAAGAAATACCCCATCATCGTTGTGCCGTGTGTCGTACCCCATCGTCGTCGTATCGTGTGTCGTACCCCATCGTTGTGTCATCTCTTCTTGTCGTGGTGTACCCTGTCATTGTCATGGCGTGTCGTACCCTGTCATTGTTGTCTCGTCTCATCGTGGTTGTATCCATCATCATCGTATCATCGCGGTGGTAATCCCTCACCATGACCCCCTCGTCGTTACCCCTTCATTGTGGTCCCCCTCTTGAGTCTTCATGTTGTGGTGGTGGTAGTCCCTTGTCGTTGTCGTCCTGGCCCACCCTAGTCACATAATCGGGCCCACATCCCTCGCTAGAGGGGAGGGGCTCCAGACCTTGTCGACGTGCATGGGTTGGGGGCAAATTGAGGTGGAAAGGTGGAAGTGGAAAGCGAAAGGAACAAAGGCGAGACAAGGGCGTCACGCATGTTACGCATGTTGAAACTCCACTCCACCCCAATGATAACGGTTGCATATTGTGTCAGAGTTAACGATAGTATATTTTTAGTGGTAGATAGATGTAGAATATGTATATCCTCTGAAATCCAAATATTCAAGTCAGATAAAGGCAAATTGAAGATGTTATCCGAGATTTATTCCTTATTAGGAAGGAGCTCCCGCCCCCACCTTTCTTTCGTCAATTCTATATCATAACCTTTGTATTACGTATAAAAAATCATGGAATATGATTTAATTAAACTAATATATTGATTCTAGATAGGTGAGCCAACATTCCCAGTGGTTGTGGAAAACCAGATTGTCGAGCTTGAGATATGGACCACAAGTTCATATCCTAAGGAAACTTCGACTATCCTAGCTTCCACAACCTGTAGGTGCCTTGGGAAAAGTATTCAAATATCATTTATTAGTGTATTTAAATTTTATCCAAGTATTTTTTCTACATAATACAGCAGGTAAGATAGTGAACTAACGTATGGTACTTTGGCAGAGCGTGGTGAGTTCGTCCGTTTATGTTATTTTCTAAATAACACGTTGAATTTGAAAAGATTTATCCTGAAATTTTGGATCTAGCATATTTAATACATTTACAAACAGACTACCGTTTAATATTTCTAATCGCGCTACTATGTGTTGATATCGAGCACGACGATCGTGCCCGAGAGCGGAGTTTGAATTTGACATTGACCATAATCACGGTTGATGTGGCTTCAAACTCCCTCATCCTACCACCACCACATCGACCCCACCTCCTTAACTCCGCCCCATCCATGCGCGTTCACAACGCATGGTGCCCCTCCCCTCTCTTGAGGGATGTGGGCCCAATTGCTAAAGCTCTTGGCCCACTCAAATACCCGCACCTGCCCTCCCCTTCGAAGAGGGATATGGCAGACTGCAGACAGCGAGGACAATGAACCACAGGACGAACGACGCGCGAACTATGGGATGAATGGTGGGACGAACGACAGGACAAACGATGAGACAAATGACGAGACAAACGACGGACGATGAACGACGAAGATGGGCGAGACGACAAGGAGCAGGACAGGAGAGATGACAAGGAGAAAGAGCGAGAAGAGCAGGAACCTAGCTAGTGCATGATGAAAACGAACCACGACCTTCATCGTGGTTCGTTTTCATCTTTTCCTCTCTCTTCTCCCACCCCGCTCGCTGACTCCTAACTCGAGGCTGACGTAGCGACAGATACCACCATGCCGAGCCAAGACAACGACACGACACGACGACGATGGGGTACACCACAACAATAATGGATACCACAACGATGGGGCACGGCAGTGACGGCATGACGATGATGGGGTACACCACAACGATGAGACCAGACGACGCAACGACGGGGTACGACACTAACGGCAGAGGGTACGACCCAGCGAAGGTGGGTATGACCCGACGACGGAGGGTAGGACCCAGCGACGGAGGGTAAAACCGAACGGTGGAGGGTAGGACCCAATGACAGAGGGTACAGCCCAACGATGGACAGCAGAGGCCAACGACGGACAGCAGGGACCAACGACGGAAGGTAGGACCCAACGACGGAGGGTAGGACTCGGCAACGGAGGGTATGACCCAATGACGGAGGCTAGGACTCAATGAGAGCAGAGCCAGGTGGCTCTGCTCTCTCCTTTTTTTCTTCTTAGTTACATTGTACTAGATACAAACCCAAGGAAGGAGTAGCCTTCCTTGGGAATATAATTCTTTTTTTTTTACTATGACAAACTGAGCCCAGCAGCATAAAACGAGCCCAGAAAGGCCAAATTGATGGCATGTTCTCAAAACAGAAGGAGCGCGCAGCGTCATCCAAAGCTGCGTGCTCGCATCCACCCATTCCCATCCCCTAATGTTCAAAATAATGGTACAATACATTTTTATTCATGTACTAGACTACAAATACACTCTTACCCTATCAAAAATGGCCCCAAAATGAGCCCAATAGCAAGGAGGCGGCTGCAGGATCAATTTTGATGACGTGTTCCCAAAATGGAAATGTCATCCAAATGCCCCTCTTTCAATCCATCCCTTCCCACCCCCGCGCCCAGGAGGAAAGGGTGGGATATATTCTTATTAATATCCTGGACCCTAATTATTTCTTCCCCCCACCCGAAACCCCCGCCAAATGCCCCCAACAGCAAGTAAGCGCCCCCAGCATGCTCTCTGGTGATTGTTTACATATGTTTACATATCCCGCTCTACCAGGAATACCCCCTGCACAACCCGCTCTCTCATCCGGCACCCTCGGCATGTATACCACCCTACCCGCCTACTCAAAAGACCATATTACTAATCCTAACCAGCCCCGGCACTATGGCAAGAACTTTAAATTTTGGGTGGTGGGGAATACCCGGTGTGAATTGATGAAGTCATTCAGGCAAGTCCTGGGTATTGATATATCAGGGGGGCATCTAGAGGTGGGTTGATGATCTTGAGGAGGCGTTGCCATGCCTGATACCATTCATCGAAAGTCATTTCGAGTTCGCTGACAGGCGAAAGACTTTTCGATTTGGTTGTGACTTGACCGTCAACGACGGCGAGGAGGTCAGAAAGGGAGGATTGTGCAGTTGGCTGGGAAGTGCAGAAGTTATCTGTTAAGTAAGTTAAGGGAACGTGTGTTTCCCACTTGATGAGTTTGTCTTGAATTACGTCGGGGACGATGAATCCGCCGCCGGAGACCGTCATTCCTATCTCGCGTCGCGGGCGCTTCATATGTAGTTGTGTAACAATGTGTGGCCGAGCGATCAACAGATCAGGGGGCGGAGCCATGCCTATGGGGTAGGGGTGTGATGAGTATGCGAGAACTCGAAACGGAACCGCGTATGTGAAGGTAAGATGCTCAAGCGAGCTAGGGTAGTGTGGTGTGCTTGTAGAGCTAAAGGGTGCTCGTGGAGCTATGGGCAGGTGTTCAGCAGAGCTAAGGTTGCTCAGCAGAGCTAAGGGAGCTCAGCAGAGCTAAGGGAGCTCAGTAGAGCTAATGGGGCTCGATAGAGCTATGTGTATCGCCGGTGTAGCTGGGAGTACAGCTCAGAGGAGCTAAAGGTGCATGCTCATAGGAGCTAGGTATGTATGGGAGGAATTGTGGATAGCGTGAGGTGCTTGGGGGCCGAGCAGAGAGGCACGAGAGGGTGAGGATGCAATGCCTTACTTTGGAGATATTCCTCCACCTGATTGTTGGCTCTGGTCACTACACTTGGTGCACATCGATGAAGGTATTGAGGTGCAGGTTCTCCACCTCCAATGCCATTCCACTGGCTGAAGGCTTGCGAGCCTTGCGAGTTGTCGGCTGGCTGGTTTCTGATCGGTATGGGGTCTCTGTTGGGATAGAGCGCGACGAAATCGTAGTCATGTTGCATTTCATGTTTGTGGGTTGTCAAGAAGTTCTGGAGCCTGTTTCGTATCGTCGGAGTGATGCCTGTCCGGGGTAATTCGAAGAATTGGCACGTTTGTCGGAGTTCTGTGAGGGTCATTGAGGTTATAGGCTTGGTGAAGGTGGGTTCCGGAAGGGAGGTGGTGGATGCCATGGTGAGGAGGGGGCCCAAGACGAGGTGGAGACGATGACGAGGGCCCGGAATGAAGCTAGAGCGATAAGGTACTTAATAAGAATATAAGAAATGTTTGAAGTCGTTGTGACCTGCTGTCCCCAAGAAGGCATGCCCATGTGGCGGTCACATGGGTGTTTCCAAATGTATCAAAAATACAACAGACAACGTGCGAGAATCACAAGTGCAAGCACCTTGATTATGAGACAACGAATACATATGCAAGCGAACAATCGAAGACTACACCTACATCTAGTGAGTCTGTATGTGATATGAGGCTGGCACCTACGTCTAGTGCACCTATGAGAACGAAAGACTAGCCTATTAAGCTAAAGTCTTGAAATGTAACGAGACTATCACAAAACACAAGCACAACGCTTCACAACTCGACTCTAATGTGAACTAATCACACACTAGTCTATGCTTCAAACTCCACACTGCTAGAGTCTAATTGAACACACTGCTTGCTAATGCAAGCAAGGGCAATTAACTGCTGTACTACTTGATTTGCGAGTGTATTTATACTGTTTATGAGCCAAGGCTTTTACAAATGAACATGAAATAAGATGTTGAATGTGAAATAAGATGAAACAGAAATGGAGAAACAGGAACAATACAAAATGGTTATTGCGAGCATAGTTTACCGGTTCAATAGAATGGCTATTGGTATAGGCACACAGCTGTTGAACCCGCGCAGGTATCTTTTTGATTGGTTGCAATCATTATTTGTCTGATGTGATCCATCCTCAACTTGGATCATCATCTGTGCCTGTGCACATTGCCTAATTTGGACATAAATGCATGTGCGCAGCAGCCCCTAAGCTCTATCAGGGTCTGGCTTCATTCTGCTCATGTTTTTGAGTTTTTTGTCCCCTTTCCCTTTGTTACGTGCACACATATGTAGTAACACCCATTGATATGCTTTGTAGTTACTAGATGACGTGGCCACACTTCATTATTGATAGTGGGACTTAAGGTTATGACTCTAAGAGTGCTTGCATATTAAGTACACTTGCTTGGACTTAATTATAAGCCATGTGCAAGTCTCTTTAGTGCTCGCAATTCGTCATTATTGATGTATGCGTGCGTTCACTTGATCAACTAGCCTGGGTCTCACTAATGATCCTTATTAACACCTTATTCCAATTGTAAGATCATAGATAATAGTATTAGATTGTAAAGTTTCATGTATGAACCAAAACAACCCTTATCAGCATACCACCATGCAAGAGGATCAAGGTTCTTTGTTGCAATTGTTGGCATCTTGAGGTATTCTTTGAGTTCGTCAGAGGTAGCATCAGTGCCGAAATCGTCGAGAGCCACAAAGAGACTCTGTTCTATAGACTAGTGAAGACTATTTAGTGGTTTAATGTATATCACATAACTTGCAGCTTACCGAACTCATTGATGACTGTAGTGTTCGAAAGTTAGGTTAGTTAACTGGAAAATAACTGAGATTGGACTGGACCATAACCAATCAGGACCACAAAATTACCTAACCAATCCTAACTGTAACCACGGTCCAGTTAGCGGTTAGTTCCAGATTTAGAAATATGACTAACTGCAAATAACTGGTCCTGACCAGTCCTAGCCTGCCTTTCAATGCTAAAATTATACCCAAATGTTTCTCTATTTACAAGCTTTTTAATGAGCCTAAAAACATAATTTTTCGTTCAAAACTAAAAGAGTTATAACTAATTCAATAAAATGTGACTTATTGTAGTAACCAAGTCATTTGTGTGATGATACAGTTGGAACCTCATTTCTCCCACAGTCCCACCACCTGCAAGCCCCACCACTGCTGCTGTCGACCCCATGGTGAATATGCACTTCATGTCAAGCCAAGCAAGTTGATGCCATCACACCACCTCACACCTTAATGTTTGACTGCAGCCACCAGCATGTGCAACTGTTCCCACTCTGCGCCTCTGGCCCATGCCCATGGTGAGTCACCTTGTCAACCACCCAGTGCAAGTTTGCCACATTGCCACTAACCCAATGTGAGCTCACCTCATCATTAGGTTGTTATCGTTCCTTGCCCTCCCCTCCTTGAGGATGTGGGCATCCATGCCTTGCCATATCATCTCCAGCACCATGCCAGTGGCCTACAACAATGACAGCGGGATGCACACATTGACAGACTGCAAGGCAGGTGTATCAACAATAGGGTAAGCATATTGACAGGAGGTGGGCATATTGACAGGAGGCAGGTGTATTGACAGGAGGTGGGTGTATTAATAGCAGGGCAGGTGCATTGACAGGAGGCAGGTGTATTGATAGCAGGGTGGGTGAGGGGCAAGTGTATCGACAGCCAGGAGGGTGTATCAACAGGAAGGCAGGCATATTGATGGCAAGGCATGCATATCAACAGAGGGCAGGGGGTATCTGGCAAAGACCAGGGCAGGTACCGGCTTAGGCATTGAGGTTTTTCATCAATGCTCAACTCCACACCTGCCTCTTACACTGCATCCTGAACTGATGTGAGGTGGCATTTCATCCACACACCGCTTCACTGGCCCTATTCCCCCAGTGAGGCTGTACATTTATATTAAAATTAAAAATATTAGGTTAGTAAATTGTGTGCAAATGACTGGTTGTAACTGGTTATGTAAGTGATAAAAACCGACGCTAACCAGTTAGTGTCAGTTTAGTCCAGTTATTTTGAAGTTTTGAAATAAAACTAACCAGTCTTGGTCTTGGTTAGTGCCACAAGTGCCAAATAACCAGACCATACCAGACTTTCAAACACTAGATGACAGTGTTGCAGGTTCATCAGAACTTGAAGGCTTGTAATTTATTGACAATTGTTTATGCAAGACTGTGTGAGCTGTGTTGATCCACTCCTGTGGCCATTTCTTTGATTGAAAGTATGTTAGTTTGTACTTTGGATGGAGCACTTATAAGCAGAGATAAGGGATTGCGCTTCACAAAGAATGTAACATACTCATTGCACATCAGTACATGATTGACTCATCAGTTTTTGAATAGTATTTGTTCAAGATGGCTAGTCCTTTTGCAGCTCCCATACAAATTGTTGAATAGTACTGGGAGTTGCTGGAAATGTCCTCCAAATGTTCAGTAAGAATGTCGATTACAGGTATTACTTGATGCAGCAGAGGGATTTTTTTCTGTGAAAGTTGGAGTGTTGCCTCAAGGAAGGGCTAAAGGAACTCATATCAGTATCATGGAATAAAGACAAGAGCTCTAGAACCCATACTGAAAGTACTTTGGTTAATTGAAACAACATGTCCCACTCCTTTGACAAAATCTTTAGCTTGTGGAGGCAGGTCTTTGCCACAGTATTGTGCTGATCCATCTCAACAAGTCTGTTGAGTGGAACTCAGAGGTGTAAGGCTGATTCAACCATCTCTGTGATGGAGTTCCACCAAGTGGCAACTGAGCACTTAATGAGCCTCACTTCAATCTTTGCCTATGTGCAACAGGCAGCAAGATCATCCCTGAGAAGGGGACTATGGGAGATGTGCTTTGCAAGTTTTGTAATCTAGTTTAAATCAGTATGGAGTCATGATTCATAAGCTTGTTTTGTCCATACCTAAAGCAATGCCACTTCTCCAAGCTTTCACTCAGCCATTGAGATGAAAAAACGCACATCTTAATCAACCTCCCTGGCTAGATCTTGAATTTCTGCATTGTCACTGGCTTGACGATCCTTGTCCGTCTCATTTGCAGCTTCAATTTCTTTGTCATCCATCTCGTCAACTGGTGAGGTATCGATCCAATCACCTGCACCCATGTCATCACCCTCATTTGAAGCCTTATTTTGCTTCATCAAAAACTGTGACAAGATGGCCTGGGATAGTCATTAGCATCCTCCAAGTCATATACATTGGTAACTTACTTTAACAACCAGATTGAGGATGTGGCAGGTACACCACACACAGGTGTGGACACCACTCATGGACTCTGGATTGAGGGCCTCAAGAGCTGAAAGCATCATGTTATTGTTTGATGCATTGTCACAGGCCTGGTCAAGGATCTGGAAAGATATTTTGGTGTCAATAACAATAACCATACAGTTTTAGTTCTATCGTACCTTCTTGTTGATCCTGAATTCTCAGAGGCATCTATTGAGTTCTTCCATGAGGTAATCACCTGAG
>Ga0307513_10011133_pt1 | contig 11205 bp, 9 predicted proteins | sample 15_EM_MG_FD_202174 | JGI IMG/M metagenome (GOLD analysis project Ga0307513, IMG submission 202174) | Populus trichocarpa ectomycorrhiza microbial communities from riparian zone in the Pacific Northwest, United States - 15_EM | ecosystem: Host-associated > Plants > Roots > Unclassified | place... | reverse complement strand
CGGAAAGTAGGTTGACGTGATTCCCGATGGACAGGTCGATCACACAGGGAGGCGGGAGGGTGCGAGTCTTTAGTGTTCTGAGTACCTTGTAGTCATTGCGCAAAAAATATAGTCATTAGGTGAAGTCCAGTCATTTCCACGCCTCAGTTCAGGCTGAAATTGCACGATAGTCATTAAGGAACGAACGACGCAATGACTAATGTTACTAAAGCTGTATGTACTCTCATAAGGCATAGCCTGGGCCGTCCACCGAGGGGTATGCGTTAAGAGGGGTTCGACTGTACATCATAAAAGTTGCTTACCGAGCCATTTTTGTATTCTTCGAGCTTGTTGGTAGTCGCTTTGGCTAAGGAATGCTTGCTGGTTTCCATATACATTGTGGTGGAACGTATTCTTTCTCGGAGCGCAGCGCATGCGATCGTCGACGACAGCCCATTCTCCAAAACAGGTCAAGCGCCAGGAGCTAACATTCAGGAGGTAGAGGTCAATTTACAATGTCCAGAATGAGACCGGCGAAGGTCTCTCTAGTCATTAGGGGAAAAAAATAGTCATTACGAGGGAAAGTAGTCATTAGCCTAATGATAATACTATAGTAGTATTACCTCTCTCCGTCGTTTACAACTCGTACATACTGAAATTTCTTTCTTTCCTGTTTTCTTTGACTCGTATCAGAACAGCAATCTTATCTCGTATTCTGTCCCATCTCATGTGCAAATTCTAACAGTTTTTTGACAAAAACCGACCAAATCTTGACACCGCCTATCGACAGATAACCACCGGCCTCAAGCTGATCAACTGGCGACATAAACGCCAGGGTGCGCAGGACAAAGGGGAACGAAAACCGGAGTGCGAACAAGATGCTAAAACGAAGGGGGACTGTATTCTGTGTGTAACTGGCTTAGGAATAGTCTACTGTACATGCATATATGTAGCCTAAGGTACAGAAACCAATAAAAACGGGTGGGGAAAGCAAAAAAAAATAAGAAATACAAAAGGGGAAAGCAAAAAGATACTAATAGAAACTTGAAACATACGAAAATCCGAAGAATGGAGAGCTTCGGAGGCTTGTTCCGAGGTGCGGATGGGTTGCGAATAGCCGCTACTCGTCGCTAGTGGTTCGCAAATCGTCGCAAGTGATCGCAAGTCTCGCAGCTTGTCGCAAGCACTCACAAGTCGATCGCAATAAGCGCCGGCGGATCGCAACTCGTTCGCAATTGCAATTCTGATTGCAATTCCGTCGGAACTTCGATCGCAACGCGTCGCAAGCGCTCGGAGGTGTTCGGAACTACCGCATTCGGTTGTAACTGCGAAATCTGCAAAAATCGCGAATTCCAGGAGCAGAGCCGAGCCGGGCTCATCAACCTCGGACTCACCAAAGTCGTCAGCGTCGTCAGTACCTTCCATCCTATTCGGACCTTGAAAACCTACTCGAGAGTTAATAAAAACAATACGAAATGGTATGCAAGACACACTCAAGTCGCCATCATCGTTCGCACCTCCAATCCTGTTCGAAGCTTGCTCCTCGGCGAGTTCGTCGGCGTTGAATTGGTCAAACGAATGTTTGGCAGACCGGTCATCATTCTCATCTTTATCGTTATTGGTATCGCCGCTGCCATCACTGGGCCCAGACAGAGATAAATTAGGGTTGGACAACCGCAAAAGAACGCGAATTTCCAGAGTAGGTTCAATCTCTTCAACCTCTGAAGTCCAAACGTTGCTGATGAAAGAAAATAAGGCTGTCAGGATTACAGGAAAGGAATCAGAAGGCGCCAAAAACGTCTGTGAGCGAACTCGAGGTTGGAGGGAGAAAGAGGGATTTGTCCAAGAGTAACAAGGGAAGACGGAGGAGCGATAGCATCAAAGATGTGAGCAACACTTGGGTCTCCAGGAGAAGTGCCAGGTGGGGCTAAATCGAACCCATCTGCGCCGAGAATCGAAAGGTTTAGTTGGCTACAAATGAGAATGCGGTGGTTGTCTTATTTGATCGACTTAAAGGCGATGATGGAAGAAAGTAAGACGAATGGAGGCATTTGTTTCACGTCAGGCAAGCCGTCCAACCGACGCTCCGACACCATTGAATTTATCTAGAAGGAAGAAGGTGGAACATCACAACAAACTGCAATTTGACATCGGATGTTAATGGCCAGGACCCCCGAAAGTGCTGCAGGAGGCTAGATACCGAAATCAGGACAGGTTTTCTGAAATTTGAAGGGGTCGTCGAGCTCTCTTTTGACAAAAACGAAGTCAAAAAGCGTGGGAATTTCAAAAAGTCCGGACAAGAACTCCAAAATCAGCGAAAATCAGTATCTACCCTCTTGCAGTACTTTCAAGGGTCCTTAGTGACCATACCTCATACAGTGGCTTCCGATTTGTATGGAGCGTCGCCAGTAGATAATTTCTATATCACAAAAGAACCTCTTTCGGGGAGATACTATACAATGTCCCTCGGGGTGAAAAACGGGCGAGCTTTTCCCCTGAATCTTCGACCTCTACATGCAAGGTAGCCTCGACGAACTTCTAGGAAGTCAAATCATCATCCCATTTTCAAGAAAGTTTGTCAAGAAACCTACTACTTATTCTCATAACAACCACGCGCGTGGTATGAAAAGTGGCTTAGAGGTCTCTCGTCTACTCGTTCCCGATCACCCAGCAAGAACCCGCCCTCAATAGCCTCCCAGTCAAGATCCCCGAATTCCATACGTCCCAGGACAGTACGACAATGAAAAAAATACCCCAATCCCACCGCTGTCATTTACACCCCTGAAGGGCTGGAATGTGGGAGCAACCGGGTTCCGTGAAACGGTAAAGGCAGGAATGTTGGAATTGACCGAGTAAGGTGGGTCCATGATGGATGACGTTCGACATTGAACGGCTCCCAAATAACGTCGATCTATGTTTCCAGACGTTATCTGGTTCACGCAAGCTGAAAGGAAGGAGATCGCTGCGTTGATCCTCAGGAACAGCCTCATTGCCAACACCCTCGTCCCGTGAGTTCCTCATTGGTTCCTCTACGCACAATCATGCTGATCAAATGCTGATCCCATCGTTTCCCGTCAGAAAAGGCTGGTAGCTTCTTCCTGTGGGCAATCGCTCGGGTTTTTTCTTGCCTATGCCGTCACCAACGCCGCGGAAAGGACGGCTGAAGCCCCAACTAATGTGAGTTTTTTCAACTTGCTGTTGCTGTTAATCCTTTTCAATTTGATTTTATTCGCTATATTTCCACAGGAATCTTTCCTTCAAAGGCAGGGTATTGTTTCCTCTACGTTTAACCTGGATAGCGCTTGTAATTTGGTCAACAGTGAGCCTCGTTCGTCTGGTGGCTCTGCAATCTGTGTCTTACTCAAATGTATATGCATGCGAAGTAGCCGTCTTTAATAATATTCTTCAACATTCTCCATCGCCGCCTCCAACCCATCCGAAAATAGGTCAAATTTTGGATTTTTCAAGCCGTTCTTCCATGCAGTCAAGAGCTGGGATACCCTTGTGAAGACAAGGCTTGCTATCATATCAAAATGCTTGTTGGGCGTCATCCGCATGCTAAACGATTATGTGCATTAGTGAAGGGCACCCGTCTCCTAAAAATGATAACATGCACACAACAGCTTCATCAATAACTCAACACGCTTCGAAGCTCACCCGCTGGCCTGAATCTTTGGAATCAATCTCATTGACCAAGGCGGAGTCGGAGAGAATTGTTGGACTTTGGGGGTTTCGTGGAATGGTGCGATGGTACCTCAGGGATACTCGAAACTCGAGCAGTGCACAGATTAGCATCCTCGTGAATGGGTGGTGTCTTTGTCATTCGGCAGGCTGCAGATTGAGCGGTAGCCTCTCGCCTGCTAGTGAAAAGCCGGTATGAAGCACGTCTGCGGCAATTCGGGGAAGAAGGTCGGCACGTCGGTCCTTCTTTCTGACCTAAAAGAAGGATGTACCCGAAAGATTTCATCCATCCCTTCCGCCCTACTTTATGTTGTGTCCATCATTTCATGGTACATGCCCTACTCATTCAATCACAGAAGTTCGTGTCTGCCGGATCTCCCCATCCTTAATGGAAGTGTAAAACATTGTTGTGGGTAGCTCCGTGCCACTACTGTGCCTACCATGCCACTCCCATTCCCACCGTGTCATTCCGGCACCGACCGTGGCATTTACGCGCCTACCGTACGACATGGCACAGAGGCACGGGAATGCCACAGCTTTTACGGTTTTACATGTGCCCTTTTTTGTCTAATTACATACCTTGTGATATACCATAATGCCAGGTATGGTCCACGGAGTGGTATGGGTTATGAGGGGTTTAATTATAACATGTTTAAAAAGCCTTATGTTGAAAACTACCGACTTTTCAACACAACCTTCGCCCTGATGAAACGTGCCCCTCTTACGATGTGAGGGGGGACTTGATTTCGATATGGGCCTCCAGAGCTACCCTGTTGTCTTCTTCCCTCAAGCGCCGAACAATATTGTTGTCAAGTCAAAACTTTAGGCGACTAGGCACTGGAACAGCATGTTACGAGACCACATTCACGTTGTGCGGTATGTGTGACAGTGGCCAAAGTTACAGGGTAGGGCTTTATCCTTATCGAACCTTCGAAAAGTGGCAGCGTGAGTTCATCCACGATGTATGACACGAGAATCCACGGATTACCTCGTTATTTAAGCCTCCGAATGGATAAAATTGGGTATCTTGTGGAGGCTGTAAGACATCTCAAGATTGGTGGGAGAATTTGTTCAATTGAGCAGGTAATTCCTGTTTTCCGCCCTGACGGATGGCGACAGATCCCTGATATATTAATTATGTTTGAATCCTGACAACAACCAGGCGCACCAACTCCGAGATTTTACCAAGACACGTTCTATAAGAACTCTGGATAAATCTATTTGGAAACCCCCCTTTCCAAGAGAAACCCGGGGTTTCAAACCACTGACCTCATTCGAAGAATTTGATGGCCATCAGAGTTCGGCCGTCAGTCACCTTGGCCCTGGAGGTGCTCTTATGAGGTGAAGCGCGTGAATACAGTGGTTATTCAATCAAGTTTGCCTCGAACTTGCACAAATAAATTATGATTATGGCGGGCGTAAAGCTCAAGATGCCAAGCCTCCATATTGGGATTGGGAGACACATTTATCTTGCATTTATCGTAAGATATTGTGAACACCAGGCGCTTAATTGCATATGACCTGGTGATCTTTCTCAATGGCAGTGTCAAGGATCGAATTTCAAAGTTATACCTACAACCGCTCAAGTAAATTTATTTCCCTTGATATGCAGGACTAATAATAAAATATTGTCACGAGCCTAGAAGACTACATTGTCAGGACAAACTCAACACAATCTTGTGCTGAGGTGCTCCCAATAACTAAGGTTTGGAGCGCCTCAATTTGCTAGCAACATGTAATTATAGTAACACCAATCCATGCATGCATATACTAATGCCTATTTTTCTATCCCATGGGGCGTAGAGTCGATGATTGCGCGTTCCTCAGTTTCTGCCCGACGGTCGGCATCTCGGCAAATCCCGGAAGGCCATACCGATCATGATATTGGAAACCCCCCAGTTTCTCTTGGAAAAAGGGAGATTTATTCAAGAACTCTAGCCTGCAATGGGCCAAACGGTCGAAACGACAACAGCTTTCTTGGTATTCTTCGTCAAGTATCTCCGACTTAAGGATATCGACATTTATCCCCAGATTAATGTTCCTGGAATGTCCGGTGGCATTACTAACATCACTCCATACATCGTTCGGACCCACGTTCTGTCCAGTCACACGATTTTCGCAGGGGAATGCCACTGACAAAACCAAATTCTTGACAGATTTTGGGAGATTGGACGGAAGGTTGATTTCTGCTGCTCGATGTCAGGATCACTTGACCGTTAGCATAAGTATAAAACAGGTCCTCCAACCCTCTGTGTATCATCCAAGATGCCCACTTGGTTCCTTACCTCTGTTGTTGCTGCAATGCTCATTGCAATCTGGGTAGGCTGAACTTAAGCGGGTATTACATTAAGCTAATGGCTTTTTAGGGAAATCCAGAACCTACTCTAGCTATGGAAGCTCGGCAAACATCCTCTAACCCGAATGCAATACTCCCTGGTTGGACCCGACTAGGATGCTTCAGGTCAGTTAGACTCGTACCAGGACCTATGGTATATTTGACGACATCTAAATATTTGCAGAGACCAGGGAGGGATACGCGTCTTGCGCAAGGCTTCTTTCACAAGTCCAACCATGACGCCCGCAGCTTGTATGAATCTTTGTACCCCTGGAAATTTTGCCTTCGCCGGAGTTGAGTTCCATAATGTATGTATTTCTAATTATGCACAAGAGCCGAGCTGATAATTGAAACTCGATCTCGTAAAAAGGAATGCTGTACACTCCTCGTTTATCTCTCTGATGAGCGCTAAATGACTTGATTCTTTTTCAGGGTGTGATTATGCGATGCAAACTAACATCAGCGCACCAGACAGCGCTTGCAGTGACTCTTGCACTGGGGATAACACATTAACATGCGGAGGAATGGGCGCTATCACCATATTCGCGAACTCGGCGCCAAATGTGATCCACCCAGCCAACAAACCATTCGTCAACACTTGGCAATATAAAGGCTGTTTCTCGTAAGTTACTATCCCATGGCTCTATTATTTTTTGTGCTTCTTCAGACTAACAAAACTATGAAATAGGGAACTCGATCCTGTTCAACAAGCGGCGCCGGCTCGCGACCTCGAGCGGATGGTTGGGATGTCAGGACCAGTCACAGTAGAGACCTGCACTGCAGCATGTAAGGCGAGTAACTTTGCCATTACTGGGTTGGAATATGGAGGAGAATGCTGTACGTATAATCAACCTGCGACAGTCACGCACGTACAAATTTAAAACTGCTAATCTACAGGGTGTGGCCATGCAATGCTCGGCGGCGTAAGAGTCGCCGACAGTAATTGCCTCGTCGCGTGCAATGACGATCCCACTGAATTCTGCGGCACAGCTGGCTCCAATAACGGGGAGGGACATACTCAAATCTCCATCTATCAAGATACCTCAGCACCACCAGTCAATTTCCAGAGTTGCTTGGAATCCAAAATCGTCGGGGATGTTATTCTAAGGCCAGTTTTTCAAAATGGCTCGTCAATTCCGAATGTCCCGATGCTGAGCGGGTTATCGGATGCAACGTTCCCATCCGGTTTCAATATCTTATCAGTAAGCACCTGTCTTAATTTAAACCTCCACGAATTTTATCCTTTACTGTTTCAAACTATAGGCATGCGCTAATGGTGTCTGCCTCGACCACACGAACTTGGGTCTTTTCGGCCCTGGTATATTGAACGGGCAGCAAGCAGTTTCCTTTAGAGTCAACCCGGGAGACTCTCCAGTGTCGGTTTTCGGAATTCCTGGGGTAACATTTTTCAATAGATACTGTTGGATGGTATGTTCATTATGCATTTTATGCCTTGTCGAAATTTCCTAACGTATGCTTGCTTTCCTTAGGCTAACCCTGTGAATCCCGTTGGCCCACTGTTCCAGCCCCTATTGTTAGGCGTCAATTCTCGTGCGGATCTTTGGGCGCTCTGTCCGAACGTTACCGCCGGAGGGCGTTTGGATGTCGTGTTTTCTCCCAGAGATGGTCACCCGAATTACCAGAAGAGTGCTTGTGAATCTATTTTCATACAGACGGATATAGAAACACAAGTAGCGATACAGTCCGTCTGAGTCTACATTACCTCTGGGTTGGCCAGCCTGTCAGGACGCCGGGATAAGTAGAAGCTCGTCTAGATATGTTGCACTTAAACAGTCTAATTTATGTTTATGGTATTTCAACTGGATTGTGGCGACAAGAGGTCACTGTCGCCTGATATCATATATGTGAGCGTGAAGAACTTTGAATGTTGAATGCAAGGGTGGTAACTTTCAGAGCATCTCGACATCAACTCGACATCGTCCTTGAGGAACTGGGAAGAAGAGAGGAGGAATAGTGAGGGGAAGGATCCGGAATGGGTTGGGGTACAGCAAGTAAATTTCTATGAGTCTTGAATTTCATACAACCGTCTCGCGACATTGGCAGTAGGCTTGTCGTGGAATTAGTTCATGTAGGATGTCCTTTAAGGTGGCGGTGACTCGTGAGAAGGATGGGGGTTGATTAGCTTGAGCCTTGAGGGTTTCGATGGTGGTGGCAAGGGGGTGTCAGTTCGACTCAGGAATGGAATGCCAGACCAGAGGCTGGCGTGTAGCGCCACTCTGGCGGCAGGGAGGTTTCGGTGTTTGGCGGTGCCATTCTCTGCTTAGTCAGCGTCTGTAGACACGCGGCTCGGTGTTTGTTGTAGCCACATCATCCCTTCTTGGTCTGTCCCATCATCATGGTCGACGACCACCATTCCACCGGCGCTCTCAATATTCATCGTTTTCTTGTCCTCGTGCCCCATTGCCTATCTCAGATCATCTCATGTCATTGTAATCCTATTTTTTAATTCACCGTTTAATTGTCCATTACGGTTTGATTACGATGAGAGCAAAGGCTGTCACAAGAGTTAAGCTCCAGCCACACATTCACAAACAGCGCCATTCCTTCCTGTATCGCGCCCATCCAACTGGCCAGAATATATGACTATAACATCAACGATGGCTTCCCTGTCTTCATGTGCCGATCCCGAACGCTAGTAGAACATTCCCGTAGACTACGATTTACGGTGAGTTCCTCATTTGACCTTACCTGGATAGCCGTACTTTCTGATACTCTGTTCGTCCCTCCTCTCAGTCGCTGTTCTTATAAAGAACAACTTGCATGGAGCAGCGGCGAGCAGATATGTTCTGCGTGAGAAGCTTAGGTATGTACGTGTCCATACGTCGACGAGCGACTACTTACCATCTACTGGATTCTCCTTCCCTTTAGACGGTTACGGTGCTGCTCGAAACCCACAATTTTTGACGATGGACCACCCTCAACACCACGGTTATTAAGCGGGATGGCGAACGCCATGGCCAGGGTTTTTTACACCTCAACGGCAGCCCATATCGGCCACAACAATGAGCATGAGTACTTAGAACAAGGGTTTTGGTCAGTTACAATTCTCTTTTCCAAATACTTAGCCGGTACTTACTATTTTCCTCCACTTTCACTCATTAGCCTATCATTGACGCTGCCTAATCTCAACCCTGCGCCGTTGACGAGCATCACCAGCCACGGGTCGATATCCGCATGGACAGCGGGGGGTCACATTCAACGAGGACACAGACAGCACCATATAGACAGCTGCTATGAGACACACGGTGAGTACAGTGTTATCGTCCGCGAGCGGATTACTTACGACAGTCGTTCACATTCATCTCATTCAGCACATCCACATCTTCATCGTGTTGGTGTTGGTCGAATCGAGCGAGCTGTAACGCTGCTATGTCAGCAAGCGACCCCGCGCAGTCAACAGGCAACCGACTGACCCTTTTAAGCACGATTTTGGAGTGGAGGATTCCACACAATTGTAACATCTCAGGAGCAAAGGCGCTATCGACAACGGGGGTTATGATATATGGTGAGTTCAGAACCTTCACCCACGAATGACCAGCTGACTCTTACTGCTGCCAAAACCCTAGCCTATCCTGTGAGCGCCCATTATCGACGATGAGCGGGGGACCTTCGACCAGCTAGTCAAGATGGCGGCAAGAAAACGAAGAGTTAGTTGACCTCATTCCTTCGTTGCAAGAACGGTGCCGGTTCGAAGAGCCAGAGAAACCACAACGAGCAGGAGACAAGAGAGAGAGAACGATAACGACTTACCCGATTCTGTCATCGACGACCACTAGAGAGCTCAAGGACGAGGAAAGGAGCGGGGATTTGGGATTCATCTGCTTCGTTGAGTCGCAGCAAGTGGCACGCGTACCTAGATACAGGAACCTGTCGATAATCGACTGGTGTTGTTGTTGAAGGGCGAGGAGACTCGAGAAAGCGCGTCTACGAGCAGGTAACTTTTACACTACCACTTCTCATGTTTGGCCAACTGATACCACACTTTCTTAGTCATTTTTCACGAGCGTTAGTCCCCGCGGCGAGCGGCATGCATGTCTAGATACAGGAACATATTGATCATCGACTAGTCTCGTTGGAGGGCGAGGAGCTGCGCGAAAGCGCGTCTACGAGCAGGTAAACAGTTTCCTTGATCAAGGTTTCGTGTTCAAGACAAGTATTTCGGATTAATTAAGCCAGGAGACGCGCGGCAGCGCGTCGACGAGCCACGTACGTTTACCTTGTATTGTGCCAAACTTTGACTGACTTCATTACTGTTAGGCCTTTTTTTCCCCTATCTTTCGCGGGGCAGTTAGTGTTCTTACATGATGTTGGGCACAGGGTTTATTCAGAAGTCTACGACGTATGTTCCGACCCTTATTCTTTGAAGTTGAAAGTACCACTTATTCCTTAGTTATAGATCCTCTACATCAACATCGGCGGTCACGACATTCACTATTAGTCCTTGGGCTTCCACCATGATTGGGAAACCTGCGAGTGCCTCATGGGTGATCTAGCCCCTCCGGCGAGTGGTGGATAGTCCTCTATATGATGCGTGCCATCAGGATTTGGTACGTGTTTTCGCGGACGCTTGGTTATGTTCATTCTCTGATTCCACTCTTAGTCATCCCGCTGAGGAAATTGAAGGTCATTGAAGGGAATCATGTGGCTATGGGTATGCGTTGGATAAGGTTTTTTTTTTCGTGTCTTCGTGTTAAATTACATTCTTATGTGTTGTTTGAAGACATGATGATATTACGGCGCACTTATCTTAGCCAAATCAAGGTGGAGGCAATGATATAGATCGAATGGGGGGTACATGTGACAGTTTGAAGATGGTGTGGAAGGAATGCAGATGAAATGGAGGTCAAGAACAAGGCGATAGCGATGGCCACCATGCCATTCTTAAGCCATAGCACGCGGATCGACAACTTGGGCGTTGAATAATACGGTATGGGCAGGGACTGTTGCAAGTGAGGCCGGGGTGTTTCCGGATTTCGTTGGTATCAAAAAGCGGGATTTGGAAGTTATCGACGAGAATGCGTTGTTAGAAGCCAGAGAGGAAGCGCGGTGGGATGCGTGGGGTGAGCTTATCTTTTTTTGGCCCTCCTAAATTTTCTGATTCAACGCCTTTGACTAGTTCGTCACGTCCAATACTGGGCCCAAATCCCGGGAAAGTACGACCATGCACGATTTACCTACGGATTCCGTGC